>Ga0209314_10000269_pt1 | contig 22898 bp, 19 predicted proteins | sample I19B2metaG_FD_184146 | JGI IMG/M metagenome (GOLD analysis project Ga0209314, IMG submission 184146) | Lake sediment bacterial and archeal communities from Gulf of Boni, Indonesia to study Microbial Dark Matter (Phase II) - ​I19B2 metaG... | ecosystem: Environmental > Aquatic > Freshwater >... | reverse complement strand
ACACCATATTCAAGACCCAGCAGTTCCGCTGGTCGAAGGGATATTTCCAGTGTCTGCGAAAGAATTGGCGACGGATCATAGGAGACGAAAGAGCTTCTCGAATCAAGAAAGTAATGGGCTTGCTCCATCTATCCGCCTATTTTTTCCAGCTACTGCTGATACTCAACCTCTTTGTGGCGGCTGCCACAAGTCTGTTGGTGGTGTTCAATGAAGTTGTTCCGTGGGCGCCCGCTCTTGAAGCCTCATATTCGATCATCATGGGGATGGTAGCACTATCTCCAGCATTGATGTACTACGTCGGAGCACGCAAACAGAACAGGATCGAGTATCTAGGGAACCTGCCAGCGCTGGCTTTCATAGCGTTGGCAACCGCCGTCTCAAACTCAGTTGCGATGTTGGAAGGGGTTTTCAGATCTAGCGGCACCTTTGTCAGAACTCAGAAATACGGTCTAGTAGATGATCCGAAATCCAACAGAAGATCTCTGGAACGGTATGAGCGTGGGTCAACCCCAAAAGCTGATCTAGCGATCTCACTTCTCGCCCTCGTATTTTCCATACCAGTGTTCTCGCGCAGTCCTCAGTTAGGCCTCTACCTGTTCGCAGCTGGCGCCTCATGGCTATATTCGGCGCTGGCAACAAAGCTCGGATTCTAGACCTCGAGACGTCACGCCGGTCAACAGCAAGACTTTTGACAGATCTCCAGCTTCTACGATACAAGGTTTGCTACCTTGTCTGACAAGGCTATCCACGCGTTCTTCTATCCAGACTCTGTTGCAGTAATCGGCGCGTCGTCAACACCTGGAAAGATCGGACATGAGATTCTGAAGAGCGTGTCACAATACGAATACCGAGGCAGAGTTTATGCAGTCAATCCAAAGGCATCAGAAATTCTAGGCTTGAAATCCTACGAATCTATTGAGTCAATCCCTGACAGGATAGATCTCGCCGTTCTTGCAATTCCAGCAACAGCTGTGCCTGAGGCTATCGAGAAATGCGCTTCAAAGGGCGCCAAAGCCGCTGTGATCGTGTCCGGAGGCTTCAAAGAGCTGGGCGGACAGTCCGAAGAGATCGAGAAAAAGATCGTTCTGACAGCGAGAGCGCACGGTGTTCGAATAATAGGGCCCAACTGCATTGGAATCTTCAATTCTGCCAACAGACTGGATACATTCTTCCAATCTCGTGAGAGGATGCGGAGGCCAGAACGGGGTCCAGTCGCCTTCATGACTCAGAGCGGAACCTTCGGATGCACTATACTTGAGTGGGCCGCAGATTCCAACCTAGGAATCAGCAAGTTCATCTCATATGGGAACCGATGTGATGTCGACGAGGCAGACCTGATTGATTACCTTGCTCAAGACGACGACACCAAGGTGATCGGAGTCTACGTGGAGGGTTTCGGCGATGGCAGGAAGTTCATGGAAGCGGTCAAGCGGGTAGCCGCAAAAAAGGCTGTTGTCGTTCTCAAGGCGGGGAGGAGCGAGAAAGGATCGAAGGTAGCCCTTTCACACACAGGCTGGCTGGCAGGTTCATATGAGGTCTGCGAATCAGCTCTGAAACAGTGTGATGCACTGGCGGTCAACGATATAGAGGAGCTTTTTGACGTAGCCAAAGCGTTGGCGAAACAGCCAGTGGCAACTGGTCGGAGAATAGCCATGGCAACAAACGGGATAGGGCCATGTGTCATGGCAGCAGATCGATGCGTCGAGTTGGGCCTAGACCTTCCAAGACTTGAAGAGCGAACCTTGCTCAGACTGAAGAAAGAACTCCCCAGCTACTGCATAGTGAGCAACCCCGTCGACCTTACCGGTAGTGGCACCTCAAGGGACTACATGAACGCTCTCACGGCTCTGGCGGAGGACAAGTCCGTCGATCTCCTGATGCCTTTCTTCGTCTTTCAAGACACTCCGTTGGGTGAGGAGATACTCGACCTCCTTCCCAGCTTGAAGAAATATGGCAAGCCAATCCTCTGCTGTGCTTCGGGAGGAGAGTTCACTCGGAAGTGCTCTGACCGTCTTGAGCGAAGTGAGATACCAGTGTATCCGACCCCTGAGAGAGTGGTGGCAGCTGCAAAAGCTTTGGTATCGCGCAACGAGTTCCTCAAGAGGTCAATCCAGAACTGATTAGTACACCCTTCACATGGATGTAATCAGAGCAAAAGCCTCGTGGGCGGTTCGTGCCTCTCACATGTCGTGGGTATCCAAGATCCTCATCGGGTGCCATGGCGGCGGAGCTGGCCACGCAACCCGGAGCATTGCCATCGCCAGACGCATCCGCGAGGCCTCCCCCAAGACTGAGATATTTTTCACCTGCTCAGGTGCCGGTGTCAAGTTCATTCGGATGAATGGATTTCGATGCCTTGAGACGCCCCAGCCCGCAGCGCGTATGCTGGACCGTGCAATGGGGGTAGACTACTCCTACAAGAGAATACCCTTTGATGCTATGGCATATTTCAGAAAGACTTTCCGCCTGATTAGGAGCTTCCGTCCTGATATAGTCGTATCTGACATGGACTTCGCCGCAACAGTCATCTCGAAAATGCTCGGCATTCCGAACTTCCTTATTTCCCACCTAGTTGAACGGTTTTTTTACCCCGAAGTCGGGATCTTGAACTATCCAAAGATGGTCGGCCTGAGAGTGCTTTATCGATGCTCGTACAGAATTTTCGTTCCTGATGTCTTGGGGCTTCCCATCCCTGAAGGCCTAACAGACAAGTCGATTAGAATTGGATATCTCGCCTGCATAAGTAAGAGAAGTCGCGAGCCTCGAAACACGGCTGAGCAGAGGATTCTCTTCGTTCCATCGGATATGAACAGGGCCATGGGTGATCAGATCTTGACAGAGTTATGCAAGGTTCCAAGAGCTAGAGTGCTGAGTCGACATCGACCCTCGGTAGATCTAGAGAACGTGGAGTTCGTCGATCCAGTTCCTGAACTATCGGAGCATATCGCGGAATCTGATCTGATCGTGTGTTCGGGATACACAACAGTGATGGAAGCTGTAGCCGCAAACAGACCATGCGTTTTAGTCCCAGGGAACTTCGAACAGTCGTTCATCGGTTCTCTAGGAGAAGCAAAAGGAGTCTTGAGTGTCGCGAAAATACAGGACTTGCGCTCCAAAGTCCAAAGGCTGTTGAACGATCCAGAGACGAGAGACAGGATGGCTACAAGTCAATTATCCGTAAATGACGGTACTCAGGAAGTCGTCAGACACGTCCTGTCCATGGGGTCTGAACCGCAGAAAGAACTTATGTAGGACCGCCCTACCCACTCCATGGAGACTGAGTTTCTGACCTCCTCAGTGCCACGGTGACGGTAAGGTTTGGTCTTCAAGGTCGGGATAGTCGGCGCCGGAAAAGTCGTAGAACAGTACCACCTACCAAACCTAGCTAAGATACCAAAGCTCAAAGTCGTTGCAGTATCTGACCTATCATCAGAAAGAGCGGCCAGGATCGCAGACAAGGCCCACGCCGAAAAAAGGTTCGCCGACTACAAACAGATGTTGAAGGAAGATCTCGATATCGTAATGGTATGCACTCCACCATATTCACACCATGAGATAGCGCTGGAGGCAGCAAGTAGGGGCATTAATGTATTCGTCGAGAAGCCCTTTTCGCTCAACTACGAGTCCTCGAGGGAACTTTTGAGATATGCGGACAGGGTTCACATTCAACCCGGCCACAACTTCATCTTCTCAGATGGAGTTCAGTCGCTCAGAAGGCTTATTCAGACGCGTGAGATTGAGCAGCACATCGGCAGGATCAAAGAGGCTTCTCTGGAGTTCGTTGTCCCTCATCAGTTCTGGAAGAACGTGACGAAATACCAGCTGAATGATCCGTTCGGGTTGGCTATCGACACAGGGAGTAACCTCCTGTATCTTGCAGATTTTCTCTTCGGAAAAGTCGAGAGATACCTGCACGTCACGGCCGTACGAGGAACGTTCTCCACTTTCTCATCCATAACTGCATACTTGGATACGGAACTGAAGCACAGGGCAAGAGTAAGGATGAGCAACGTAGGCTTGATTCCGAAACTCGGGATAGAAGTAATCGGTGATTCGGGACGTATTCAGTACACGCCACTTCGACAGAGAAGCCTACGCGTATTAACATCAAGTGGAAAGAAGAGCCTCGGGACGACAAATGCGGGCAAGGACTATCTTCTGTCGTCGCTTGAGGCACTCCACGGAATCGGGGTGAAGGAAGAGCACGAGCACTTCATCAAGGTTCTCGAAGGTGCAGAGCCCATCGTGGGACTGAAAGATGGATTGGAAAACGCCAAGCAGCTCCTCGCTCTGGTCGCTGAGCTCAAGCCATATTCAGCTGGTATATTCTCCTTCAAGCAGACCTCATACCCATCAGTTTCGATACGCCAAGTCGAGGCTGACTGGAAAGCCATAGAGCGAAAGGTCTTCGAGATCATCGATGGGCGACCAACTCTGAAGCACTACATATCGGGGCGGAAAGTGTATCTCAAACCCAACTTGTGTGACAGGCGAGAGATGGACTTCTGCGTAAACACGCATCCTGAAGTGCTCAAAGGCGTAGTTGAGGCCCTCCGGAAGTTCACAGATGACCTGACCATCGTTGAAAGCGACAGTGGCGGCGGAACACTCGATGAGAAACTCGCAGGCCTCAAGGAAGTCAACAAGGTGTCTTCTGAGCTCAGAATTCCAATCGTCAATCTCAGCCAAGTCGAGACGACTGAGATTCAGGAGGGTGATCTCGGACTTCGCCTCCCCTCTATCCTACTTGATCCGAGCGCTACGATTGTAAATCTAGCAAAGATCAAGACAAATGGATACGTGAAGATATCCTGTGCACTGAAGAACATGTTCGGGCTTCTTTCTACGAAAAAGAAGAGTAGGTACCACAAGCGACTCGACCGGACGATCTCACTCATAAACAGGCACATCCGGTCAGGCCTGGTCATTGTTGACGGGATCGTCGGCATGGAGGGGAATGGTCCTCTCGTGGGGATGCCTAGAAGGCTAAACCTGATCATGGTCGGAGAGGATCCGGTCTCGATCGATGCGGTCTGCTGTTACATGATGGGTGTGGACCCCTACGAGGTCGCACATCTAAGGTTCACACAAGAGGCAGGCATTGGCCAGATTGATCTAAGGAGAATCAATATCGACTCAGACGGAGAGTACTTCTTCAACTTTGTACGGCCTTTCACGCCAAGGGCAGTCCTAGGGACAATAAAAAGCATTCCCAAAGTCTACTTCGGCTAATACTGCACAAAGCTCCCTGCTGCTTGAACCACGCTTTGGACAGCGTTGAAAGAGGCGGCCTTGACCCGGATCTGCTCAACCCTTTGTCTAAAGCCCCGACTCAACGCCTCCTCCACGGCCTCTTTCACCGCTTCCCCCGACAGGAGATTCTGTTGAAGGACTTTCGCCACTCCCAGCTCGACGGCAGATCTGGCATTCGACTCATGCTCGGAATGAAAGGGTGAGGGTATGTGTATTTGGGGAACCCCATAGTAGATCGCCTCAGCCACAGTGTTGTGTCCGCCGCGGCCAATGAGCAGGTCTGCTGCCTTGAGAATCTCAAAGCGGTTCGGAATCCAGTTGACCACGAGGAAGTTGTCTTCCCTTCTTTCGGGCATATTCCCCTCCGGCAGACCTCGCGAAATGATGAAGGTATACTCATCGGAGAGCTTCTCGAGTGTGTGTTCAAGTAACTTGGTGATCTCCAGCTTCTCATCTACCGTCCCTCCGATCGAGGCATATATCAGTCTCTTAGAAGGGTCGATCTTCAACTTCCGTCTGATCTCAGACTTCCTCGGAAGCTCGTCAGGAAGAGTCGGCATGACGGGTCCGACGAATCTGATCTTTCTACTTCTCAGGAAACGCTTGTGCATATTTGACTTCGCGATGGTTAATGGAGGTGGAAAATCAGGAACAAAGATCAGATCACTCCGGGACCAAACGGCCCCAAGTCCCTCGAGCATGACCCGCTCTGCCACGATCTTGAGTAACCTTCTACCAATACCCAACCTCGTTCGATGCGGTATCAAAACTTTCAACTGATGCAGAAGAAGCAGGCATGGAATCCCAAGCATCTTGGCAGCAATAATTGGCGAAAGCCTACTGTCTGATACTACGAGGTTCGGACGAAGTACCTTCATCTGAGAATACTCCGCCCTGACTTGATCCTTCAGATTCTGAATCTGTTGGGGTCCTCGAAGAGTAGTTAGGTTGAAGTCGAAACTACCGTCTTCCCTTTCGCCCATCTCGATCGTCGGAACCTCGAGGGTTCTGAAGCCTTCCTTCCTGACGAAGCCCACCGCGTCTCCATATGTTGAGAATACAACATCAAAGCCTTCAGCCATGAGTTTTTTAGCTATTGGTATGCATCTTCCCGCGTGGCCCAAGGCTATTCCACACGGTGCCAAGTATGCTAGTGGCAAAGGTTGGTGGCATTTGTCCGTGAGGATTTCCCTCATCTGAGACGCCCGCCGCGGAAGAACGAATTACGGCGATGATTGCGTTTCAGGGTGTCTCATCGGTTATCTGTCTTCCACCTTAATTCTGTTGCTATGTGAGAGCAATGTAGCCATAGGCTTCATCAGTGTACTGTGTAACCGGCATTGGATAGAAACGTGCTCGAACAGCAGTCGCGGCAGACGAGATTTTCAACTAGGTTGACCATCTGGTCGCGATCGCACCCAGACCCAATAGATACCAGAACATGGGAATCCGGATGAGAAGGGCGGCAGACAGGGCTATCTCACTTGGAACTCCAAATGAGGCGTACATTGCATACATCGCACCTTCGACGACCCCTATCGTTCCAGGGATGCCCAACGGAAACATCTGAATGACCATGCCGACCGCGTACACAACTAGGATGATTGGGATCGTGACACTGTAGCCGAGGGCGTAGAAGACGAAGAAGGCTACCATCGCATCGAAGAACCAGCTCAAGAAAGCATACAAGATTGACAGCGCTAAGTTGCTCTTCTTCGCGCCCATAAGGGAGACCGCTATTTGGAATGAGTCCAATGCCGAAGAAAGAGATCGTTTCAAACTCTCGGCTCTTCTCCTGATCCTTCGACTCCTCAACAGCCGCGCAGCCAACTCGATCATCCAAGTTGCCGTTTTCTTCAGAGCTTGGACATCCTTGGAGAAGTACGCGAGGAGTATGAGCGCTGCAAATGAAGCGACCGTGGTTGCGAAGACTAGAATCGTCCAAAGAGCTGGTATGGTTGCCGAGTTGAAGACTATGAGGACGGTCAGTCCAACTGCCGCGCTGAGGGTGAAGGGCAGTAGAGTGATGATCCTATGGGCAAGGACCGAAGCAACGCTCCTTCCGGTGTCAATGTCGGACTTTCTGGAAAGCAGGTAGGCCCTCGCGGCCTCGCCTCCAGTGGAGGCGGTTGGGATGACGAAGTTAATGAATATGGAAGTGAGGACGATCGGCGTCGTAACCCGGAGTCTAGGAGGCTGGCCTATCGACCTCAACAGCGCCTGCCATGTCAACGCATAGAAGTAGAGGCCTATCGAGACCGACAGGAAGGCAAGCGAGTAATGCCAAGGGTCTACAGACTCAATCGCGGCCAGTACCTTGTCAAATCCGACGACTAGCAGAAAAACAAGGAGAACGGCAATACCAAGTAGGAGGCACAGAAGTCCCAGCTTAGTGATGTGTATTGCCATTGGCGTCTTCTTGTCAGCCTCGGGTTTGGCTTCTGCAATCTTGAATGGCTTCGATTCTTGCTGTTGATCCTCTTTGGCGTTCAGCAGTCAGAATTCCTCCAAGGCTGAAATCTAAGTCTGCTTCGTAATGGTTTGCGAGTCTTTTGCCGATGTTAACGGCGTGATCGTTTGGGCACATTTCTCCTTTGAAAAACTCGTATATATAGCCGAGCCAACTTATCCCAACGAATCTCGCCTCGGAAGTCTCGATCTTTGGAAAACGTGGTCGAAGTGGAGAACGTCTACAAGAGATACATGCTGGGCAAGACGGAAGTGCCGGTCCTCAACGGCGTTAGCATGAAGATAAGAAGAGGCGAGATCGTTAGCATTATGGGTCCCTCCGGTAGTGGTAAATCCACTTTACTGCACCTCATTGGGGCTCTGGATACGCCAACCTCGGGGAAGATTTACTTCGAAGGCCAAGACATATCGAACTTCGATGATTCAAAGCTGGCTGCCCTTCGGAACGAAAAGATTGGCTTCGTTTTTCAAACCTTCAACCTCGTACCAAGAATGAACGCTGCGCGAAACGTCGAGCTCCCAATGATCTTTGCCGGCGTGCCGGAAGAGGAAAGAAAGCAGCGCGCCATCGAGTTGCTGAAGAGTGTGGGACTTGAACATAGACTTGATCACAGGCCTCCAGAGCTCAGTGGTGGAGAGAGGCAGAGAGTTGCCATAGCTCGTGCCCTCTCGAACAAACCGCAGTTGGTGCTGTGTGATGAGCCGACAGGGAACGTAGACACGAAGACAGGCACGGAGATAATGGAGGTAATAGCGAGGCTGAACTTGGATAACAAACAAACCTTCGTCCTCGTCACTCACGATCCTTCCGTGGCTCAATATGGCGAACGAATACTGTACATTCGAGATGGGGTGATAAAGGGTGAAAAAAAGGTCAGATAAGTTGAGAAACACCTCGGTCGTATTGTTTGTCTTCTTGGTTCTGTCAACCCTTGCTCCTTTGGTTCAGATAGCAAAATCGGCCCCTGGAGTGGTGTTGCAGTCGAGTATCCAGAACTACAATTTGGTGGCGGGCCAAGACAATGTTGTCAGGGTCAATATCAGGAACTCTGGAGATAGTGCGGCCTTCTTCGTCAAGGCTCAATTATACGCTCCGTCTTCTGTCGCGGGAATAGGCGTGGTGCAAGGGTCGGTCGCCGTATTTGATGTTATAAACTCTAGTGAGACAAAGAGCTTCTACTCTACCATCTCGGTTGGCCCTGCGGTTCCGTTGGGTGCGTACTCGCTTACGCTCACGCTGCAACATAACGCCTCCACGCTACCTGAAACGCAGTATCTGGGAATCTCGGTAAGCTCGATCAAACCTTCGGTCCTCGAGCTGAAGGCTGACGCTCTGAGCTACCGTGTTACGGCGGGCGCTGAGAACGTCATTGTAGTGAAGATCACAAACATAGGCCAGGAGACGCTCTACGGAGTGGACTTAGCTATAGTCTCAACGCTGCCTAACATAGTGATCCTGAAGGACGCTGCCGTGATCCGCTCCTCACTAGGTCCGGGAGGATCTATGACTTTGAAGCCATTGATCAGCGTTGGGAAGAGTGTTCCACTCGGTGCCTATGCGCTGAATCTGAACGCGAGGTATCGCGACCAACGAGGCGTCAGTTTCGGAACTACTCTGAACGTGGGAATAGTTGTAGAATCGATTGTCACCAAGACCTTTGGATTCAGTCTTGAGCTCTCGGACTACCGTGTCCTAGCAGGTGCTGACAACCCGCGGATTCTCGTCGTTAGGAATAGTGGCAACGAGACGGCCTTCAACGTTGATCTACGTTTAATGTCAGCTAATCCCGGCATTGTCTTCATAGGCAACACGTCTATACTCCAGAATCGTCTTGAACCGACCCAGAGCGTCAACATCAGCACAATCGTGAGCGTTGCAAGAACGACTCCCATAGGGACTTACCCCATCAGCATCTCACTCCGGTTTCAAGATCCCAACGGCACTCAGTATGCTGATTCACTCAACACCGGACTGACAGTCAACTCAATTGAGCCGATCAATCAAGGGGTGGTACTCGTGACAGATTTCGAGACAACACCGAAGACCCTTCTTCCAGGCCAGGACTTCTCCCTAGATGTCTCGATGGTAGCACAAGGAGCGGAGGTTCACAACCTAAAGGTGGAACTTGTACAGAGTCAATCGATTCCCATTGTCTCCATATCTCCGACGACATTCTACGTGGGCAACGTTGAACTTGGCAGTCAAGTCCAGATTCACTACCAAATGCAAATAGGAGCTCACGCGGAGGCGCAGTACTACACGCTTCAGTTCATCGCATCGTTCTTGGACGAAGAGAATACACCAGGAACAACAGCGCAGTACGTTTCACTGCGTGTGGAAAGCGTACAGGATTTCCAAGTCATAAACATAGATCCGCTCGGGACCGAGATCGAAGCGGGAGGATCGACAACCCTTAGTGCAGATCTCCTGCTGATTGGAACGGAGTCAGCACGATTCGTCGAGATCTCAATCATGGAAGAGTCTCCGGTAGCCAGTGTGGGAAAGAAGTCAGAGTACATCGGCACCGTCGATCCCGACAGCCCAGTTCCATTCTCACTCGACTATCGAGTTGATCCTAATGCCACGCTGGGCGCTTCCGTGCTGAGTCTTCGAGTCTCGTACTGGGATCAATATAACCTTCAACGCGAAAGCGTGGTGCAAATACCGATCACGATATCGCAGCCTGTGCCAACAGAAAGTCAAGGCCTCACCATCTGGGATCTAATTAGAATACTGCTAGGAATGCGGCCCTAGGAAGAGCAGTTCATGAAGATCGGCGACACACTCTCCTTAGCCATAGAAAGCATCACGGAACGCAAGACACGAGCCGCCCTCAACATTCTCGGCATCCTAATAGGAGTAGCAGCAGTGGTGGCACTGATGTCATTGACTCAAGGAATGACAAACAGCGTGAACTCTCAGATTGAGAGGATCGGAAGCACCACTGTCATAGTCACATCAGGGGGAGTTATGCCCGGAGCCCAACCGAGAGTTACATTGACCCAAAGAGACATAGCGCGAATCTCCAAGATTCCAGGAATAGAGATCATTACACCTGTGATTTCAAGCTCCGTGCAGGTTGAGGTCGGAGGAGAAACGAAGGCCGGCACAATCTTGGGCGTCTATCCAGAAGAATACTTCCGCATTCAGACGTCCTTCACCTTGGAGGAAGGCCGATACGTCAAGCACGGGGACGGAGTGGCTGTGACGATCGGATCAAACATAGCTCGTTCGTCGACCAGCGACGAGCTGATCGCACATATCGGATCTCCGATAAAGGTTGAAATAAGGACTAGCGGTCAGGTCGAAACTCGCACACTCCGAATCGCTGGCATCCTCAAGACGTATGGAGGTTTCACTGGAGCCGACAACGATATCATAGTGACTTTTTCCACCGCTCAGAAGATGCTTGACAAAGGAAGCCTGATTGATTTGATATACATCAAGGCTAGGACTAGGGAAGACGTTTCAGCGGTTGAAGACGCAATAAAGAGTGAGTTGGGTCAAGAGGTTACGGTCGTTACTTCTGAGTTCATAAAGGAGACTGTAGGTCAAATCATGACCACGCTCTCGATAGCGCTGACGGGAATAGCCGGAATCTCTCTCCTCGTTGCAGGCATCGGAGTTATCAACACTATGTTTATCGCGGTCATGGAGCGGACTAGAGAGATTGGCACATTGAAAGCCCTTGGAGCCAAGAACTCTACAGTGATGTTGATGTTCCTTGACGAAGCGGCCATCACGGGCTTGATTGGAGGTCTCCTTGGAGTCGGTCTCGGATATCTAATCTTCAGGATAATTTCCGTCTATGCCTCAGGCCTGATAACCATGCCGATCATTATCGACACTCAAAGCCTGATAACAACGATTGCACTTGGAATGAGTATCTCAGTACTAGTCGGAATCTTGGCAGGGCTCTACCCCTCACGCAAGGCATCCAGACTCAACCCGGTTGACGCGCTAAGATATGAATAGGCGATTTCAGATTGGGCTTTGTGATTGACGTCGTGAAGTGTGTCATGTTCTCGAAGAAATCCTTCGAATCTAGAAGTCAGAATCCGCAGCTTCTGACTTCAACAACTCTAGTCGTAGCGTCGGGAGTTCTATCGGCGATTGCAGCATACAACTACTACAGGTTCTCCTCACCTCTTGGTACCTTTCCCGAACTTGTTGCAGTCATCTCATTCCTTGGAGTTGTCGTGAACTGGGTCCTCTCAAGCGCGATTCTTCACGCTTTCTCTGCGATCATGGGTGGGAACGGAAGGTTAAGAACGATCTTCGCGCTCAATGCAATCGCCTCTGTGCCACTCCTCATACAGAATCTTCTGCGAACCTATGATTCCATCCAGTCTCCAAGCTCGGGCTGGCGCCAAATCAACTTCCTTAGCTCCATGGGAAGTCTCTCCTTGAACTCGGCTCTGTACTATTTCACCCTGTTCAGGATCTGGGCGATTCTTCTGAGTGCCGTTGCGGTAATCATGACCTACAAGATATCGAAGAAGAAGTCCGCTCTAGTAGCGATCATATCGGCCTTGACTCTATTCTTGGCCAACGCATTCGCGAGCGGTCAGCTCCTGTGATGTCAGAAACGCCTCCACGCTCGCATACTCGCAACACGGTCTAAAGTATGAAAACCTTATTATCTCTTCGAACCATCGCCATAACCCATCGGCATCGGTGATGAAGACTGTCTGAACTGCTAAAGCAGATCGAGAGTCTCTGCCCCGAATGCTTGAAAGTGATCAAGGCAGACCTATTGGATGAGAATGGGCAAATCATAATCAGAAAGACTTGCCCCATACACGGAGAGTTCGAAGACACCTACTGGTCAGACTCGAGACTGTACCGGTGGGCGGAAAGGTATGCTTGGGATGGAGACGGATTGTCCAACCCAAGAACCAAGAGACAGAAGGGCTGCCCATATGACTGCGGCATATGCAACGAGCACAAGTCCGCCACAGTCTTGGCGATAGTGGATATAACAAACAGATGCAATCTGCGTTGCCCAGTTTGTTTCGCAAACGCGGCAGCAGCGGGATACCTCTACGAACCCACAAAGGAGCAAATCAAAGGGATCCTTGAGAACTTCCGAAGTAACATGCCCCATCCTCCGAGTGCCCTGCAGCTGAGCGGTGGAGAGCCTACCGTGAGAGACGATCTTCCCGAGATCATAAGGATGGCAAAACAGGTCGGATTCGAACATATCGAAGTCAACACCAATGGTCTCCGGACAGCTCAGAACCCTGACTACATCAAAGAGTTGGCCGAGGCTGGAATGGATACGTTTTATCTCTCTTTTGATGGTCTTACACCCGAGGTCTACAAATCCAAAGCTGGAGTAGACCTGCTGCAAGTCAAACTCAAGGCAATAGAAAACGCAAGGAAGGCTGGATTGCAGAGCGTCGTGCTGGTCCCGGTTCTGATCAGAGGGGTCAATGAAAAACAGGTCGGCGACATAATCAGGTTTGCAGTGAAGAATTCGGATGTGATAAGGGGAGTCAACTTCCAACCCGTATCCATATGCGGAAGAATTGATCGCGAAAAGCTCAGGGAAATGAGAATCACTATACCCGATCTGATGAAGCTCTGTGAAGATCAGACAAATGGAGACATAAGAGAGTCTGATTGGTATCCGATCCCCAGCTGCGTTCCAATCTCGAAAGCAGTGGGCGCCATAAAAGGGAGAAGATACTCAGAGTTCACCTGCCACCCGCACTGCGGAGCAGCCACCTTCATCTTCACCGAGAATGAAAAGATTACACCTCTTCCAAGGTTAGGTAACGTAGACGGTTTCCTGAGAGTAATGAAGAAAACCTATGAAGATGCCTCGGCCGGAAAGAAGACTCGAGCCAAGCTACGCCTTATGAGCTCTCTGCGATACGTGAATCACAAGTTGCTGCCCACGTTATCCAGCATACTCACTGAAGGCTCGTACGGCGCGCTTGCGAACCTGATGCACAAGACGATCCTAATAGGCTGTATGCATTTCATGGATCCCTACAACTTCGATCTCGAAAGGGTGCAGAGGTGCACCATACACTACGGTGTTCCAAACGGCCACATAATCCCCTTCTGCACCATGAACACCCTGCACCGGCCAGCTATTGAGAAGGAGTTGAGCGTCGACTACAGAGCAAACACAACATAGAAACTTCGCGGAGTCATCTCCTCATCGCGCTCCAGTTCCACTCTGAACCTAGATATTTGGGTCTGGCCGTTCCTTCAATCTCTTGAATTGACCACTTATCTTGCAGCCTCGGCTCGTAATACTCGCCCCAGTTACTGGAGTCCGAAAAAATCTCTGACAGGTCTGCCAAGGCATATTCGCCCCAAACTCTCTTGCCTTGAGCAATTACGCGCCAGAAACCACATCGAGTGGGCGCCGCATCCAAACATATGTCCCTGAGTAGCAGGCAAGAGTCATCTCAACAGAAAAAGAAGGGTGTGCAACGCCGTCAGAGTCACTCCTTCGCTATCATGACAGACGTGGCCTTCACTATGACTTCAACCTTGTCTCCAGGCCTCATCCCAAGGTCCTCAACAGCCTCCTTACTGATCACAGCCGTTATCAAAGGAGGCTCTTGGGCCCTCACCTTCACCCTCGCCATGATATCCCCGGTCTCAAGGCTCTCAACTACACCTCTGAAACGATTCCTAGCGCTAATCTTCAACTCCGTCGTCTCCTGAACCAAACCCTCCATTAGTCATTTTGGCCCAAAGTAAATTTGTTATACATCGCTATTAGCAATTTCCTGCCCTTTTATCCGTCAGAAAGCAACACATACCGCGTGCTAGAACGGTGATTAGAGGTTTTCCATCAGCTTTTCAAAACCGATTCAAACGCAGACGCCATACTAGCCATGTACATGCATTGGCGGAAGACTCGGGAAGCAAGGGGCTGGGGAACATTCGGCTTTTCGCATTCCCATGTTCCTCTGGTGACATTTAGTTCGCAAAGCCTATCAAGAGCGACGTTGAGCAATCGAAAGCAGCACAAACCGTGCAAATATCGCCGAAGTCCATGATGGCCTGAACCAAATTCGCATGGAAAAGCGAAGTGTAGGTTTAAGGATCGTGCGGTTCAAGACCTTCGCGATCGGAACAAGGTACTGGCGACCAGGAGACGACTATGAAGCCGCGATCGTGAAGGCCGTCAGAAGGATCGCAAGGGACAAAGACGTGGTCGTCATCTCAGAAAAAGCGATCTCCATCGCCATCGGAAACATCATCGATGAGAGCAGGTTCTCTCCAGGACTGATGGCGCATGTCATAACTCGCATATGGATCAGGACGCTATGGGGATTGCTTCTTGGCCGTGTCTGTCACCTAAGTTTAGGGTTAACACGTCGGCTCAGAACCTTCCCCGTTCGGGAAGGAAGCAGGCACAAAGAGGCGGCTTTGCGAGTCGCAGGTTTTCTGCACGCGCTCAAGCCAACCTCCGAGAATGGAATTGATGTCACAAATCTCCCTTATGCTTTCGTGTCGCTGCCGCTGTCTAACCCGGCTGAAATCGCTGAGAGGATCCGCACGAGAATAAGAGACGATCTTCGAATGGACGTTGTGGTCTTGATCTCGGACACCGACAAGACGTACTCGTGGAGAGGCTTTCACTTCTCTCCACGGTCTCAAGCCTTGAAAGGCATAAGGACTGGCGGCGGCTTCCTGACCTACGTTGTAGGCAGGGCGTTCAAGCTGCGACCTCGATCCACGCCTCTTGCGCTGGTCGGAAGCAACGCTAGTGTCGAGACGGCGCTATTGCTTGCGGAGCTGGCCCACCGGGCAAGAGGCTATGGGGCTGGCAGAACCGCTTGGGACATGGCAGAGAGATTCGGAACGAAGATTGACTCTGTGAGCTGGGAGATGTTGGACGGGATCTCCCATTATCCAATTGTTGTGGTTCGAAGGATCGATCATATTCGCTTGTAGATGTCTGAGGCGGCAAGCTGCCCTTTTTCGATCTCGGTCTCCATCTGCCTCAGCAGCAGAATACGCTTGAAGGTCGGAGGGTGCGTGGAGAATAAAGCATTCACGCTCTTCCAAGATGAACGTGCCTCCTCACGCATCGCCAGCTGAAGCTCTCTTTCGTCTAGGACGCCGTCTCTGTCCAAGTCATACTGCTCTTTCTTCTCACTTATCTCGGCCATCTCGAGTTTGGCTCTGGACGGGTCTTGGATAAAGAAGGCTCTCGCTCCGTGTGGTTCCGACCTTGCCAAGGAGAGTCCATATGTAATCCTCGTCAAGGCGCTCTCGAGATCACGAGGTTTTCCTGTCATGTAGGCAGAGAAAGCGTCTGAGTAGTGTTCACGAGCTCGGCTAAGGGATAACACCAACAGCTGAGACAAAAGATAAACAACAAATGATACCCCGGCTGCCGCAAGGATCGCGATGCCTATACCACCTTCGTTTTTCCTTCTCGCTTTGGGAGCGAATGCGAACGATTGGAAGGAAAGCCTTGCGACCAGATAAGCCATGATTGGAACTGCGGAGAGCATGGTCATGATGACGAAATCCCTATGCTTGATATGCCCGAGTTCGTGGCCGATGACGCCCACCACTTCATCTTTGTTCAGCTGATCGACCAGGCCTCTATGGAGGGCTAACGTCGCATCCGAGGATGTGCGCCCATACACGAAGGCGTTGGGCGTGCTGTTTTCGACGATCGCGATTCTGGGCATTGGTATGCCTGCTTTTTCTGACATGGATTTCACCGTATCATGAAGCCAAGGACTCTCTTGTCTTGAAACTGCCACCGGCCGGGTTGAAGCCTCGACTAACACCGGACCGATCGCATACTCAATGAATATGAAGATCGCGGCCAAACCGACAGCGATCAAGATGTTGATCTGAAAGATGTACGTGAGCACAGCCAAGAACGCGAACAGTACCGCGAAGACCAGAAATATAGTGTAGGTCATAACCATTTGGAGTCTGGCCAAGCTTGCCATAGGGATCACGTGCGTGAATTTGGCAACTAGTATGAAAGCCTTTGGCTCGGGGTACTTGGGATGACCGAGATCGTCAAGAAGATCGAGTGTTCTCACTGCGGAGCTCCGTTGGCACCTGAACCTGGAGAAGTGTTGATTACCTGCAAGTACTGTGGCTTCACGAACGCAGTTGACACAGCTACACCTTTCGTTCTGGAACATTCTATGTATGTTAACAAATACGACAAGCACGAGGCCGAGGAGATACTCAGAGCTTGGATGCGGTCAGGCTTCGTCATGCCGCAGGATCTTGCCAAAAAAGCGAAAATGCAAGAGGTGAATCTCACCTTCGTTCCGCTGTGGATAGTGACCGTTGAAGCGAATACAACCTACCAAGGAATCTTTGAGAGAATCGGCTCTGGCACGGTTAGAACAGGCAAGTTGTCCAAGAACTATGATTGGATAGTAGAAGCCCAGAGAGACACCAGCTTCCCAGCGCGCGAGTACGAACTTCCAACAAACGGTAAGATACCTTTCACCTTGGCAAAAATAACGAGCGGAGCGAAAGTTCTCAACAGCGAGATCAGCTCTGACGAAGCTGTTGCCCGTGCCAAGCAAGAGATAGAGGCGCATCACAGGCTTCTGATCTCGAAAGACGTGGACAGAATTGTCGAGATCCAGACAGAGTTTAGCGTTGGAAGCGTTTCATACCTACACGCACCGATCTGGGAGATAGTTTACGAATATAAGGGCAAGAGATATTCGGCAACCGCCGACGGCGCCACAGGCGCCGTCCTGAGAAGTGACATTCCCGCGTAGACCGATGAATCGCCCCATTTGATGTTTATATAGATGCCCTTGATTTTTGTCAGAAGACGGAGGCAGTTGTCTTGGCAATATCGGTGACTCCAGAAGGAGAAGGTGCGGAACAACCGATGAAAAAGGACGAAACAACTATCGCATCAGAACAGGATCAGATTGCAGACTTAAAGGGCGATATCGAGTCTTTGAAGAGACAAGTCGAAGAAGAACGATCAAAGAATTCTCGACTTCAGAATCAGATGAAGTACCTGCAAGCAGATTTCGAGAACTATCGCAGAAGAGTCATCAGAGAGATCGACGAGCTCGCGCAGTTTTCCAACGAAAGCCTAGTAACAGACCTGGTTGAAGTTCTAGACGAGCTCTCGCTGGCCGTCGTCGAAGGACGGAAAACAGACGACAAGGAAGCGCTACTCAGAGGAGTCGAGATGACCCTCAAGAAACTGAGAGAATTGCTCGGAAAAGAAGGCCTGGAAGAAATCGAATCGGTCGGGAAACCCTTCGACCCGAGGCTACATTTCGCGGTGGCAAAGGTACCCGCAAATAAGGCCAGCGAAGGGTCAGTAGTTGAAGAGATTCGAAAAGGCTTCAGTTTCAAAGGTAAGGTTATTAGACCCAGTCTGGTCAAAGTTGGACAGATTTCGCAAGAAGAAGCTGCAAAGACTGCTGAGGGTGATTCCGGATGAGTCAAGACAAGGGTGAATCAAAAGAGAAGATTTTGGGAATCGATCTGGGAACAACCAACTCAGCAGCTGCCATGATGGAGGCCGGCAGGCCGATAATCGTTCCTAGCGCAGAAGGACCTACGATAGCCGGAAAGATGTTCCCATCCGTCGTCGCCTTCACAAAGGAAGGCCAGCTGCTGGTGGGAGAGCCTGCCAAGCGCCAAGCGGTCACGAATCCAGATGGAACCATATTTGAAATCAAGAGAAAGATGGGAACGGACTACAAGGTCTCAGTTCTCGGCAAAACCTATACTCCCCAGCAAATCTCGGCTTTCATACTTCAGAAGATTGCCAGAGACGCGGAGACATTCTTGGGCGCCAAGTTGAAGAAGGCTGTCATCACTGTTCCTGCGCACTTCAACGACAATCAACGGCAGGCGACGAAGGACGCGGGAGAGATCGCTGGACTTGACGTCGTTAGAATAATTAACGAACCTACAGCGGCAGCGCTGGCCTATGGCCTTGACAGAGTTGAGAAGGACCAGAAGATCTTGGTCTTCAGCTTCGGCGGAGGAACGAACGACACGACGGCGATGGACTTCGGCGGGGGGGTCTTCCAAGTACTGGCGACGAGCGGTGACACCAAGATCGGCGGGACAGATCTCGATAACGCCGTAGTTGAGTACCTATTGGATGAGTTCAGGGAGCAGACGGGCATAGATCTGCGGCCGGACAAGATGGCGATGACAAGACTCAAGGAAGCTGCTGAAAAGGCGAAGATCGAACTTTCAAACCTCATGACAACAGATATGGACCTACCTTTCATCACATCAGATTCGACCGGTCCGAAGCACCTTCACACGACTCTGACTAGAACCAAGCTCGAGCAGTTGACGATGCCGATAGTCGAGAAGATCGAAGACCCGATAAGGCGAGTTCTCGCAGATGCGAAGCTAACTCCGGATCAGGTTGACAAGATCATTCTTATCGGCGGCCAGACTAGAATGCCGATGGTACGAAAGTTCGTTGAGGATCTGCTCGGAAAGCCCGCGGAGCGCGGAATTGATCCCATGGAATGCGTGGCCATGGGAGCAGCGATCCAAGGAGGTGTTCTAGCCGGAGAGATCTCGAGTCTCGTATTGCTCGACGTTACCCCGCTGTCTTTGGGTGTAGAGACTCTCGGCGAGGTGACTACTCACATCATTGAGCGGAATACCACCATCCCAACTAGGAAGAGCCAAGTATTCACGACGGCTGGCGATTTCCAGACTGTAGTTACCATTAACGTTCTTCAGGGCGAACGCGCCATGGCCAGAGACAACGTCTCCCTAGGGCAGTTCAACCTAGGCGGCATACCTCCCGCCCCAAGAGGAGTTCCACAAATCGAAGTCTCATTCGACATTGACGCGAACGGCATCTTGAATGTCACCGCTAAAGATCTTGGAACGGGGAAAGAAACCAAGATCACGATCACAGCCTCAACAAAGCTGTCAAAAGGAGAGAAAGAGCGGATGGTCAAGGAGGCGGAGCAATTCGCTGAGCAGGATAAGAAAGCTAGAGAGGAAGCCGAGACGAAGAATGCCGCAGACGCTCTAATGTACACTGCTCAGAAGACCCTGAAAGAGCTAGGAGACAAGCTGTCGAAAGATCACAAGGACCGCATCGAGAAGGGTATCAATGAGCTGAAGACGGAAATCGAGTCCAAGGACGTGTCTAAGATCAGGTCAAAGATGGAGGAGCTGTCCAAGGTCTTGCAAGAAGCGGGCGCGAGCATATACCAGCAAGCTCAGAGGCAAGCACAGGAGCAGGCTGGGTCAGAGAAGGCGAAAGCCGGAGAAGAAGAGAAAAAGGAGAAGGTTGTGGACGCAGACTATAAGGTGGTCGACGAGCCAAAGAAGTAGCGTGCGATGGCGTATTTTCGAGCTCATAGGCTCGATCCTACTCTCTTTCACCCAAGACCTAATCAGTGATCTCAAGTGAGCAACAGGCGTGACTACTACGACATACTGGGAGTTTCAAGAACTGCAAACAAAGACGAGATCAAAGCTGCCTATAGAAAACTGGCCTTTCAGTATCATCCAGACCGAAACAAGTCTCCTGATGCGGAGGAGAAGTTCAAAGAGATCTCAGAGGCATACGCAGTCCTCTCGGACGACGAAAAGCGCAGACTCTATGACCAATTCGGCCACGCAGGCATAAGTGGCAGATACACGCAAGAAGACATATTCGGTGGCGTCGACTTCGACAGCCTCTTCCGGGACTTCGGATTTGGACCATTCGGTAGCATATTCGACATATTCTTTGGAGGACGCAGGCCTCGTGGACCGGTAAGAGGCAGAGATCTCGAGACAGAAGTCACGGTGACTCTCGAAGAGGCAGCGACAGGAATCGAAAGAGAGGTTACAATACCAAGAATTGAGATGTGCGACACCTGTCATGGCACAGGAGCCAGACCGGGGACATCTCCGAAGACCTGTCCGAAGTGCCAAGGGTCAGGCAGGGTTCAGTATGGAAGATCCTCAGGATTCGGCAGATTCTTCCAGATAGTCACCTGCGATAGATGTGGTGGAAGAGGTACCATCATAGAGTCCCCATGCCAAGAGTGCCGTGGCACAGGCCAGGTTCGCAGGACTCGGAAGATTCGCGTCAGGATTCCGCCAGGCGTGGACACGGGCTCCTATTTACGACTCGCAGGTGAGGGAGAAGCAGGCGGTCGCAGCGCACCTCCTGGCGACCTAATGATAGCTATCCGAGTCAGGCCACACTCCATACTGCGGCGAGATGAAAACGACCTTTATTGTGAAGTTCCGATCTCTGTCATTCAAGCTACTCTTGGAGCTGACATAGAGGTCCCTACGCTTGGAAGCAAAGCCCTTCTCAAGATACCGCCGGGTACTCAGCCCGATACGATATTCAGACTGAAAGGGAAGGGGATGCCCGTTCTCAACGGATACGGACGTGGAGATCAACTCGTGAAGGTTGTAGTGCGCATTCCGACGAGGCTCAGTCCGAGGCAGAGACAGCTGCTCGGGGAGCTGGCGAAGGAGATGGGGGAGGAGGCCGAGAGGGAAAGCAAGGGCTTCTTCAGAAGATGAGACTCCTGTTTGACGCAGGGGTCACTGAATCTTAATAAAGAGCCGCTTGAGAGTAAGCGACAGATGAGCGTTGGCTTCGAAAACATCATTCGACGAAGTCCGAGAAGGCGTCAGATTCACTGAGAAGATAATGCTTGTTCTGCCGGGGTTCAAAGGGTATAAGGAGAAGGAGCTTCGAAGAGAGACGGACAGACTGATCCGCAGCCATCTGCGATCAAGACTGAACAGAGTCAGAGACAACTTGAAGAAGATCTATCAGAAGATCGTCGACATGAAAGCGACGGAGATTTGGACTGAAATGGACCGTTTGCTGGCCAAAGCGGGTAGAGTAGAGCAGAAGATCAGACACGCCAGCTATGTTTACAGCGGCTTCTTCAACGTAGTGAAGGTGGATGAGAGAAGACTCGACGAAGTAGTCGAACAAGATCTGAAGCAACTCGAGTCAATGAAATCTGTTGAAAATAAGGCCGAGGCTTTCAACAAAGAGGTCTCCGCAGGAAAACTTGAAAATGCTCGTGCTTACATCGAGGGGCTCGATGAAGCGCTCGAGACCCTCGAGAAGGAGTTCGATCAGAGGTCTGACCTGATAGGGAAAACACTGGAGGGGTAGAGAATGCCACAAGTAGTCGAATGGCTCAATCCATCTGCGGATGATATCGTATGGAGATATCCGAACGAGACGATAACTTGGGGAGCCCAACTCATAGTTCACGAGACTGAGGTGGCAGTCTTCTTCAGGGATGGCAAAGCGTACGACGTTTTTGGCCCGGGCCGCCACACCATAACGACGCTAAATCTCCCTCTCTTAACCAAAGTCCTCTCAGCTATAGCCGGGTATGGGACCTCACCGTTCACCGCGACGGTCATCTTCGTCTCAGTTAAACAGTTCTCCGGGAAATACGGAGCCCGAGCCCAGACGACAGAGCTAGCTCCATTGGAAGTCTTCGGCTCATTCTGGTTCAGAGTCGAGAATCCGCAGCTTTTCGTAGTCGAGATCGTCGGAGGCCAGAAAGCCTACACAACAGGGGACGTAAACAACTTCATTCGAGGATTCATAAACGAGAAAATGATAGACGAACTCTCCAAATATGATCTACTCGCAGTCTTCACAAAGCTTGACGAGACATCAATAACTACAAAGACGGCCATGATCGACTCATTCAAGAGACTTGGACTGGAGGTCGTCGACCTCAAGTTCGAAGGCATAGATACGACGCCAGAATATCGGGAGAAGCTCTTCTGGATCAAAACCGGAAGGATCGGGACAGACGAGTTACTGAGAATGCAAACAGTGAAAGAGACTGCAAAGGAACTAGCAAAGTCTCCAGGTGCAGGAGTAGGGACAGGGCTAGTGCTCATCCCTCAGATATTCCAGCCAGGCATGGCCGCGTCGACTCCCGCGGTAGCGCTTCTCGCATGTCCATCATGCAAAGCAGCGATACCCGCGACTTCGAAGTTCTGCCCCAGTTGCGGCACCGGCTTGGGAGGACAAACCACCTCTGTGTCCAAGTACTGCAGTAGCTGCGGACATCAGGTCTCCGTCGATTCAAAGTTCTGCCCAAATTGCGGAGCCAAACAATAGATATTCTCCACCTTTTTGGCTGGGAATCGAAAGATTGCCGACCGAGCTTCTGTACTTGACTGATAGCTACCTCAGGAAGTTCACCGCCAA
>Ga0209314_10000268_pt1 | contig 22936 bp, 26 predicted proteins | sample I19B2metaG_FD_184146 | JGI IMG/M metagenome (GOLD analysis project Ga0209314, IMG submission 184146) | Lake sediment bacterial and archeal communities from Gulf of Boni, Indonesia to study Microbial Dark Matter (Phase II) - ​I19B2 metaG... | ecosystem: Environmental > Aquatic > Freshwater >... | reverse complement strand
AGTATGCTAGTTATGCTAGATGTAATTTGGTGAATAGAGATGGATAAGGTTGAGGAAGCTTTAAAGAAGATTGATAAAACGAAACCTGCATTCCCGATACCTCTAGGCTATTATGATGAGTTAAAACATATTTGGGGTAAGGAGTGGGGTGCACAGAGCGAGATTGGAAAAATTAGGGAGGTGATGGTGCAGAGGCCCGGTCCTGAGATGGCACCGCCAAAAGAAGATCTAAAATGGTATGGCATGAAGTGCGTGGCAGATGTAAGTAGGGGCATGGAGCAACATGATAAATTCGTTGAGATTCTAAAGGATGAAAAAGTAAAAGTTCATTATATGAACCCTCCTCCTATGGCAAAGGGTCCATATGACCTGCTCCAAGGGCTCTGGGGAACTAGGGATTTCGGCTTAGTGGTTAATGGAGGCGCAATAGTTCTTCGTATGTCGCTACCTTGGGATAGAGGTGCCGAGTTTTGGTGGGCAAAAAGGGTCATGGAGTTAGGTTGCCCTATCCTGTATACGGTTCGAGGATTTGGCATATTTGAGGGCGGAAATGTAGTCTGGCTCGATCAAGCTCACGTATGCATAGGAAGAAGTATAAGAGCGAATCAAGAGGGAATAGATCAGGTTTCAACGGTACTTGAATCGGTGGGAGTTGAGGAGGTTAAAGTTGTTCCAATACCTGGATGGCTTGAAAACATCGACTGGCCTGCAGGGGGATTCGCCCACTTAGACTGCGTTTTCGCATATGTTGATTCTGGACTTGCCCTGATTTACCCGCCTGGAGTTCCATTCGACTTCCTAGAATATCTGAAGGGAAAAGGAATTTACATGATCGAAGTCCCTCCTGCAGAGGGAAGAGACTACGCTTGTAACGTTTTAGCCCTCGAGCCAGGTAAGATAATAATGCTTGAAGGCTTTGAAGTTACCAAGAAGAAGCTAGAGAAAGAGGGCGTAGACGTTATGACTGTAGAAATGAGTGAGTTTATAAAGGTCGGCGGGGGTCCACATTGTGCTAGCTCACCGTTAATACGCGATCTAGGACCAAAATTATAGGAGCTATTATGCCCAAAATGGGAACCACTAGAGTATAAGCAAGAAGAAATATTGCCCTTCATACCGAGGAAAAGGAGCTTGACCAACTGATCGCTGCATGCAAAAGCCGGTGAATGGCAGTCTATTTACAAACATTAAAGGAAACTTTCGCTGACCCTGGGGAGGCATTAAAACTGCGATGGATAGATGTCGACGCTCAAAACAATGCTATAACAATTATTCCAGTGAAGGGACATAAGCCTCGACAACTGAAAGTTTCCAGCAAGCTCATAGCCATGCCAACTCTTTGCCCAAAACTTCAGAGCTGATCTTTCCAACAACCTATAGAAACATGGCCTCATGCTTTGAAGTGGTAAAACGTAGAGCTTCAGAAAACTTGAAAAACCCAAGACTGCTAAGCATAACCTTCTCAACGTTTCGACACTGGGGCGCAACGATGACCTATCTCTACACCCATGGAAACATTCTGTTGGTTCAGAAACTGTTAGGACATAAAAGAATCCAAAGCACCATAAAGTACACGCAGCTAATACAATTTAAAGACGACGAGTTTGATATAGCGACGGCAACCACGGTGGATGAGGCAAAAGAGCTTCTAGGAGGAGGCTTCGATTACATCACCGAGAAAAACAACATCATGCTCTTTAGAAGACCAAAAAGATTCGGTGTTTAAAGTTAAAAATAGGGTTTCAAAATATTTAACTGTGAATGTAACTATACATACAAGTATGTCAGAAGAAAAGCTTCAAGAAGTGGGAACGGTGACGCATTACTACCCCAAGATCGGAGTGGTAGTGGTGGAGGTGACGGCTCCCCTAAAGGTGGGAGATCGAATTAGGATAAGGGGGGCTACCACGGACTTCGAACAGACGATAGAATCCATGGAGATAGAACACAAGAAGATCCAAGAAGCGAAGTCAGGGGACTCCGTTGGACTCAGGGTCGAAGAGAGGGTTAGAGAGAAGGACATCGTGTACAAGGTAGTAGAATAAACGGTGCACTCACAGTTACAGCATACAACTATCCCTACTCTGCGTGATGTATGATTGAAGTTAGAAAGTGAAGAGAATCATTTTTGAACTTGCTGGGCAATAGCTATTCGTGTTATTATTAGCGGTAGGATTTTGACTCGATAGAAAAACGTTTTCGTCTCTTAAACGGTCCAGAAGTTTTAAGAGTACCGATTTTCTGCTGAGTTGGTAGGCTTGTTTAGGTACTTCGACTCTCAAATGATATATTTTTACATTGATTTGGCGTGTTTTAGTGGGGTTATAAATAATCTTTCATTGATGACTTGCTTTTCCATTAAGGTAAGAGTAGGACGTATCGATTTCCGACATACTTCAGTCTATGAAATAAATGATATATTAAGATATACGATATATCTTCATCTCTGTGAGTTGTGAAACATGAACATATCTATCATATTCCGAAAAAAGCAATGTTCCACAGAGAAGTTAGACTTGATGAGCCTACCAGAAGCGGAAAGGATTCGTGTCTGCGAGGAAATCCGTAACCTACTCCAACAGAAAATCTCAGAAAGAAGGTCAGAGAACCTATCAACTCAATTACAACCAGCCACTTTTTCCGGAAAATGACGCTTCGTCAGGTCTAAATAACTTTCGCTAATTGTCTCGGTACCTGCGAGCGAGAAAGGCAGAAACAATTGCCGTTGGTTTCTTCTTTAAAGAGCCTTGAAGAAAATTAGGGGCATCGCGCGTGGCTTTGTCGCAGTTTTCTTCGGAATTCTTGGGTGAAGAGTGGGTTTAGGCGTTGGGCTATTTCTCTGGCTTTGGTTCCTACGACTCTGATTCTCCACATTCCTTTTCCGTCTGGTGGGAATAGGTGGTCGGGGCATCTTCGTTTTTTTACTCTGCTTGCGATTATGCTTGTTCCGAACACCTTTTGCACTGGCACTAGGGCTTCTTTGTCGCACATTTTTATTTCGAGAGCGGGATACGTGTAACCTCTTTCTCGGACGCAAAGGGCATAACCTTCATCTACAAGCCTTGTCGCTGTTTTTATTTCGTCTATGGTGAACTCTTGTGGGTTACGTCTCCTTTTCGACATATTTTTCAATCTCTATCAGCTTGTCAAAGCTCTAATCGAGACATTGCTAAAAGAGGAGGAAGTCATTTTTTCATAAGGCTTTGAAGGCTTCAAACCATCGGTTGTAGGATGTCAACATGTCCGGTGAAACGCTGGGTTTTCTATCTTCCACAATCTCCGTGAAGTCGTTCATGGATATGTGTCTGGGCTGAGCCTGCTTGTCGCTTGCTTGACCTGACTCGAAGAGTTCCCCAATGACCTTGAGGTGCACCGCTTGGCACATGTCTCGTAGGTCGCTTCCGGAAAATCCCTCGGACAGCCTAGCTAACTCGTGTAAATCCACACCCGATGCCAGTTTCAGGTGCATAGTATATAATTTGAATATTTGTAAACGCGCAAAATAGTCAGGTAGAGGAACCAATATTCGCTTCTGAAATCTCCTTATGAACGGCCAATCAAGGGACCACGGCTTGTTGGTGGCTCCGATCACGTAAACATGTAGATTCTTGCCCTTATCGATTATGCCGTCTGTTTCTTTGAGAAACTGGTTGCGTACCCGGACTTCCCCACCCACCTCGCTTGAACGTATCCCAATCAATGAGTCCAGCTCATCGATGAAAACAATGGCTGGGCGCCCTTCTTCAGCAGACCTTCTAGCTGACATGAAAAGCTTAGCAACATTTTGTTCAGCTTCCCCAAGCCACTTGGACATGATAGACGCTGCGTCCACCGAAACAAAAGCCGCTTCGATTTCTGTGGCCACGGCGGCCGCTAACAAGGTTTTTCCGCAGCCGGGTGGACCAAACAAGAGGATTCCTCTAGGCCATCCCAAGGGGAATAAGTCGGGCCTTTGAACGGGATAGACGATGGCCTCTTTGATGGCTTTCTTTGCTTGCTCCAAGCCCACGACCTCTTCCCATTTCACACTAGGTTTTTCCTTGAGCACCAACTCGTCATAGGTTGATTTTCTTTCCTCAGCACGCGCGGCCGCTTCGGGAGGCTTTTCCTCTAGTGTCTGCGCCTCGATAGGTCCTGCCCCTTGCAATATTTTTATTCTTTCCTGATAGGCCATTGCTCGCTGGATGTAGATCTTGTTTAATCCGTAATCGGGGTACAATTGAACAAGCTTCAGAAGGGTCTCGATTGCCTTCTGGTACATGGTGATGGCCATTCCCCTGGCGCCCTGTTTATCCAGGCGAACAGCCTCCAAGGCATAGCTTGTTGCCGCCTTCTCAAGTTCTTGGGATGCGCTCAAACCCATCAACGCTCGATCTTTATTTTCCTTCGCGCACCCAAACTCTCCAGTGCTTCTATCACATCTTCATACGGGACGTTCAATTCAAGCGCGCATTGGGCAACATCGATTTCACCCTTATGTCGCTCAGCATACCCCAACACAATGTCCTCCAACGATGAAGACCGTTGGACTGCGAAGGAAACACTCTGCACTTCCATGTCTTTATAGGACAGGCTTGTTGGGGGTTCACTTGGCTCACAAACTTCTGCTTCTGAGCAAGCGGCGGCGAGAGCGATCATTTTTCTCACTTTCTTCGCAGGCTCGGCTCTCTTCGGGACGGTGACAGAAGCGGGCGGTTCGGGGAGTTCCTCTGTTAGTCTCTGTTCTAGAAACGAGGAGACCTCCTCAAGGATTTCTTCGCTTTGAGGCGTTTTTCGTTCAGACGGTGTGACTGGTTGAGGAGTGTCGATGCGGGTCATTGCCAACGTCTCGCTGATGCTATCATTTACCTTCTCTAGCTCCGAAGCGACCTCAGGCATAACTCTAACAAGAAGCCCTGATACATTTTGGAGGGTCTTAAGCATGGGCTTGAGATTTACAATGACATCGCCTAACTCCGTAATGGTCTCAAGCCTTAAAATAACGCGTTCTATGGCAAGTTGTGCGTGCACAACGATGTTGAACAGTTTCCTAACTTCAACTAGCTCATTGGCAAAAACGATTGCCCGATCTCTGTTATTCTTTTCGACTGCTATGGCGCATGTCTCAAAAAGATTTCTATCCCTTTCATGTAATTTGAAAGTGACTTGCTCCAACTTTACACGCTGAACCTTTAATTGGTGTATGGACTGCAAGATGGCATCTTTAAGTGGTGGAGGAGAGTTAAACATGCTTTAACCACGACCCTCCGCCCGCTTTAAAGTCTAAGAGCTTGACTTGGCAGCGCTCTTTACGTGGACCACAACCGGAGGCTCTGGTAGCGTTGGATGAGCCGGCGGAGATGGTGGAACCTCTTTCTCCGCTTCTGCTATGATTGCGGTTTCCTCCCCAAGAAGTATGTTTGATAACCTATTTCTTACAGCTTCGAGATCACTTTTTTCAGCGCTAGTCGATTTCATACCCCCTTGTATCATTTCGGCGGCTGTTTTGTACGATTTCTCATCGATTTTGCCGATTTCACGCTCTAGCTCGAGACATATCATTGCTGATTGGAGTTCCTTCACGCGCTCAGCGCGTTTTGTAATATGCTTATCTACATTTTCCAGAGTAGTTTTGGCATCCGACTTCATCTGGTTTAGGGCACTTTCAAAATTTTTGTGAAGGTCGTTAAACATCTCCGGGGGAATTTTCTTCTTTTCCAAGAGTTCACTTAAAGCTTGGTCTTTCCGCCAGATTAACGGTATTTCGTCACAGAATGCTTTCACCCTTAATTTGATCCCTGAGAAAAGCACAATGCCATCATCACCTATTTCAAACTGATCGGTTGAGTAGCGGAAAAACTCTCCATCTCCGTGCTCAACAAAGACACCGTTGACATGACCATTAGGGCTCACCATAAATGAGGCTATTCGACCAACCTGACGTCCGTACTCGTCTTTAACCGGTTTGCCTATGAATAAAAAGGGGTTGCTGGAAGAAAGCTTAGCCATGGTGTCGCCTCCTTACATGTTGTTCATGGTTCTCATGGAATCCCTAGGTTTGGGTTGGAGCTTTCTCGCCTATAGCGGGTATGCCAGCAGGTAACTCTGGGAACTTCTCCTTAATTTTCTGCTCTGCCACCGTAGCCGCTTCATTCAGAATTTTCTGGGCATCCTCATTGGCTGTCTCAAAGTTTATCGTTAACCCGGTGCTCTGGCCAGCGTCGATGATTATTCCGCTAAGCAATGTTCCAATCTGCCCGAGCTCTTTTTCCGCTTCGGGAAAGATGCCAGACATTCCGCTTCTAATGCCTCTTAGAACTCCCACCGCAGGAGCAAGCGTGCTAACGACATCGCCAAGCTCTGAAACCGTCTTTAACCTGAGGACAATTTGTTCCAAGGCGAGCCTCGCGTGCATGATCATCCTTTCCATCTTTCGTATTTCAGCTAGTTCGTTGGCAAAAACGTTAGCGCGCGGCATGTCATGCTTAGTGTAGGCCTCAACGATTCGAGCGAAGATGGATTTGTCGCGTTCTGAGAAGCGATCAGTTGCTTGTTCTAGTCGCTGAATTTGTAATTCAATGCGTCTAATCGCGAAGTCAAGGCGTGGCTTCAAGGGGCCTGGAGGGCGAACTGTCTCCTTGACCCTTGTTGCGAGGGGCGTTCCTAGCTCTCTTTCTTCCCATCTTTGAGCGAACTTCTCTGACAATATACATTCCTCCAAAGGGGTGGGCTCTTTAAACGTATTATTGCATTGTTAATATGATGAAAACATTGATGTATATACACCACAGTATACCTCTCTCTCATCAGAAGCTTGGGTTTAAATTACCACATGCAAAGAGAAAAAGGACTACTGCTTTCAATAAACATAATTGTGTAAGTTAGGCTCAAAAGTATAGAATTCAAATGTTAAAGGCAAGGTGAGATCATGAGCGGGAGAATGAAAATACTGGCATCCTTTGCGTTGCTTGGGTTCATAGCTGGAGTCGTAGCCAACTTCACCTACCACCGAGTCCTTCCAGCGCTCTTACAAATCTTCCCAGAGGTTCTGCGTGCTGAGTGGGTCTTGTCCGGGATCGCTGGCGCCGTACTAACATTGATTATGCTGGTACTATGGGCCTACCTAAGTAAGTAAACAGGGTAACCGCTTTCCATAATCCTCGCATTTTCTTCTGGTTTTGAGGGTGCTTTGATAGAGCTAAGTCTCCCCCACTTCGAATTTAACCTGTCCCGCCAATTTTGGTCTCTGCAACTCGACTAAGATGAAGACGTTACCATGAAAAAGTCCATTGAACCCGGTGGCAGTTTCGGCGGGGAGATTCCTGACATGGAATCAGCAAGTTTAAGTATGATCGCCAAATAGTCTAGGGATGGACCCGCGGACGCTTTTGCTACCTTTAACTAGCACCTTAAAAGTGGAGATCTCCCTTCTTAGCTCCCTTTTTTCTAAGGTTCTTGGTGAAACAGAAAACCCAACGATAACTGGCTGTGAAGAGTCTTATTGTTTAGGAATGGGGTCATTTGCCTCATGGTAGAACCACAGTACGTTGTGAACAGTTCTTTTGGAATAACCTTCCTTTTCCATCAGTTCAACGATCTCTTTGACTCTTCTCAACAAACTTCACCCCGTTATCAACGGTTTGTGATCTAAATAAAATTATTATGAAAAAAGAGTCTAGAACATGTCGTCCAAAATGAGGGCAAAGCCTATGGACTTATCTGCGGCACCTATGAGCCGCGCGGAAATGCCCAAAATGCAGAGGCGAATCGAAATAGATATTTATTATTTCAGCTGAAAGCGCTTTTAACCTTCCACCAAAGGTTTTATAAACAAGGCCAGATGTTTCCTCAAACGGGAAGAATATTGAGTGAAAAAGTGAAAGGTCTTTTATTAACGTTGCTTGGAGTCGCCCACTCACTAAATCATTCCCTCTTCCTGGTCTTGCCCATGTACTTGCCCAAAATTACAGAGGAGTTCGGGGCGTCCCTAGAAGTGATCGGTCTAATAGCGGCAATGAGTGGTTTTCTTTACGGAGCGGGGTCGCTCGTAGGAGGATCCTTGTCAGACAGGTTCGGCGAAATCAAAGTACTCGCCATGAGTTTAGCGTTATCCGGCGTTTCCACTTTCATTCTTCTGATTGCTCGTGATCTGGTCATGTTTAGTGTTGGATTACTTTTTATGGGCGTTTGGGCGGGCTTATACCATCCAACAGCGAACAGCGTCATATCGAAGGTTTTTCAAAGGAACATGGCGAAGGCTATGGGAATCCATGGGACGGGCGGAAACATTGGGTTCATGTTCGCCCCGATAATCACAGTGGCGATGGGTGATTTATGGGGGTGGCGATACCCGCTCCTTTTCTTCGGATTGTTGAACCTTATGGTTTCAACTCTCCTTTTGAAGACCTCTCCGCCGGTAGAAAAAACTCAAGCGGCTGGCAATATTTGGGATGCCATTCGAATTCCTGGAGTATGGACCCTGCTTTTCTGTAACATTACGATAGGCTTATACTCTAACGGAGTCGACTTCATTTTCCCAACATTTTTGGAAAATAGAGGATTCTCCTCCATGCTTAAGGCGGCAGCGGTTTTCTCCTTGCTTGCGGTTGGAATTTTAGGACAGTGGCTAGGGGGGAAGGCGTCAGATTCCTTTGGCTCCACAAAGGCGCTTTTCGCCACATTGACTGGCGTTGTGACTGGTTTGTTTCTACTTCTGGCAATACCTCACGTAGGAATCGGCATTTCCGCCTTCATCTTAATTTATGGGATTTCCTTCCATGGACACCAGCCAGCGATGACTTCCCTCGTTGGACTAACAACGCCGGACAGTGAAAGGGGCACTGTTTTCGGCATTTACTTTTTCTCCGCCTTTGGTTTAGGATCGGTCTCAAGAGCCATCGCTAGCTCATGCGCCGACAGATTTGGTTTAGAATCGGTTTTTTACGTCATAACCTTGTTTTCAATTGTCGCACTTTTATTGTCTTTGAAGCTTACTTCTCCTCAAAATCGTCATTTTACTCGTAAATCATGAAAAGGAGGCGCATTGCTACGACGTTTTCTATGGTGGCTCGGTGCCCAAAAACCTTGGCTCTGGGAGTGTGCGTCTCCACAGCGGTTCCGGCGGTTAGAGACCGTGTTCCCCACGCAGAAGCCGGGGTAGGAGCCATAGCAACCCAAGCCCACACCAACATCCTTTACGGAATAAAGGGCTTAAGACTGTTGAAGACGGGTTTCTCTCCACAAGCAGCCCTCGAAGCCATGCTAAAGGAGGATCCTCAACGGGAATCGAGGCAAGTGATCGTCATAGACAAGGATGGAAGAACCGCTGCGTTTACCGGAAAGGAAACCATCGACTGGAAAGGGCACCTCACCGGGAAGGATTACGTGGTTGCCGGGAATATGCTCGTTGGGAAAAGAGTTCTTGACGCCATGGCTCAAGCATTCGAAGGTTCCCAGGGCCAGTTGGCGGAGAGATTAATGAAAGCCTTGGAGGCTGGCCAGGAAGCTGGAGGAGACAAACGAGGGAAAACATCTGCCGCCTTGTTAGTGGTGGGAAAGAAGGCGGGGACTCGTCCACTCCTTGACTTGAGAGTGGACGAACATCAGGAGCCAGTCAAAGAATTAAGAAGGAAACTTGAATTTTTAAGACAACCCATAAATTAGAAAGAGTCTTTCATAGTCAGCTCATTTTTGAAGAAGAGTCGGTATAGAATTCCTATCGCTATGGTTTAAGTCGCCTTTTTGGAGTTGCTCACAACTAGGAAGAATAGGTTGCTGTACGTCGGCGCGACCTCTTCCAGATCTGAAGATATGGAAACTATAGTTGACTCGTGTCATGGTTCTGTTTGATCGAAGAACGGATATGACACACTACAACTTTTCTAACACTTGTAAAGCTGCAGATGCAGCGGTTCCGGGTTCGATATCGCGGCCTAAATCCCGAAGCGTTTTCTCTATCGCCGTCAGAGTTGGCAACACAAAGGCTGGTTGAGTGCCGTAGCCCATGTGTCCGATGCGCCATATTTTACCCTTTAACACGTCTAAGCCTCCGGCGATCTCTAGGTTGTGCTTTGTCAATAGAGTTTTCCTGAAAGTGCGGTCGTCGATTCCATCTGGAATTTTTACGGAGGTTAGCATGGGGGTTTCGTAGCCTTCTTGTGCGAACAAGTCTAGGCCGAGCGCTTTCATGCTTTCCCTAACAGCCTCGCCGGTAACTTTGTGTTTTTCAAACCTTGACTCTAGCCCCTCTTCCTCGATTATTCTCAGGGCTTCGTAGAGGGCGTATATCATGGAAACCGGCGCGGTGTGATGGTACCATCGTTCTTTGCCCCAATACCGCTTTAGCATAGTCACGTCTAGATACCAGCTAGTAATCGGCGTTTTTCTCTCCTCGATGATCGTCCACGCTCGTTCGCTTATGGTGAGCGGCGACAGGCCTGGAGGGCAGTTCAAGCATTTTTGTGTCCCACTATAGCAGATATCTATTTTCCGTTCGTCCACGTTGACTGGGGCTCCTCCCAGTGACGTGACGGTGTCAACTATAAACAAGGCGCCGTGTTTCCTAACCATGTCTCCTATTCCGTCTAGCGGTTGTAAGACGCCGGTAGAGGTCTCTGCGTGAACTATGGCCACGGCCTTTGCGTTACTTTCGTCCAAGGCCCTCTTGATCTGATCTGGCTCTATGATTTTTCCCGGTTCCTGCTCCACAATTATTGGCTTGCCACCCAAGCGCCTCACTATATCAACCATTCTCTCCCCAAAGGTGCCCTTGACCCCTACTATGATCTCGTCGCCGGGTTCGGTTATGCTGCAGAGGCAAGCCTCCATTCCAGCACTTCCGGTGCCAGAAATCGCGATCGTGAACTCGTTCTTCGTGTCAAAGACCATCCTCAACAGATCAGAAGTTCTTTCAAGAACCTCAAGGAAGTACGGGTCCAAGTGACCCACCAGGGGGGTCGCCATAGCCTTCAAAACCCTGGGGTGAACGTTGCTCGGACCAGGTCCCATCAGGAGTCTGCTCGGGGGCTTTAACTCTTCATACATCCTGATATCCCACGGAGACCAGATTCGTGCCTTAAGCTATTTAAGTCATGCTGTTTTACTTAACTATCTAACAAAGAGCCTATGTGCCGGTGGTATCCTTTCATGTAGGGGGTAAAAGAGGAGATGCAAAGGTTAATTGCAGTGCTCCTTATACTCGTTCTATTTAGCGCGTTAATTACTTCTGTTCACGCTTCAGTGACAATTCAAGCAGTCATAGATCAGAACATACACGTCGTTTTCAATTTTGAAAACATTAACTCTACCATTTACGCGGACATCAAACAACACCCCTCACTTAACCACTCAACCATCCCCCAAATCATCGTGAAAAATCTCAAAGAACGAAACCTAACCCGTGTGGTGTATCATGATTCCGAGCTAGTCTTCAATGACCTAAATAAGTCGGTGCACGCAACGTTTTATTTGTCTGGCTATGACATCCTCAACTTCACTCTCACTGCCATGACGAGAACATATCGTGTGAGGACGGATTGGAGAAAGTTTAACGTCAACCTCACCGATCGTTTTTCATTGAACTTCACCGAATACTTCGGCACACCCATAGCCCAATGGCAAAGAATCAACTACACCGACCTTGAAAACAGAATCCACCCAGCCTACTTTTACAACTACACCGGTCCAAGCCCCTTTGACCCCCTATGTTACTTTATACTACCTACAAATGCGACGAATGTCCGGGCTGTAGAAGACACCATAATCTTCGAGGCGCCGGCGTCCCTCGAGGACGCCTTACTGAACAGCCCATTTTTAATCCTTGGCGCACTGATAGTTGTGAACATAGTGGCTTTTGTTTATCGAAGAGTGAGAAAATAGAGCCCTCAGCCTTCGATTCCTAAAAGGAGGTCGACCAAGGCTTTCTGATCTACTTCTGCCCTCGTTCTCCAGTCGAGATACAGTTGTCTATTTTCGTCCTCCGCTAGGTATCCGGATCGAATATAGCGGTTCATGTTGATGTCCACTCTCCAGCCTGGAAGCTTGTTTCGTAGAAGGTCTTCCACCTCTTCTCGGGGAGCCTTCCCCTTCTTGGATATGATGTAGGAGATGGATATGGCTAAGCCAGCGATATCGTCGATGCGCCAGCCGCAAAACTTGGTTTCTTTGGGGGTGAGCCCTCCTCTCAGGGTTACATAGAATCGAGCTTTGTCCAACTGCTCAAGGGTGGGCTTCTCGGTGGGCTTCTCCTCCTCAAAAACGGTTTTTATCTGCAAGTCCAGTTTTTCCAAGTAGCTATCCATGATGCCAAGCACCTTGGGATAGTCGGACCCCAGTCTTCTCTTCAGTTCCCAGCCCTTCACTCCTGGTTTTTTGTGGCGTCTATAGAATAGGAGGTGGGCAGCTCTCTTGATCTTTCTCACGTAGTAGGCTTTTCTCTTCAATCTCCCTTGCCTTCCTTCCATTTCCTCCATTCTTCAACGCTTATGGAGATGGGTATGGAGATCAGCTGCTTTTTCCCGAGAAACGAAATCGGCTTTTCATAAGGCTTTATGAAGATCTCCTCCTCCAGTCGATGCACTTCTAGGGTTGCGTATCCGTAGGTCACGAGAAAACTCGTCATGTATGCTCTTCTCAAGGTTTCAGAATACTCGTCGGCTCCGACGAAGTCCCAGTATCGAATCTTTCCCTCTTTACCTACCTTTCGCTTGAGCTCTTCCCAAAACGTTTCAAGCTCCTCTGAGAAGGCGGTCTCGGCAAGAATTCTTTGCTTGATCAGCTCTTCGGGTGTTACGGTTCCAGTTTCCATTTTTGAGAAAGCGGTTTTCAACCACCTTTCACTTAAGGGAAGGAGGCTTTGCCAGTACTTGATAGCTTCATTTAGGCTGTGGGGAGATATCTGCTCCAATTCAACAATGGGATGCCAAACTTTGAGGAAGAGCCTAGCGAGTTCCTCCTTGCCCAGCCTTCGGATCTTTTCCTCGAGGAGGAAGGGATCGGTGTAAAGGGAGGTGGACCGATGCTTCACCCAGTCGCTTTGGAGCTTAATGACGGAGGCAAGGCGATGGATGGCTTCAGCGTCTAAGCAGAACTCCTCTGGCAACTCCCACTCCGGAAAATACTCTCGAACAACGGCTATGATATCGTCGACATCCACGATGAAGGGGTCAAGGCCCCTCTCCTCTACAGACTTGCATAAATCTATGACGCGTTGAAGATGCTCCCCACCAAGCTTTTTCCTCTGCCTCTTCGAGGACAATCAGACTACCTCTTTAATCATCGAGGTCCCTTCAACATTCTGGACCGTGATGATGTGGACATCCTTTCCCATGAAGGTTACTTGGCTTGGTGTGATCGCTAGGTATTGAGCATCCAGTCCCCTTACGGAGGAAATGAGTAAATTGGCGATGATCTCTCTGTTTTTGGGATCCATATGGATATCGTATTCGTCGATGGCCCGGAAGGGAGATCGAACATGTTGCTGCAACGCGAGGAGAAAGGCCATGGTGGCTGTGCTTCTCTCTCCACCGCTCTGCGTATAGGCATCGAGGGGAACCGACTTCGCTCCCCTAAACCCCACGAGGATCTCGAGACCGGCTGCTTCAACGTCGTCCTCATTGAGCAATTGAACTTTCCCAATCGCCTGAGCCTCTGAGAGAACTGCGTCATATCGGAGGTTAACGTGGTTTAGGAGATTCTGAATGACGGTTCTCCAAGCCACCATTCTCGTTTTTACTTCCTCCAAGGCTTTCTCGCGATTTTCCGCAACCATACGAGCCTTTTCCTTCAGTTCCAAGTAAAGCTTGGAGTAGGAATCGTACATGCGTTCAATATCCTCAGAAACGTCGGCGAGGGCAGCTAGGTGCCCATCCGTAACCCGAATTTCATCCAAAATCTCGTCGACGCCTTTCACGGTTACGATTTGTGGACCCACCTCCTCAGCCCTACCTTTAGTCTTTTCAAGATCCGTAAGCGCGAATCGAAGTTCTTCATTCAGTTTTTCTAAAACCCTTAAGAGACTTTCCTTTCGATACTGCAGCAAGGCCAAATTAATCTTACAATCCAGAAGGCTACTATAGAAGCCTTCCACTTCGAAATTTAAGTGATCTACCTTTGCTTGAACGTCCGAAATATTGTCGTCCAACTTCTCGAGTTGCTTGCTGGAATTTTCAATCAAATCTTTCAGGGACCCGCTTTTAAGGTTGAATTGTTGAATCCATGTGCTCTCGAGATGCTCACAGGTCTTTTTAATCTCTGATAATTGAGTTTTGAGGTTGGCAGGGTTCAACTCTTCGTGAAAGCTTGTCTCTAAGTGCTCTATCTGCTCTAGGCACTCCTTTATTTCTTTCTGATAGGCATCCACCCATGATTGGGTTTCTTTCAAGGCCTGATTGGCCAGAGAAACGCTTGATTCGTGTCTCGCCCTTTCACGCTCAAGCGTTATTCGTTCTTCGAGAAGCCTTCGCCCCTCAGCCTTTAGTTGTTCTAGCCTCCTCTGAAGCTCGCTCAATTGTGTATTAACGATTTTGGTTTCATTTTCAATGCTGGAAATTTCATTTTTTTCCTTTCGAATTTGCTCTTTTAGCTCCGAGACTATTTTCTCCCTTTTCGAAACCTCAGCCCAAGCCAGCTCTCGTTCAAGGAATCGCCTCTTCATCATCAACTGCTTTTTCTGTTGATAGCGGTCGTACTGCTCCCTCCAATAGGTGAGGGTTTGTTCAGCGGATTCTAGGAGTTTGCCCACTGACTCCTCTTGGCTTAAGATGCGGCTGAGCTTTCGCTGAGCCTCAAGAACGTTTTGGCGGTAAGATTCAAAGCCCACCGCGGCCTCAACCATCCTCAGCTTCTCTGGAGCCGAAAGAACCGTGAATTGCTCCACCATGTTTTGGTGCATGATAACCAGCATGTTGTCCGGGTCAACGCCCAACTTGGAGAGGAGCCTTGCAACGTCACTCTTGGTTGCAGCCATGTTCTCAAGTTCAAACCAGTATTTTCCATCTCGCCTCAAGACCCTTGTTAAGAAAATGTAATCCTTGTTAATTTTTGGAACGGGTCGACGACCGCTTTTACGGGAGTTGTCCAGAATTAGGGTTACACGAGCTAGGTCCTTACCCCAGCGGATAAGGTCGCTCAATTTCTTGGATCGTTCTGTGTATGACTGACCTAGCGCAACCGAGATTCCGAGCAGCATAGAAGACTTGCCGGAACCGTTAGGTCCGCAAACAACGTTAACGCCTGATTTAAGGGGTATCCTAGCATACTCGTAGCTCATGAAGTTTTCTAGGATCATCTCCCGTATCAGCATTGGCGGCTGGGCCTCTCAGCAGTAGTAAATAGAGGTTGTTTCCCCCTTATTAAAGGTAATTTCATGATATTTTCCTTAAGGAAAATGATCACGGAGCAAGTTTTTCTACCTAAACCTCTATAAGATGATTTAAATAAAACAAAGTTAGGTGATGGCGCATGGTTACGGCTGGGAAGGTTTTCAGGCTTGTGGAGCCTATGGAGCTGTCTGATCTCGCGTCGAAGCTTGACGGTTATAGGAGGGAGGAAGCCTACGAGGAAGGAGACTACAAGTTCACCTTAGTCACGGAGATCGTTCATCTCACCCCCCACGAGAACGCCTTCACCGGCGTGTACTCCCACGACTACATAACCCACGCCTTTCACCGAGGGAAGACGGTTCCCCTTCCACGAACCGTTGAGGCACTGTTTAGCTTTGCGGAACATGAAAATCGAGTATTCTTGACGATTGTTGAAAAGAAGAGGTTGGCCAACTTCATCGCTAACAAGCTAAGCGAAATCATTTATGAAAAGTTTGGCCGCATCTTGGTAGCGCGAATACCACCAGAAACCCTTCGAGACTTTCATCTTAAAAACCCTGAAGATACGAAGGTCACTTTTTTTGACAACGTGGACATTCCTAACGTGGAGAAGCTTTCCTTGTATGGGCCAGACCTCGTGGGCACCGCCCTTTTCGAGGAGTACGGCAAGCACGGAGACCTCTGGTACATCGTGGCGAGGTCTAGGGAATACGGATACGTGGTTGGGTTGACGAGAGACGCCTCAGTCACCATCTTCAACATCACGGACAAAAGCAAGTATCTAGAGTACGTGACGAAGGAAATCTACTCCCTAATTTCGTAATCTAACCACCAATTTGGCAGCTACTTCAGCTTCCAATAATGTCCATGCTGACTTTCGTAGCCATTCTTCTAGGGTTATTTGTAGGTTGCACCTCATTGGTCCACATGGAATATTTCCTTGAGACCTTTGTGGTCAAAGTTGATTTTTATATCGGCATCAAATAATCATATAGAGGGTATAATTGAAAAAATCAAAACTCTTAATTTGCGGAACCTTGGTGTTAGCAGTTGTTGGAATAATTTTAATTGGTGGTTATGTTCTACAACGAGAGAGTCTAATCAATGCTAATTTGGATACTCCCTTTCAACTCAAAATCAACCAGACAGCATTCATAGAATCTGAGAACCTTAAAATAAAATTTTGGAATGTCACCGAAGATTCTAGATGTCCTTCTGATGTTGTTTGTGTATGGGTGGGACAAGCAACTGTTGTAGTTAATATTTTGAAGAATGAACAAAATCTTGGCGATTTCAGTTTGACAAGTAGATTAGGAAACGAAGATTTGGCAATTAAAACTTTCGACGGATATTCTATAAAATTGGTAAAAGTTGATCCTTACCCAAAAAGTACCTCAAAAATAAAACTTTCAGATTACGTTATTACTCTCCTTGTTTGTAAAATATAATTTCGACCACCTTTAGAACCCTGCGGTTTCCTCCGGAACCTTGCTGGTCATCATGTGACCCCAACGATTCATCCGTTTCAAGAGGTCTAGGGGGCGTGTTCTGTACGCTGAGAGCATGCTTTCAGGGTCCTTAAGCCCCGCAAACAAAACGAAGCCCCTTACCGCTTCCATGTAGGTGTTCATGGTGTGTTCGCTCACCCACTGGTCGCCGCTGATATACTTTGGTGCGAAAGCTGTCGAGAGCACTGCCCAAGTTGAAGATTCTAGGCACGGGAGAAATTATATGAAAAGTGAGCAAGAATTGAGCTCGGTTCCGCAAACTTTATTACTGGGTGCGCCGAGTTAGTGGGAATCCTAAGGAGGCGAATAAATGAGTAAGAAAGCTGTTATCGTGATTTCTCTTGTCGATGAAAGCAGGGAAAAATCGGATAAAGAAATTGAAAATGAAATATTTGACGAGCTTTCAAATAATCCACCCCAAATCCCCTGGCTCAAAGATGTAGAAGAAGTCAAGGTAACAGAAACCTAGAAAGTGACCCGTTTTCTTACTAATATTTATAGAAAATTTAGTATTCAATCCCTTTTCTGGGCGAAATGCCTCGAGTGTAGGGATGCTTGACCTCCCTCATTTCCGTGACTAGATCAGCAACTTCGATCACTTCCGGGGGGGCGTAGCGACCAGTGAGGATCAACTCCACGTGCTTCGGCTTGTTCTTAATCAACTGAACCACCTCGTCCACCCCGATAAGCCTCAAGTTTAGGGCCACATTGACTTCATCTAAGACGACGACGTCGTATTCACCGCCGCTGACTACCTCACGAGCCAGATCGAGGGCTTCCCTAGCCAGTTTCACGTCCTCTTCGGTGGGGGGCATCTCCGTGATGAATTTTCCTCGACCAAAGGCTACCATCTTAAAGTTGGGTAACTGCTTCACTATGTGTAGCTCACCATAGTCGAAGCCCCCCTTGATGAACTGGATCACGTAAACCTTGAGGCCTCGTCCAATGGCTCGCAAAGCCAGTCCAAAGGCGGCGGAGGTCTTACCCTTCCCGTTTCCGGTGTAGACTTGGGTCAGCCCCTTTTCCAGTCGTTTCGCCGTTGTCAATTCCCTCCCTCGCGTAGTGCTAGATATTAGGTTTTTTCGACTTTTTTCAGCCCGAAGGGCCACGCCAATACCATGTCCGCCGCCGAATACGGGTCCATCTCCCTCGTTAGAATCTTGTGGATCAGCTCGTCAAACTTCCCCCTTTCTTTTAGTTCACGCAGAACGGATTCGGTTACTCTCTGTTTGATTGCCTCGACGAGTTCTGCTTCAACCTTTTGCTTACGCCGTAGTTCGAGGGCGCCAGTCTCAAGGTATTCTCTATGTTGGTCTATTTTGTTAAGAAGCTCGGTTATTCCCTCGCCCGTGATGGCTACGGTTTTGATGACGGGCGGCCTCCACCCATTTTTTTCGGGGGCCATGTTTAGCATGGACTCAATGTCGGTCACGGTCTTGTCTGCATTTTCACGATCGGCCTTGTTGGCTACAAAGACGTCACCTATTTCCATGATGCCTGCCTTAATGGCTTGTATCTCGTCGCCCAGTCCGGGGGGCAGTACAACCAATATGGTGTGAGCAACTTTTATGATGTCAACCTCGGATTGTCCGGCACCTACCGCTTCAACTATGACCACATCCTTACCCGATGCATCCAAGATTCTCACCGCATCTTTGGTGGCCCTAGCTAATCCGCCGGGGTTGCCCCTCGTTGCCATGCTTCGGATAAAAACTCCCTCATCAACGCTAAGCTCCTGCATGCGGACACGATCTCCCAAAAATGCGCCACCTGTGAAGGGACTGGTTGGGTCCACGCAAACTATGCCCACGGTTTTTCCCTTTCTCCTCAATTCTTTAGCTAACTTTTCTATGAGCGTGCTTTTCCCCGATCCAGTGGGCCCGGTTACGCCTATTATGTAGGTCTTGCCCGTGTGTGGGTAGAGGGAGGATATGACCTCCTGCGCTTCCGGTGAGTTATTTTCCACGAGGGTTATGGCTCTTGCTATGGATCGGCGGTCGCCCTTCAACACCTCATTAACAAGTTGCTCGATGTTTGATGGATTCCGCAAGGCTACTTTCTCTTCCGCACGTTCTCCTTCACAAATTTGACAAGGGTATCCGTGGGTGTGCCCGGTCCGAAGACTTCTGCTATGCCGATCTTCTTTAAGGCTGGGACATCTTCGGCAGGTATGATTCCTCCTGCGAACACCAGAATATCAGCTAATCGTTTCTGCTTTAACAATTCCATTATCCTTGGGAGCAGGGTCATGTGGGCGCCGGATAGGATGCTTAGGGCTATGACGTCGACGTCCTCTTGCAGCGCTGTTTCCACGATTTGCTCAGGGGTTTGTCGCAGTCCTGTATAAATCACCTCCATGCCAGCGTCTCTCAAGGCTCGAGCAACGACCTTAGCTCCCCTATCGTGGCTGTTCAGTCCCGGCTTCGCAACCACAACCCTAATTTTTCTTTCCGAGCTCATTTTGCTTTTCTCCACTCCACTCCTAAATTACTATTAACTCTTGGTATTCTCCAAAGACGCCACGAAGTACGTCGCAAATTTCACCTAGCGTGGCGTACACTTTCACGGCTTCGATTATGGTGGGCATGAGGTTTTCATCTCGCTCAGCGGCATCATGCAACTCGTCAAGCACTTTCCTCACCCTTCCGTTGTTTCGCTCCCTCTTCACCCGTTGCAGTCTCGCTAGCTGCTCATCCTCCACTTTGGGGTGAACTCGCAGAAGCTCTACGGGAACCCAGTCCTCCTCAACCGTATACTCATTCACCCCCACTAAAACTCTTTCTTTCTGGTCTATCTCCCTTTGACACTTGTAGGCACTGTCCGCGATTTCCCTCTGGAAAAATCCCTTTTCAATGGCGGTGATCACGCCGCCCATAGCGTCAATCTTGTCGATGTACTCCATAACTCGTTCTTCCATCTCTTTGGTCAAAGCCTCCACGTAGTAGGACCCTGCCAGCGGATCCACTGTGTCCACCACTCCGCTCTCGTGGGCGATGATCTGCTGGGTTCTGAGAGCGACCCTAACCGCCTCCTCGGAGGGTAGGGCAAGAGCCTCGTCGAAGGAGTTGGTGTGCAGGGATTGTGTGCCCCCCAACACGGCTGCTAAGGATTGTAGGGCAATCCGTATGATGTTGTTAACGGGTTGCTGTGCTGTTAGGGTGCACCCTGACGTTTGAACGTGCATCCTCATCCACATTGACCTGAGGCTCTTAGCCTTGAACCGCTCCTTCATGATCTTGGCCCATAGTCTCCGAGCGGCTCTAAACTTGGCAACCTCCTCAAAAAAGTCGTTGTGGGAGGCGAAGAAGAAGGAGAGTCGAGGAGCAAAATCGTCCACCTTCAGCCCCCGTTCCAAAGCGGATTCAACGTAAGCGATTCCGTCCGCTAGCGTAAAGGCAAGCTCCTGCACGGCGTTTGAACCAGCCTCACGAATGTGGTATCCACTGATGCTGATGGGGTTCCACTTAGGTAGATGCCTCGCACAGTATTCGATGATGTCCGTAACCAGTTTCACCGAGGGCTTAGGTGGGAAGATGCACAGCTTCTGGGCGAAGAACTCCTTAAACATGTCGTTCTGGGTCGTGCCACCTAACCTTTCACGAGGCACCCCCTGCTTGTCTCCTATAGCGACGTACATCGCTAACAACATGGCTGCTGGACCGTTAATGGTCATTGAGGTGGTCACCCTGTTCAGAGGTATCCCTTCGAACAGAATCTCCATGTCCCGAAGGGAGGAAACCGCCACACCGCACTGACCCACCTCACCCCTAGCCATTGAATGGTCAGAGTCACAACCCATTATAGTTGGGTAGTCAAAGGCGATGCTCAGCCCGGTTTCGCCCTCCTTAAGCAGGTACTTGAACCGCGCGTTGGTTTGCTCCGCGGTGCCGAAACCCGCAAACTGTCGCATGGTCCAGAGGCGTCCCCGATACATGGTGGCGTGTAAACCTCGAGTGAAAGGAAATTTTCCCGGAAAGCCGAGATCCCTCAAATAATCGTGGTCCTTGACATCCTCCGGCGTGTACAGCCTTTTAACGGGTATGCCGGATGAAGTAGAAAACTCACCCTTCCTTTCAGGGTGTCTGCAAACCCACCTTGGAACGGTTGTTTTCTCCCACCTCTTCCTTTCCTTTACGATTTCATTTAGCCTTCGTTCATCAAACAACCTGAATGTTGCCCCCAAGATTATTAACGCTATTCTAAAAGATGTAAAAGGTTATATTCCTTATGGAAAGTATCTCAACAACTGGATGCGGAGGAGGTTATGTGAGTTGGTGGGTCAACCGTTAGCGACAATAGTTTCCGCTGGGCTCTCCAAGTTCGGGGCAAGAGAGGGCCTGTACGCTAGGGAACTTTTTGCCGAGGCTGCAAAGGAGGCTTATGATAGGTGTCCAACCCTCAGCCCTAAGGATATTGAAGCGCTTTTCGTTGGGCATAAGGGCGAGTCCTTTGAACATCAAGGACACACAGGACCCACACTTTCTGACTGGGCTGGCTTGACCCCAATACAAGCCACCAGAATTGAAAACGCGTGTGCGTCTTCAGGAGTAGCGTTGAGATGCGGTATTTTCGCCATAGTCTCTGGTATGTGCGACATCGTCATGGTGGGTGGGGTTGAAAAAATGACTCACCGAACCACAGCCGAGTCAACCGAATTTTTGGCAATGGCCTCAGATTTCCCCTTTGAGCAATGGCATGGATTAACGTTTCCAGGGCTGTATGCTCTCTTGGCAACAGCCCACATGCAAAGATACGGCACGACAGAGGAACAGATGGCGATGGTTTCGGTGAAGAACCACCACCACGGAGCCCTGAATCCTAAGGCGCACATGCAAAAGGAAGTAACGCTGGAAAAGGCGATGTCGTCGAGGGTGATCGCTTGGCCATTAAAATTGTATGACTGCTCTCTCATAACCGATGGAGCCAGTTGCCTAATTTTAACAAAACCTGAAATTGCCAAAAAATTCACAGACACGCCAGTGCACATCATTGGCTCAGGACAGGCTAGCGATACTATAGCATTGCACGAAAGGGAAGAACTCACAAGCTTGAAGGCGGCCAAGCTTGCGGCTCAAGAGGCTTACAAGATGGCTGGAGTCAAGCCTCGTGACGTAGACATCGCAGAGGTTCACGACTGCTTCACCATAGCGGAGATCATCGCGTATGAGGACCTCGGCTTTTGCAAGCCTGGAGAGGGCGGAAGATTAGTGGAGGAAGGCGCCACCAAAATCGGAGGGAAAATCCCGGTCAACACCAGTGGGGGATTGAAGTCGAAGGGCCACCCGGTTGGGGCGACGGGAACCGGGCAAGCCTATGAGGTTTATCTGCAATTAACGGAGCAGGCTGAGAGGAGGCAAGTGAGCGGGGTGGAGATAGGATTGGGCCACAACGTGGGGGGCTCAGGGGCCACCGCGACCGTGCACATCTTCAGGAGAGGATGAAGATGGAAGAGGTTCCTCCCTTTACCGTAGAAAGCTTTTACAAGTTTGTGAACGAGAGGAAGCTAATGGCCGCTAAGTGTGTTGATTGCGGATTCGTGCTTCTTCCTCCAAGACCCCTCTGCCCACACTGCCATTCCTCAAACCTAACGTGGGTTCAGCTTAAAGGCGCAGGCAAACTGGAGACCTTTACAATAATCCATGTGGCACCCCCGCAGTTTCAGGCGTTGACACCCTATGTGGTGGGCATTGTAAAGTTGCATGAGGGTCCACGGGTTCCGGGCATGATCCACAACATCAAACCACAAGAGGTTAGGGTTGGCATGGACCTTAGGGTCGACTTTGACACAGCCTTACCCTCCCAATGGCCCATGTGGCCCCGATACTTCTTCAGGCCGCTCTAAGAGCATGGTTGTCCTCAAAAGAGTAGAAAATTAGTCCTATCCCTTACTTTCGCATAAAACTTTAATGCACCCCTCTACCTAAAGACATAATGTGAGTATCAATTGGAAAAGGAAGGAGTGCATAAGGTAAAGACTAAGTGTGAAGTTTTATATGCTTTGGAATCACAATTGTTTAAAACGCTATTATAGGGAGGTGAAAAATTCTGGAAGATTGGAAGATAAAGATTTCAGTGCTGTGGCTCTTTCTTACAGTTGCTTGGTTGATCGTCATGACATTTTTGTTCTTT
>Ga0209314_10000267_pt1 | contig 22949 bp, 19 predicted proteins | sample I19B2metaG_FD_184146 | JGI IMG/M metagenome (GOLD analysis project Ga0209314, IMG submission 184146) | Lake sediment bacterial and archeal communities from Gulf of Boni, Indonesia to study Microbial Dark Matter (Phase II) - ​I19B2 metaG... | ecosystem: Environmental > Aquatic > Freshwater >... | reverse complement strand
GATCCGCCCATCCCCGCAGCCCCCTTGCCCCAGGCAGATCACTGCCGCCGAGCAGCCACTCTCGTACCGGCACCGTGAAGCCGGTCTTTTTCCGGCTGAATATCTCGTCCGGCAGGTTACCGACCGCCATGGCAGCGGACCGCTTGTCCGGCGACCGAGGAGTACCCAGACAGGGTGACACACTACGCAGCAGGTCAAGATCGAGAAAGGGGACCCGCACCTCCAGCGAATGGGCCATGCTGGCCCAGTCCGTGTCGCGCAGGAGCTGGTTGCGCATGTACCAGGTCATCTCCAGGGCCGATATCCGGTGGTGGTCGCTCGCGATGCCACTCAGGGTAGCGGCGAGCCGCTCGCTGGTACCCAGTTCGTCGAGTCCCTGCCGCAGCAGGCCACCATCGGGGCGCCCCGCCAACTCCCACGGCATATGGAGCGCCCGGCGCAACAGGTAGGCGCCCGCCATGCAGCCGCCGTACTCCAGGAGCCCCGCATACTTGGGCGAGGTGAAGCGACCGAGCCAGGGGGCCGTCGCCAGTCGCACCCCCCTGCCGAGCCAGGGCACATTGTCGGCAAGGCTGCACTGCCGCGCCAGGCGCGGCACCTGGCGGAAACTCGGATAGCTACCGAACAACTCGTCTCCCCCCAGGCCGGAGATGGCCACCTTGAAGCCTGCCCGGGCAGTTGCAAGGCTGACGAAGTAACTGTTGACCCCATCGATGGAGGGCTGATCCATATTATCAAGCAGGCGAGGCAGTTCGCCCTGAAAATCATCACGCTTGATCCAGATTGTACGATGGTTTGCCCCCAAGTGTTTTGCAACCCGTTCAGCCAGGGGTACCTCGTCGTTTTCGGTGCCGGCGTACTCCTCGAAACCGAGGGTAACGGTGTGGAGCGAGCCTGGGGCCACCTCGGCGGCCAGGGCCGCCAGCATGCCGGAATCGAGGCCGGCGGAGAGGAAAACCACCACCGGCACATCGGCCTGCAGGTGGCGCCGCACGCTGTCGCGCAGGGCCGTACGCAGATCGGCAGGGGCGAGGGGTGCCGGCTGGCGCGAGGCCCGGGCCAGCTCTTCCTCGATGCTGCAGAAGCCGAACTCACGGCGAGGCGGCACCTGTGACACCCCCGGCTGCTGCCGTTCCACCCAGAGGGCGTTGCCTGGCGGAAGGGCCCGGATCTGCCGGTAGAGGGTATGGGGTTCGGGAACTGCCCCCCAGAGGTAGAAGCCGGCCTCTCCTGCGGGGTTGCGGGTGGTGTCGATGCTGCCGCCGGCCAGGAGCGCCTTGACCTGGGAGGCGACGCGCAGGGTCTGGCCGTCGTCGGCATAGTATAGCGGCTTGATGCCGAAGGGGTCCCGGGCCAGGAGCATCCCCTGGCGCGCCTCGTCCCAGATGGCGAAGGCGTACATGCCGCGCAAATCCTGCAGCATGCCTTCCCCCTTGTCACGGTAGAGGGCCAGAAGAACCTCGGTGTCGCTCTCCGAGCGGAACAGGTGCCCCCTACCCTCAAGGTCCCGGCGCAGCTCACGGTAATTGTATATCTCGCCATTGAAGACGATTGCCTGGCGACCGTCTGGAGAGAACATTGGCTGGGCACCGGCCTCGGACAGGTCAATGATGGCCAGACGGCGATGGGCCAGACCCACTCTTCCGTCCTGCGAAAGCCACGCACCGCTGCCGTCAGGCCCGCGACTCACCATTCGGTCGCGGATGCGCAGCAGCTCTTCCATATCGACAGGAGGTGCAGCGGAGGAGTATGCGAATATGGTGGCTATGCCGCACATATTTTTCAGATGATCCTTTGCCTAGTAGAGGATGACAACATTCAGCATGATCAAGTCTGTTTTCCGAACAGGGAGAGGCAACGACTCTTCTGCTCATCTGGCATGTTTCTCAGGTATTCCAATCCGATTGCCAGAAAGCATGAGGCGATGAATGAGAGTACCAGTGAAGAGATCACCATCTTCAGTCTGGCTGGCCCACTTTTTAACTCCGGAGGCGCGGCACTCTGGAGCAACTGGATCGATGAAACGGTATTTTCAACGTTGATCTTGGCCATCTCGTGCTGCTTGACCAGGTTCTCGTAGACAGCCTCCACCGACTTGAACCTGCGCATCAGGTGCAGATACTCCTGCCCACGTTCGGGGATTTTTTCAAACCCGGGGAGCATGCCACCGTCGCCGCTACCGCGCAAAGCGGCTATCTTGCCCCTGAGAGCATCGACCCCCCTCCTGGCAGCAATGATCTCCGGACTGGTATCGGCATAGATGCTGCGCAGGGAATCCAGCTTAAGCTCATGGGCGGTAAGCTGTGACATGAGGCTGGCCATGGCACCAGCCGAAGCAGTCGCTTGCTGAGCAGCATCGATCGTCTTGTACTTCTTCTGGAACGCCTTCAGGTCGTTCTCGGCGGCGGTCAGCTCCTCTTTTGTCTTGGCAATCTGCTCCTTGAGAAAGCTCTTGTTGTTACTGGCTCCAGTTACCGAAAGCCCTGCCGTGATGTTTTTCAACTCATCGACGAACGCGTTGGCCAACTCAGCGGCATGCTTAGGATCGACATCGGTAACGCTGACGGTGATGATCCCCTCCTTGCCGGCCTGAACCGCGACAGCACTGTTAAGCCTGTTGTAGATCTCCTGCCTCGATTTGATGTTGTAGCGCCCATGTAGCTTGAGGCGCTCTATTACCTGGTCACGCAGGGCATCGATTTTGAGGATTTCCACGTAAAGCGTAGTCAGTTTAGCCCCGCCGAGAAGGTCTGCGCCACCAGCAGCAGAAGCCAGTGCCCCCTGCAACATGGCAGCCGACAATCCGCCACCCTGCTGCGGCGGGGGGAGAAACTTGCTCCTGGCAGTGTAGACATTTGGCTGCAGCTTAGCGTAGACCACTGTTGCCATGGTGATCGCCAGGGTCAGACAGAGAATCATTTTCCAGGAACGAATGACCATCTTAAGGATGTCAAACATAGACAATTCTGAATCACTATGCTCTTGATTGCCCCAAGAATCGGAATCCGGAAATTTCAGATCGTTAAACTGCATGTGCAAACCCCACAGATCAAAATATGATCAATGCAACCAGAAATGATCAATCAAATACATAGCCCTAGAGCCTCCAGAGGCGGGCACCGGCCTGGCGCAGCGACTCCCGGTCGTAGATCCCCTTGACATCCACCACCAAAGGAGCACCATTCATTATATCGAGGAGTTGTCCCGCGGATAGGCTACGATACTCCGCATGGGCCACGGCGACAACTACAGCCTCCGACCTCCTGAGGAATTGGAAAGGGATAATCTCCACGCCATATTCGTGGAGCGCCTCTTCAGCATCAGCCAAGGGGTCGGCTACCTGCACGTTTATGCCGTAATCCTGCAGTTCGAGGATGATGTCGATAACCTTGGAGTTGCGCAGGTCCGGACAATCCTCCTTGAAAGTCAGACCGAGGACGGTGACTGTCGCTCCGAGCACGTTGTGACCGGCGTGGATCATCTCCTTGACGGTACACTGGGCGATGTATTTCCCCATGCCGTCGTTGATGCGCCGGCCTGCAAGGATAACCTGGGGGATGTAGCCGATCTTCTCAGCCTTGTGGGTGAGGTAATAGGGGTCTACGCCGATGCAGTGGCCGCCGACAAGACCAGGCTTGAACTTGAGGAAATTCCATTTGGTCCCGGCCGCCTCGAGAACGTCGTTGGTGTCGATACCCATCTTTTCGAAAATCAGCGCCAGTTCGTTCATCAGGGCGATGTTAAGGTCCCGCTGGGTATTCTCGATCACCTTGGCAGCCTCGGCAACCTTGATTGTTGGGGCGCGGTGCACTCCGGCGGTCACCACGGACTCGTAAACCATGGCTACTGTTTCCAGGGTTGTTTCGTCCTGGCCGGAGACTACCTTCCTGATTTTGGTGAAGGTATGCTCCCTGTCTCCCGGATTGATTCGCTCAGGGGAGTAGCCGACGGTGAAGTCACTACCGCAGGCAAGGCCGGAAACCCGCTCAAGGATGGGGACGCACTCCTCCTCGGTGACACCAGGGTAGACTGTCGACTCGTAGACAACGATGTCACCCCTTTTCAGGGCGCGGCCGACAGTTTCCGAAGCCCTAAGCATGGGGGTGAGATCGGGCTGATTGGCGCTGTCGATGGGGGTGGGAACGGCAACTATATGAAAGTCCGCCATTCTGAGTTCGTCGATGCTGGAGGTGAAGAGAATGTCAGCAGCTTGCAGCTCCTCGCAGCTCACCTCTCCGGTGCGGTCATGCCCCACCTTGAGTTCGCCGATGCGTGTCTCGTTTATGTCAAAGCCTACAGTTTTCCCCTTCAAGCCGAAAGCTACAGCCACTGGGAGGCCGACGTATCCCAGGCCGATGACAGATACTGTTCTGTTATGCATTGATTACCGATTCCCGATTAACGTTTTGATTAGTGTTGTTGCCGCCTAAACGCCGATGCGCTCAAGCTTGTAAGCGCCACTCAGAACCCGCTGCCACCATGTCTCGTTGTCCAGATACCACTGCACGGTCTTGCGCAGGCCGCTCTCGAAGGTCTCCAGTGGAGTCCAGCCGAGCTCATCCTTGATCTTGGTCGCGTCGATGGCATACCTGAAGTCATGGCCGGGGCGGTCCTTGACGAAGGTGATCAGGTCGCTGTACCTCGCCAACCCAGACAACTTCCGCTGCGGCGCAAGCTCCTCCAGCAGGTCGCAGATCGTCTGCACAACTTGAATATTCTTCTGCTCGTTGTGGCCGCCGATGTTGTAGGTCTCCCCCACCTTACCCCTTGTCACCACCTCCACCAGGGCACGGGCATGATCCTCAACGAAGAGCCAGTCGCGCACCTGCTGGCCGTCGCCGTACACCGGCAACGGCTTGCCGTGCAGGGCGTTAAGAATCATGTGGGGGATAAGCTTCTCCGGGAAATGATACGGACCGTAGTTGTTGGAGCAGTTGGTTATCAGGGTGGGAAGGCCGTAGGTGCGCTGCCAGGCCCTTACCAGGTGGTCGCTTGCTGCCTTGCTAGCCGAATATGGCGAGCTGGGGGCATAGGGGGTCGTCTCGGTGAAGAGGTCATCAACCCCGTGCAGGTCTCCGTAGACCTCGTCGGTGCTGATGTGATGGAAACGGAAAGTCTTCTTCCTGGGCACAGACAGCTGGGACCAGTACCCCCTGGCCACCTCCAGCAGAGTACAGGTGCCGATGACGTTCGTATCGATGAAGGTGCCGGGAGCGTCGATGGAGCGATCCACATGGGACTCTGCAGCAAGGTGCATGACCGCATCGGGCTGGAATTCGGCAAAGATCCGCTCCAGTTCTCCCCTGTTAACTATGTCGGTCCGGCTGAAGGAGTAGCGGGGATTGCCTGCGACCTCTGCAAGGGACTCCAGGTTCCCCGCGTAGGTAAGCTTGTCCAGGTTTAGGACAAGGTGGTCCGTATGACGGATAAGATGGCGTATGACGGCGGAACCGATGAAGCCGGCGCCGCCGGTGACGATGATGTTACTCATACATTTCTACTCCATTTCAGGACTGCAGGGCCTTGAGATCTGCATCGGTCATCATGTTGACGAGATCCTCGAAGCTGGTCCTCTGCACCCAGCCCAGCTCCTTCCTGGCCTTGCTCGGGTCACCCAGGAGGAGATCAACCTCCGCCGGGCGGAAATACTTGGGGTCTATGCGGATGACGGTTCTCCCGCTGGAGGTGTCGATCCCCTCCTCGGCCTCGCCGCTCCCCTGCCACTCAAGGGGCATGCCTAGGCGGGCGAAGACCATCTCTGCAAAGGTGCGCACCATGTAGGTCTCGCCGGTGGCGATGACATAGTCGTCGGGCCTCTCCTGTTGCAGCATGAGCCACATCGCCTCGACGTAGTCGCCGGCAAATCCCCAATCCCTCTTTGCCTCCAGGTTCCCAAGATACAGGCACTCCTGCAATCCCATCTTGATGCGGGAGGCGGCTCGGGTGATCTTGCGGGTGACGAAGGTCTCGCCGCGGCGGGGGGATTCGTGATTGAAGAGGATGCCGTTGCAGGCGAACATGCCGTAACTCTCCCGATAGTTCTGAGTGATGTAGAAGGCGTAGGCCTTGGCACAGGCATAGGGGGAGCGGGGGTAGAATGGGGTCGTCTCCTTTTGGGGAGTTTCAACAACCTTGCCGTAAAGTTCGGATGAGGACGCCTGATAGAATTTTGTCTCCAGACCTGTCTCGCGGATCCCCTCAAGAATTCGTACGGCACCCAGAGCGTCTACCTCACCGGTGTACTCCGGGATATCGAAGGAGACCCGCACATGGCTCTGTGCGCCGAGGTTGTATATTTCGTCCGGCTTGATTGTACGCAAAAGGGTGTTTATGGAGCTGGCATCGTTCAGATCGCCGTAGTGTAAAAAGAGATGCACGTCCTTCTCGTGGGGATCGCGGTAGATATGGTTAATTCTCCCCGTATTGAAGGATGAAGAGCGGCGAATCATGCCGTGTACTTCGTAACCCTTGCTCAGGAGCAGTTCAGCTAGATAGGATCCATCCTGGCCTGTTATGCCGGTGATAAGCGCTTTTTTCATCTGTTCTCCATTTCTATATTACATCCTGAATGAAAGCTGGTTATGCAAAAACCAGTCATAGGTTTTTTCTATCCCTTCGCGCAGGTCAGTTTTTGCCTGCCACCCAAGGGAGCTCATGCGCGTAATATCCTGAAGCTTGCGCGGCGTGCCGTCCGGCTTGCTTGCATCAAAGACGATCCTCCCCTGATAGCCGGTCACCTCGCCGACTCTCTCCGCCAGCTCCCGGATAGTAACATCGACGCCAGTGCCTATGTTGACGAAATTTGGTTTCGGATAGCTCAGCAGTTCATTGGCAATCAGCTCCCTTGGTTGCTCCATCAGAAACAGGCAGGCATCGGCCATGTCATCCACATAGAGGAACTCCCTGCGCGGGGTTCCGCTCCCCCAGACAACCACCTCCGGGAGAGATGCCTCCCTTGCCTCGTGAAAGCGACGGATGAGGGCAGGCAGGACATGGCTGTTCTCCGGGTGGAAGTTGTCCCCCGGACCGTACAGGTTTGTGGGCATGACGGCGATAAACTCCGTGCCGTACTGCCGGTTATAAGCCTCGCACATCTTCATGCCGGCAATCTTGGCAATGGCATAGGGCTCGTTGGTCGGCTCAAGGGGTCCGGTCAGCAGATACTCCTCCTTCATCGGCTGGGGAGCAAACTTGGGATAAATGCAGGAAGAGCCGAGGAAGAGAAGACGCTTGACACCGGCCTGATAGGCACCATGGATTACATTGGCCTGGATCATCAGGTTTTCGTAGATGAAATCAGCCGGATAGCTGTTATTGGCATGTATGCCGCCAACCTTTGCCGCTGCCAGGAATACATAGTCAGGCTTTTCCCTGGTGAAGAAATCCGTAACCGCCTGCTGCGAGACAAGATCGAGATCACGGCGATCAGGGGTGACAAGGTTGTTGTAACCTGCCTGCAGCAGGCGACGTACAAGGGCTGAGCCAACCAGACCCGCTCCCCCTGCTACATAAATCTTTGCATCAGAAAACAAGCGCTAATCCCTCATAAATGCTTACAATAGTCGTATTAGAGTCCAGCGGCAATCAGCACGCCAGCTGTCAGGGCAATCTGGCCGAGAATTGTGGCAATATCCTTGATCTCACGCATCCAGGCAATCTTCTCCAGTTTCTGGGGGACAACTACCGTATCGCCGGAATCGAGGGGGCTGTTCATGAACCCGCCGAAGAAGAGGAAGCCGGATGAGGCCATCTGCCTGCTCACCACGCTGCCGTCAGCCTTGAGGATATAGATATCCCCGCTTTCCGCATCCCTCGTCCCGCCGCCAGCCATGGCGAGGTAATCGGCAACGCTCTCCCCCTTAACATAAACAAAGCTGCTTGGGTTGTAGACCTGACCGTAGACGTTCACTACCTTCGGGTCTCCGGGTATTTCCAGAATATCACCCCCCATGACCTCTACATTGAAAGGGCTATCCTCCAACTTGTCAAGGGGGGGGAGATTGATGACCATTCTCCCCTCGGCCTTGGCCTGCCTCAGGATGGTAATGGACTTCATCATCCCCTCCAGGGATGCCTTGGTCGCGTCCAGTTCCTCCCTGGAGGCTGCAACTGCCGAAAGCTCCCCCTGTTTCTTGGTGATGTTCATCTCCTCCCTGGCAAGGATCTCCTCCATCCTTTTCTGCTGGTACTCCCGGATATGCTCACGGGTGAATTTGGCGCCCCGCAGATATGCCTTGTCGGTGAACCCTCCTGCCCGCCTGATTATGCTGCTCAGTTTTTCACCCTTGAAGATCGGATATACTCCGGGGAAGGCAACTTCACCCTTAAGTGATATGTATCTTTCGGTGGTGTCGCTCCAGTTGGGGATTCTTCTGATCATCAACTCATCATAGGGTTGCAGGATGATGTTATCCCTGCTCCCACCTTTGAGAGCCTCCTCTAGATTTACATTGATGGAAAACGATGACACCGTCTCGCCACTGCGGGACAATCTCGTCACCTCTGCGTTTTTCATATAAGCGGTACGTTTCGGATTTCCCGCCCTGATGATGAGGTCGCGCAGGGTCATGTTCTGGAAGAGTCTGTACTCCCCTGGTTTCTGCACTTCGCCGCCGATCCGGACCCTTGGCATCTCCTCCATATCCCAGCGTGAATAGACGACAACCCTGTCGAACTCCTTCAACTCCAGGTCATCACCAGTCTCACCCGCCTGTGCCCTGCGCAGATTGAAGTTGATGATTTCCGGGTGATTGTCGGGCTGAACACGTCTTACTATCTGCCCCGCCTCTCCGTAGTACTCGGGAAGGAGATTGTTCGGCTTTAAGATGTCGGAGAGCTTCATCCCCTGGCGCAAGGCATAATCTCCGGGGCGAGCGACATGCCCCTCAAGGCGGACATACCCCCTCAACTTGGCGTCTATCGGGAAGATTTTTACGAAGTCCATGTCCTGCAGAGAAATGGACGAAGCCGCCTCGTCCAGTGATCTGCCGCTGCTTCTTGGATCAATGTCCACATCAGTGACAATCTTCTTCTCATGGGCATCGACCCTGGCAATCTGCACCCTCTGCAGGTATCCGCTGGATGTGATGCCACCGGAGAGTTCGATCAGCTCCTTTAGTGTCTTTTCCTCTTTGAGTTCGTAGATGGCTGGCCTGCGCACATTGCCTGCGATACCTGCCACCTTGCCTATGGGTGGGACAAAGACCGTGTCCCCTGAGAGGAGCTTTATGTCCGAGCTTTTGTCACCCTTGATGAAAAAATCGTACAGGTCGACAGTTGCGGCCACCTTCCCTTCGCGCCTGATTTCGATGGAACGCAGGGAGCCGCTCTTGGTCGGACCGCCTGCTGCTGTAATGGCATTGATGACCGTGGACAAGGAGGATACGGTATAATCTCCGGGAAAACTGAGCTCACCAACCAGATATACCTTGATTAGCCGTAATTTTCCCATGGTGACGCTGACATTGAAATCCTTGTAGATCCTCGCCAGGCTACCGCTGATGAGAGAGTGCAACTTACCGAACTGGACGCCGGCAACCTTGACTGGCCCCACCTTGGGGATGATTATCTCCCCGGAGCGCTTTACTTCCAACTCGAAGCTGCTGTTAATGCTCCCCCAGATACTGATATGGATGCGGTCGCCACTGCCGAGAATATAATCAGGTCCTACCGGGATGTCGCTAAGTGGCGCAAAGCCGCGGGATTCAGGATTGAAGAAGTTGTAGCCGAACTGCTGAAGAGCAGTGACCTTGAAGAGCTGTGGCAAGACCTTGTCCTTGCCGGATGGCGATGTCAGCATCAGCTGCTCTATGACGGACAGCTCCTTGACAGCAGCAGACGGAGCCTTGGCATCCTCATCCTTCTTTGTAACGCCGTCAGGTTTATCTTTATCTCCATCTAATGTTCGGGGCTTCTGCTTGGGCTTCTTCAAAATATTAGAATCCTTTGCAGCACCAGCTTCCTGGCCAGGAAGGGATGGAGCAGAGGGGTCATCCGCTGAGCATTTGATCATGCCCGTCGCCTTGTCCTCGACACAGCTCTGATTAACCGCTGACTCCGGAGGAGTCAACAGATCTGCATCACAACTCGCGTCAGCTCTGGCAGCATCATCGAGACAATCCTGCACGGCGCGGGTTGATGGGGTGGGGAACGGTTGTACTTGATAGGAAGGCTGCAATTCACCGGCTTGTCCCTGTACAAGCTGCGATTTACCTGAAGGCTGGTAAGGATCGGATGCTGACTTTTCAGTGTATGGAGAGACTTCCGAGGAGGTCGCTGCAGCAGAAATATTGGAGAGGAGTAGCATTATGCAAGAAACAAAGATTGTGGCAAATCCTGATTTTCTCATGTTTATTCGCTGATACCCCTTATACGCTAGGATGCAAACTGAATGTCAGTTAATACATTACCCCGCGATAGCCAGTCAAGTCATATTAAACCGGCATTAAGAACATGGGGCTTGATTTTATCGGGCAAAAATGTACTATTGCAAAAACAACACACTCAGGAGACAGCCAATGAGCCAGATACCTTTCATCGACCTGAACAGGCAGCAGCAGAGAATCCTCCCCGACATCGAGCGCCGCATGGCGGCGGTCCTCAAGCACGGCCAGTATATCCTCGGCCCGGAGATCGCCGAACTTGAGAAGAGACTTGCATCCTATACCGGCAGCAAGCACTGCATCACTGTTTCGAGCGGCACCGATGCCCTCCTCATCTCTCTCATGGCTCTCGGCATCGGCAAGGGTGACGAGGTAATCACCACCCCGTTCACCTTCATCGCCACCGGCGAGGTCATTGCCCTGCTCGGTGCAACCCCGGTTTTCGTGGATATCGACCCGAGAACATACAACATCGACCCTAGCCTGATCGAGGCTGCCATAACTCCTAAGACCCGGGCGATCATGCCGGTCAGCCTCTACGGCCAGTGCGCCGACTTCGACGCCATCAATGCCATGGTCGACAGTGCTAACTCCAGCTGCGATGAATCGTCACGCATCTACGTGATTGAGGATGCCTGCCAGAGCTTCGGCGCCACCTACAAGGGGCGCAACTCCTGCGCCCTCTCCGACATCGGCTGCACTAGCTTCTTCCCCTCCAAGCCCCTCGGCTGCTACGGAGACGGCGGGGCATGCTTCACCGACGACGATGCCATCGCCGCCAAGATCCGCCAGGTGATGAACCATGGACAGGACAGGCGCTACCATCACCCAATCATCGGCGTCAACGGCCGCTGCGACACCCTGCAGGCGGCAATCCTCCTGGCGAAAATGGAGATTTTCCCTGAAGAGGTTGAGTCGAGGTCCTCAATAGGCGCAGCCTACAGCAGGGCGTTCGCCTCCGGATGCGAAGCAGTAATCACCCCGTTCATCGCCCCGGAGAACACCAGCGTCTATGCCCAGTACACCATCCAGGTACCGAACAGGGACGCTATGCAACAGTCACTCCAGGCAAAGGGGATCCCAACTGCAGTCCACTACCCGGTACCCCTCAATCTGCAGCCGGCCTTTGCCAACCTCAACAAGCCGGCCGGGAGCTTCCCAGTTTCGGAAGCAGTCGCCGCCAGAGTCATGAGCCTGCCGATGCACCCTTACCTGGGGGTCGAGGACATGGAGAGGATCGTTGCTGCTGTAGTCGAATCTTTATAAGGATCGGGATAAGAAATTATGCTTACAGGCAAACAGAAGAGATATTTGCGAGGTATTGGTCACGACCTTAAAGCGGTGATCATGGTGGGGAAAAACGAGATCAGTGAAAAGCTGACCGGGGAAACCGATGCCGCCCTCGCCGCCCATGAACTTATTAAGGTGAAAATCCTGGAGAGTTGCACCATGGATCGCCATGAGGTGGCAGAGATCCTGGCAAAGGCCTGTGGCGCGGATGTTGCGCAGGTACTGGGCAGGACGCTCCTTTTGTATCGCAAGAGCGATGATGCAAAAATTGAGCTGCCGAAATCATCCGAGAAAAAATAGAAATCACCGGAAACGCCAATAGTCTGGCGGGGCATCTATGCCCCGCCTGTTAATTTACAACTCCTTCCAATAAATCGCAGCTACAGGACAGCCGTCAATGCACTGCTGGATCGTCTCCCCTGAATCCCCCTGCTGATTATAAACAACTGCAACCCCGCCTTCGAGGCGGAAAACTTGCGGCGCCACAGATGCACAGAGACCGCAGGCAATGCATGCTTCACGATCTATCTCGACAATCCTTCCCATTACACGCTCCTTGAATGTCAAGCATCCAGAGTATAGAAATCATACCCTTTCATAGGGTTCAAACAGCTTCTTGTATTCATCCAGGGCGAACCTGTCAGTCATCCCCGCGATATAATCGCACACTACCCGCTCCTTGCCGAGCAGTTCCATCTTCTTTCTGTATTTTGCCGGCAAGAGTGTCGGGTATCTGTTATAGGTGGTAAAGAGGTCAGTGATGTAACGCTCTGCCTTGACCCGCATTCGCTCTACCTTGTAATGGCGGTACAGGTTTTCGTGGAGGAAGAGCTTGAGCTCCCTGTTCTTCTTTGCCAGTTCAGGGCTGAAACCTACAACCGCAACATTGTGACTTCTCAGCTCCTCCACCGAGCCAATCCTTCTTGAGGAGATCTCCGCTGCAGTGGTTGCTGTCAGATCGTCTATGAACAGGCCGATCAGGGCACTAATGGTCTGGTACTTGACCCTTTCAGGATCACTGTTTGGAAACTTATGCTTCATTTTGTCATGGACTTCAGCCCATAGCTCGACACCTGACAACTGAGCAATGGTTATGTACCCTGACTTAAGACCGTCATCTATATCATGATTGTTATAGGCGATTTCGTCGGCGAAATTTATCAATTGGGCCTCAAGAAGCGGCACTACCCCTGGCAGGAACTCCTCTATCATACCCAAAGGAGCATCGTATGGAGAGGAGTGCTTGATCAGCCCCTCCCTCACCTCCCAGGAGAGATTTAGCCCGTTGAACCCGGCATAGCGCTCTTCCAGTTCATCAACGACCCGAAGAGACTGGTGGTTGTGTTCAAAACCACCGTGCTCTGACATGAGCCGATTCAGGACCTCCTCGCCGGTATGCCCAAACGGGGTATGCCCCAGGTCGTGGGCAAGGGCCAGGGCCTCTGTCAACTCCTCGTTCAGATGCAGACGCCTGGCAATTGCCTTGCCTATCTGGGCAACCTCCAGCGAATGGGTGAGCCGTGTACGGTAATAATCCCCCTCATGATTGACGAACACCTGAGTTTTATACTCAAGGCGGCGGAATGCGGCAGAGTGGATTATTCTGTCCCTGTCACGTTCGAATGCCGGACGATTGTCACGGAACTCTTCACGATAGCGCCGACCAGCAGACTCCGAGCTTCTTGCGGCATATCCGGCAAGATCCGAGCGTTCATTCGATTGAAGCTGCATACATTATTTCTCCTTTTTTAAAAATACATTTGCCGCCAACTCTGTCAATGGGAAATGAATCCTTGACGCACCAGGCATGCCATGATAAAGATTTAATGCTTTTAAATACAGTTATTTGGTGCCACTATGCCAGTCAACAACCTGCGATCCCACGTATCTCCCCAGATACGCAAAATGCTGGGAAGCGACAGCAAAATCTGCATGCTGGACGGCAGTACAGTCTATCGCCACATCAACAAATCACCATTTATCATCATGGCATGCAACACAAGAATAAAGCACGTCATCCCCGGGATCATGCGCGCAGCTGAAGAGCTCGATGCAGTCATCGCCTTTGAACTCACGGCTACAGAGGGGGGCCTTGATGGCGGATATACCGGGCAGACGCCCCAACAGTTCGTCACAACGGTTCTGGGGTATGCAGATGCATGCCGCTTTACAAAACCATTCATAATCCACGCAGACCACATAACGATCAAGAACACATCCAAAGAGGAGATCGACTCGGCGAGGAGACTGATCGAAGCCCAATTGGCAGCCGGTTACAGATCTTTTGCCCTGGATGCGTCCTTCAATCAACTCCAGGACAACATCAGGATCATTGCCGAACTGGCCCCTCCCCTCATTGCCGAGGGGGTCGGACTTGAGCTGGAAATCGGAGAGGTGACCCCCGTAGGCCGTGAATCAAACCTGACAACGATAGAGGAGGTAGAGCACTTCCTCGGCACCCTTGCTGACCTGAACATAAGACCTCACCTGCTGGCCATTGACAATGGCAGCAAAAGCGGCAACTATCTGGATGGTCAACTGATAAATATAGACCTGCAGAGAACCGGCGAGATTTTCGCAGCAGTGGGGAAATATGGCGTCTGCGGCCTTGTCCAGCACGGCATCACAGGAACTCCTCTGAGGATCGTCGGCAAACTTGCCGACTATGGTATCCGCAAGGGGAACATCGGGACTCTGTGGCAAAACGTTGCCCATGCGGGGCTGCCCCCCGAATTGGTGGACTCGATGCGTGATTGGGCCAGGGAACAGAAGATGGACATAAAGTACGCCACCGGCGTCTTCTCCAGTGAAATCAACTCGATCCCCGCTGAGGATGTAAAACTGATAGCCGACCTGGCATACCGGGAAGCAAGAGAATTCATCAGTGCCTTCCATGCGAAGGGGAGCGCATCCAGGCTGGCAGAAAATATCGGCAAGTGAACGTGCGTGTTATAGGTGGCATTGCAAAAGGGCGAAAGCTCATAGCACCGAAAGGAGACAGAGTCAGGCCTACTGCGGACCGGGTCAAGGAGGCCCTGTTCAGCATACTCCTTAGTCGCCATGAATCTCTGATTGACTGTTCGATACTGGACCTGTTCGCTGGAACCGGGAACCTGGGCATAGAAGCTCTAAGTAGAGGGGCGGCCAGGGCGACCTTTGTTGACATGAATTCACAATCAGCGGAGTGCATACGCAAAAATCTGCAAATTACAGGCTTTAGCAACAGGGCGGAACTGCTGCAGATGGACGCGCTCAAGGCGGTAGGCAAAATAGCCAGTGAAAATCGACTGTTCGACCTGATTTTCATCGACCCGCCATACCGTGAAGTGGTGATGATGCATGAACTGTTACAGCTGCTTGCCTGCAAACGCATTCTTCACCCTGATGGTCTCATAATCTTTGAAACCGGGAAGAAAACTGTCCTGCAACTGCCAGAAGGGTTGGAGACCGTCGAACAGCGTATCTATGGTGACACGTCACTGCTGCTGATCGAACAATGCACTACAACTATAGATGAAGCACAACAAAATTAATTCACCCAATAGAGTGAGTCATCAACCATGCCACGCAAGATAGCAGTCTATCCAGGATCATTCGACCCCATAACTAATGGCCACCTAGATATCATCAACCGCGGCCTGAAGATCTTCGACAGTGTCATTGTGGCCGTTGCCTGCAACAGCAGCAAGAATTCACTTTTCAGCATCGAAGAGAGGCTCGACCTGATTCGTGAAGTTATAAGCGACAATGAACGGGTCAAAGTTGACACTTTCAGCGGTCTTCTGGTAGATTATGTGCTTTCTCAAAGGGCAAGTGTCATCATCAGGGGCCTTCGAGCGGTCTCCGACTTCGAGTACGAGTTCCAGCTCGCCCAGATTAACAGGGGGATTACCATGGAAGTTGAGACCCTGTTCATGATGACATCGGTCCCTTACAGTTATCTATCCTCTTCGGTGGTGAAAGAAGTCTGCTCCCTCGGCGGCCCGGTGGAGACCCTCGTACCACCCAGTGTCAGCAAAGCCCTGGAGAATAAATTTCTATTGAACAAGATGATCACGAGAAGCAGCCAGAGCGAATAACCCCAACCCTTAGAACCATGCGAAGACAATCAAATAGTAGGACCAATAATCACTCAGGGAGAAAATGATGAATCCATTGGCTACTGAATTAAATGAACTGCTTGCCCAACACAACCCCCATGTCCTTGAGATGCTCTCCGACCTGGGCAAAAATCTCTTTTTCCCCAAAGGGATCCTGACCCAGTCAGCCGAAGCCAAGGATAAAGCCCACAAATTCAACGCGACAATAGGAATTGCCACTGAAAAAGGTGCACCAATGTACCTGCAGTGCATCCAGGACAAACTCTCCTCCTTCGACCCCAAGGATATCTACCCCTATGCACCGCCTGCGGGAAAACCCGAACTTCGCTCTCTATGGCGTGAGAAAATGCTCCGTGAGAATCCTAGCCAGCAGGGGAAACATTTCAGCAATCCGATAGTTACCAATGCCCTAACCCATGGCCTCTCAATCGTGGCAGACATGTTCATCGACAAGGGTGACCATCTGCTCCTACCCGACATGCTCTGGGGAAACTACAACCTGACCTTTGCCACATGCTGCGGAGCCATCATCAAGAAATACCCGACCTTCACCGCCAATGGGGGGTTCGACGTAGAGGCTTTCAAGGTAGCACTGAAGAACAGTGCCGAGGAGAAGGGAAAGGTAGTGGTGCTCCTCAACTTCCCCAACAACCCGAGCGGCTACACCCCAACAGTTGCCGAAGGTGACGCCCTCGTTGCGGCTATCAAGGAAATTGCCGAATCAGGCTGCAACATTGTAGCCATAACTGACGACGCCTACTTCGGGCTTTTCTACGAGGATAGCCTGAAGGAGTCTCTATTCGGCAAGCTTGCCAACATCAACACCAGGATCCTGACAATCAAGTTGGACGGAGCCACAAAAGAGGAGTTCGTCTGGGGCTTCCGCACCGGCTTCATCACCTTCGCCGACGGCAACAGTTACGAAAACATCCCGGTCATGACCGCTCTGGAGAAGAAGGCCATGGGGATCATACGTGCCCGCATCTCCAACTGTCCTCACCCCTCCCAGACTTTTGCCATCGAGGCGCTGCGCTCCCCAGACTTCCTGACGCAAAAGGAGGAGAAGTTCCAGATTCTCAAGGGTCGCGCCCTGAAAACCAAAGATGTCCTGAACAGCGGCAAATACGACAAGGTTTGGGAATACTACCCCTTCAACTCCGGCTACTTCATGTGCCTTAAACTAAAAACCATCGACGCGGAAAAACTGCGCGTACACCTGCTTGAAAAATACGGTGTCGGTGCGATTTCAATCGGCAAGACCGACCTAAGAATAGCCTTCTCCTGCATTGAGGAAAAGGATATCCAGGAACTCTTCGACATAATCTACCAAGCAGTCCTGGATCTCACCTAATCCGGCAGCGTCTTAAGACTAAAGCAACGAGAAAAGGCGAAGTTATCACTTCGCCTTTTCTCGTTGCATATAAAGGCGACAGTCAATGCTCTCTGTAACCGAGCACTACCAGGATGCAACTCCCATCAGCTATCACATTGATGCCTGCCCTAACACACTTTTCCACCGATGCCTGACTCTCGGCTCCAGGTTGCATCCAGATATTCCTGATCCCCTTCTTGACAGCTTCATCTACGATTAAAGCCGTTATTGACGGGGGAGTAATTATGGAAAGACTTGTCACCGTATCGGGAAGTTCACTCACGCCGGCGACACAGGCCAGCCCTTCCACCTCGGTCTCGCGGGGATTTATCGGTACCACTCGGAACCCCTTCTCCTTGTAGCAACGCAATACCTTGTTCCCGTACTTACCCCTGTCGTTGGATGCTCCTGCTACGGCGAACATCTGAGCATCCAGAAATTTAGCTATTTTTTCGCTGATCCCCATAGTCCCTCCCCTTGGCAACAGTCACATTTATTTAGTCACATATATTAAGAATATTTTCTTTGCTTCCTGCCTCTAATTAATTTAGAGTCGAGTTCTAACTTAATGAGAGGCAAGCCAGTGGCCAAGGCAATTCTTAATAAATTTGACAGGCTTTTCAATCTCACAGCCATCATTCTCCTGATGGGGAGCGGCACCATGATACACCTGCTCACAGCCCTGACCCTAAAAAGCTACTATGGTGACCCATGGGGCTACGTGGCCTTCTCCCTGCCTATACTATCCGAAGCTTACCTGTTAATCATTCAGCTTTCTGACGAGATGTACAATTTTACAATCATTATTAGTGCATTTCTGATCCTGTCTCTACTTACAATAACTTCCTGGACCATTAAGAACTTCATCAGACAGAAGCTGGAATCTACTGTTGATATTGCGAAATAGAGTCTGAGTCAGGCACGCTATCGCGACTCTATGCACAGCCTTAGAAAAAGCCTATGATAGGCAGAGCCAGACTTTATATCATCACTAACCGGCTCCCCCTCCTCCTCGTCACCGATTAAAACCGCATATTTCCCGGAAGCACAGCGCAGCACAATCTCTTTATAGACAACCTCTTTCTCCGCCACCCCTTTGCCGACATAAAACCGGTCATTATGGGATACGTCCATGATCCTTACTTTAATATCCCCGTTTTTAGTAGCAGCAACGGAATCCTTATCAAAGTAGGAGTAGTTATTGAACTGTATTTTCTTGTTCAATCTCTGCGAATAGTGATTCCAACTTTCAGCATGAAATTCAACCCACTTTTCTGCAAGGGCAGATGATGGGAGGAGCATTACTGTAAAAACAAGGGCACAATGGATATATGCTTTCATGCAGTGTGGCCCTAATGCGCAGCAAGCTGTTCCTGCTTGGGAACATACCAGCGGATTAAATTGTGCCCTATCCCTGCTGGAGCAGGCTCGATGCCACGGAATCTCGAACTTACTACCGGCAGGGCATCTGGAACATAGAGAAACGTATACGGTTGATCATCTGCGATGATCTCCTGCAACCTGAAATAGGCTGCACGTCTCCTCCCTTTATCGAACGTGCGCCTCCCCTTCTCAAGTAAAAGGTCAACTTCCCTGTTATTGTAGCTGACAAAATTAAGCTCCTTAACCCCGGTCTTTGATGAGTGCCATATGTCATACTGATCAGGGTCCTGTGAGATGTTCCACCCCATGAGCACTACATCGAAATTACGCTTGTCTATGTAGTTGGTCAGCATGGATGCCCATTCAAGTACACGTATCTTCACGTCAATGCCGATCTTCTTCAATCTGTACTGGATAATCTGAGCCGTCTTAATTCTCTGTTCGTTCCCCTGGTTAGTCAGAATCGTAAATTGAAAAGGCTTGCCATCCTTTACCAGCACACCTTCGGCATTCCGCTCGCGCCAACCGGCCTCAGCAAGCAACCTTGCCGCTCTTGCCGGATCATATGAAAAAGGCTTTATAGCAGGGTTGTTAGCCCATGTGCCGGGCTGGAAAGGGACGTGCGCAGCCTGACCGAGACCGAAGAGAACACCACTGACCAGTTCATCCTTGTTGATTGCGCATGTCAAAGCCTGTCGCACCCTCTTATCCGCGAACAAGGGTCGCTTCAGGTTGTAGCCAAGGTAGGTATAGGAGGGTACTGGATAGCGGTATTTGTTGAATCTCTCCAGGAACCAGGCAGTATTCGTCTGCCGCTCGAACTGTACCGGAGTCAGATTCATCATGTCCAGCCCACCGGCCTTAAGCTCCATGTACATTGTTGACGTATCAGGTATTATCCTGAATATACAACGATCAATGTACGGCCTCCCCTCGAAATATCCATTGTAAGCCTCAAGGATCACCCTCTGCCCTGGCAACCACTCGGAAAATCGAAATGGACCAGTGCCTACAGGATTTCTGCTGAGTTCACTCCTGGTGATATCCTTTCCATCGAGAAGATGGGCAGGGAGAATGTTTACCCCCCATGAGGCAAGAGCAGGAGCGAAAGGCCTTTTATATGTTACGCGGAAAGTGTAGGGCCCGACTGCGTCAGCGCTGCTGACCTGGAGAAAATCCTCGGCATAGGAGGTTGGAGTCCTGGGATCCACCATGACTTTGTAGGTATAGAGTACGTCTCGTGAAGTAAACTCTTTACCGTCATGCCACTTGACCCCGTGGCGAAGATGAAAGGTTATGGAGAGTCCGTCAGGAGAAACCTCCCATTTTTCTGCAAGATCTCCGACAAGATTAAGGTTCTTGTCATATTTAACAAGTCCGTTATATACGAGAGCAGCTACTGAGTGGGACGCGGAATCGGATGCAAGGATGGGTATCAGAGTAGATGGTTCACCTATGGTCCCCTCTACCAGGGAATCACCATAGGCAGGGGGGGGAGAAACGGAGCGCTCTTTCCGCGGCGATTCTGCCTGACTGCAGGCAGTCAGCAAAAGAAACAGTAAAAGTAGTACAGATTTCATTTTCGGATCTGACAAGCATCAAATGGGATATGCAGCCCCAAAAGCCTAATGTCTATATGCAGATGGCAAGCTGTCATTCGTTAGCTAATTCAAGTCTGATCTTTCTTATCTTTTCGGCCAGATCCTTTCTTCCGGGCTCCAGCTGTTGCAATCTCTTATAGGCTTTCAGGGCATTGGCATGGTTACGTACGGCCAGATAGGCATCTGCCAGATGGCCAATCATGACCGGATCGTCATCGACCAGCTTCGTTGCTTTTTCGAGATAAGTGACCGCATCTGAATATTTCTTCAACTTGTAATATGCCCAGCCAAGACTGTCGAGAATGAAGCCGTCATTGGGTCGCAGCGACACCGCTTCCTTGAGCAGCTTCAGGGCCTCATCTAGGTTTTCCCCCATCTCCACAAAAGTATAGCCCAAGTAGTTGAGTGCCTGGGGATCTGCAGGGGTGATGGTCAGGACACGCTTCATCCTGGAGATCAGCTGCTCCTTGTCCCCCACCTTATCATAAAGAATTCCCAGCCTGAAATGGAGTCTTGCCTCGCCAGCAAACCTGCCCTCCACCTGCAGCAGGGCAGAAAGAGCATCTGAGTAACGCTGCAGACCTTCATAGACCCCTGCCAGATGCAGGTAGTAATCGAACTTGGCAGGGTCAGCTGCAATGGCGGACTTGAGTATGCCTATCCCCTTCTCTTCATCGCCATTGTCGAGATAAAGGTAGGCGATATGTCCAACAGCATCACTGTAGTTATAGGCATTAGCAGGTATTTTGCTGAACTCCTCTATGGCACGCAGAGACTCGCCCTTTTCTTCGTAAGCGGATGCCAGGTAAAAGCGGATCTGGTTTGCCTGCGGCTCCTGCTTGAGTATCTGCTCGAACTCGAGAATGGCTTCGTCATATCTCTCCAGCTCCAAGTACACAAGACCAGCCTTTCGATGGGTTTCCAGGCCGCCAATATCCCTTGAAATAAGGGTCTTCAAAATATTCAGGGCATCCTCTAGGCGATTCTCCTGGATATACAACTGGACAAGATGCTGCATTACCGAAAAGTTGTGCGGATTCAACTGAAGGAGACTCTCGAAGGACTTTATGGCTTCCTTGCGCTCACCCTGCGATTCAAGTGACAAACCGATATCCACATATACCGGTTCAAACTCCGGCTTGAGAGTGATGACTTTCCTGTAGTATGAAAGAGCCTCCTTGGGAAGCTTCATCTGCTCATATGCCTTGCCCAGATAGTAATATGCATGGAGTGAATCGGAAGCAATCGCGGCCAGGGACTTGAGGGTTTTTACCGCCTCTTCATACTCGAATATGCGCAGATATATGAGGGCTAGCTGCAGATATGCATCTTCCTTATCCGGGGTAAGCTCTATGGCCTTTCTATAATGGTCTATCGCCCCCCTCTCCTGCTTCAGGCTGCTGAGAATATTTGCCAGAAGCAGATGGGCATCGGAGTGCTTCGGATCAATATCAATGGCCGTACGACATGCATTTATTGCTTCCTGTATTCTGTTCATCTTGAGATACAGCTCGGCCACTGAAGTATGCAGATAAGCGCTAGACGAATCGGCTTCGATTGAAGCCTGCAGCAGAGTGACTGCGGCCTCATAATCTCCTTCGAGAGCGCTTATTCTTGCAAGGGAGAACAGATACATTGACCTGGATTGGACGATATTTAGACGATGCGCAGACGCTGTTTCCAGATCTGCCATATCATCAGCGCGGTAACTGCTGACAGCGCAGCCAGCTAGCATGAAAAAAACGAAAACCGCTGATAAGTGGGTAAATCTTGCCATTAATCCAGTCCTTTAACCTGCAATACAATCCTGTAAAAACTAGCATAACCATAATGAGGCGTCAAATTACTTTCTTGCGGGCAGAACGTTTACAGGGAAACATCCTGTTGCTTTTACAAACAATATATCCTATTATTTTTAACTTATTTTGCGTGCAGACTTATACAACACTGTGGACGAAAAGGAGCTCTAACCCAAAATGCTCGGCATAATGCGCAAGTACAAGGAATCCATTGTAATCAAGATTATTTTTGTGGTCATCGTCCTCTCTTTCATTGGCACAATATTTCTTGTCTGGGGGAAAGGGAGCGATGGCAGCGGCAGGTCATTGGGTTATGCGGCCAAGGTCGACTCCACAAAGATAGGGGTGGAAGATTACCAGCAGGCATACTATAGGCTACGGGGGATCTACGAACAGATCTACCAGAAATCCCTCACCCCTGAGATGGAGAAGCAGCTCGGCATCAAGAAAATGGCAATGGACAACCTAATTGAGAATCTACTCATGCGCAAAGCGGCAAAACAGATGAACATATCCGTGAGTGATACAGAGGTCTCCACAGCCATAGCAGCCATCCCCGCATTCCAGAAAAACGGAGCTTTCGATTTCCAGCAGTACCAGCAGACCCTTAGAGGGAACAGAATAACCACTGCAGATTTCGAGAGCTCACAGAAGAACGAGTTGATGATAAAGAAGGCGCGCAAGGCTATTCAGGACAAGGTAACTGTATCAGACAGTGATGCCGAATCCTATTATCACAAGAAGAATGACAGATTGGAACTGCAATACGTCTCCATATCCCCCGAATCGGTGCTCTCCGAAATTAAGCTGACCGATCAGGAGCTAAACGACTACCTGCAGAAGAACCAGGATCAGTTCAAGAGTGCCGAGCAGGTCAGCATTCAGTACGTGCTCTTCGATCCTGCCACCTTAACCTCCAAGGTCAGTGTCACTGACGAGGATATCCAGAACTATTACCAGAAAAATATAGACCGTTACCAGGGGAAGGGGGGGATTCTCCCCCTGGCAGAAGTAAAGGAAAA
>Ga0209314_10000265_pt1 | contig 23083 bp, 20 predicted proteins | sample I19B2metaG_FD_184146 | JGI IMG/M metagenome (GOLD analysis project Ga0209314, IMG submission 184146) | Lake sediment bacterial and archeal communities from Gulf of Boni, Indonesia to study Microbial Dark Matter (Phase II) - ​I19B2 metaG... | ecosystem: Environmental > Aquatic > Freshwater >... | reverse complement strand
AATTAATAAACTAAACTTTTGCAATTTTTTTCACTTGATAATACTTTTTATACGGAAAATTATCAGTCCAAACGGGAAAATATCCAATAAAGGATTTTTGCTCTGAAAAAATTTGTTGAAGTGAACACTGTAAAATTTATCCAGTTGATTGAGCAAAAATCCTTAAGATATTTTCTCTATCCGTTTGTTCCTTCTATTTTCCTAAAAGTATTAAATATCGTTCAAAAAACTGCAAAAGTTTAGTAATAAATTAAGAAAATGAAGAAAAAGCGAAGAAGAAATGAAATTTTTGGGTTGCTCCTCTTGGTATTTACTTTGACCGGATATTATTGCCTATTTTTCCCTCAAACTGCCGGCGATTTCGGAAGAGTGTTGAAAGGTATCCTTACCAATCTTTTCGGAAAGGGGGCATACCTTTTCCTCTTCTACCTCGGGGTCTGGGGTGGGAGAATATTTTTTGCCCGTTACCCGGAAAGAATTAAATCCAAACTTTTTGGACAGGTCCTCCTTGTTTTTACATTTTCTCTTTTCTTGAGCAATGTTTTTTTTAGACAAAATTTTGGTGGTTATTTAGGTAAGATTCTGGGTGGAGTATTCCTTGATTTATTTGGAAAAACTGTAACTTATTTGCTTACCTTTACTTTTTTCCTCCTTTCTATCTCTTTGATTACAAAATTTTCTTTAGTTGAATTCCTTTCCTGGCTGAAAGAAAAAATTATTACTGACTGGGAGGAATGGCAGCGCGAACGAAAAAAAATCAGGCGAGAAAGGATATTGTCTACCCCAAGTACTCCAAAGGAAGTGCCGGTAACTTTACCGGAAGAGAAAGTTATTCCTCCGCCTACCAGCCCACCGTCCGCCGAATCGGCGGATTGGCGAAGGGGGGAAGAACCCCCTCCTTCAATGCCAGTTTCCGCAGCGGTTTCGCCGTACCAGTTGCCGCCTTTAGACCTGCTTAACGAACCGGCAGATATAGAAGCGGATTTGCGGGAAGAAGATTTGCGGGAAGAAGCAAAACTTTTGGAAAAAACTTTAAGTGATTTTAATATTCAAGCGAAAATAGTAGAGATTAATCCCGGTCCAACAATAACCCGTTATGACTTACAGCCAGCAGCGGGAGTTAAAATTCAGTCAATCGTTAGTTTAGCCGATGATATCGCTTTAACCATGAAAGCAGGCAGTGTCCGGGTTTTAGCCCCTGTTCCCGGTAAATCAGTGGTGGGTATAGAAATTCCCAATCCAAAAATAAGTATCGTCGCTTTAAAAGAAATAGTTGTTTCCTCTGAATTCCAGCAGTCTCCTTCAAAACTTGCCATTGCCCTTGGTAAAACTACCGCCGGGGAACCTTATGTCGCTGACCTTGGTCCGATGCCGCATTTATTAATTGCTGGTGCTACTGGTTCGGGAAAAAGCGTATGCATCCATTCAATTATTGTAAGTATGCTCTATAAGTCAACTCCTGAGGAAGTAAAATTTTTGCTTATTGACCCAAAAAGGTTAGAGTTACCCGTTTACGATGGTATCCCGCATCTTTACGACCCGAGTAAACCTGCGGAAGAAGTGGCGGTTATTACCAATGCCAAAGAAGCAGCGAAAGCCCTGGAAAAATTGGTTAAAGTTATGGAACATCGTTATCAAAAATTTGCTCAAGCCACGGTGCGCAATATCGAAAATTATAACCAATTGATGGAAAAACAAAAGAAAACTAAAGAATTTTATATTGTTGTAATCATTGACGAACTCGCTGATTTAATGCTTATTGCTCCCAAAGAAGTAGAAGACGGGATTATGCGTTTAGCCCAGATGGCCCGTGCGGTAGGAATTCACCTTGTTTTAGCCACGCAGCGCCCTTCGGTTGATGTAATCACCGGAGTAATCAAAGCGAACCTTCCAGCGAGGATAGCCTTTCAAGTCCTTTCCAAGGTCGATTCCCGGGTAATCTTGGATACGATGGGCGCTGAAGACCTCTTAGGGAGGGGGGACATGCTTTTCTTACCTGTCGGGGTGACCCGACCGATACGCTTGCAGGGTTCGTATATCTCCGAGAAAGAAATTGAACGGGTGGTAAATTTTGTTAAAAAACAAAGAAAACCGGCATATGAAAATATTTTTGCTGAAAAACCGGAATCGGTGGAAGAAAAAGATGAAGAAATGAAAGAACTCATCAGTTACGCATTGAATCTTGCTTTGAAATTGGGACGTATTTCCTCTGACATCTTGCGTGCCGACGACAAAATTGGACACAAATATGCTTTGGTCTTAAGCCATCTGGAACGCGAAGGGTTCGTTTACAAACCTGAAGGCTCAAAATCGTGGAAAATAAATTTTGAAAAAATAAATGAATATTTAACAACTCCTCCTAAAGAAGAACCTTAAATGGACATCAAACATCGTCGCCTCTCCGGCGACCCGCCGATGAGGCATGGGGCTTTGGACACCCGCCTGACGGCGAGGCAGGTCGGACTTCGGACATTTATAACATTTGTAGTTTTACTTTTTTCGGTCACCATTTTATTCACTGAAGAACTGACTACTCTTACTGGATTATTAGAAAGAATCAGCGAAAAAGATGCGCAGATAGCCGACCTTAAATTCAGTTTCAGCGAAGAAATAAAAATTGCCTTAACCGGAGAGAAATATGAAATTCTTGGTTCGCTGGTCTATAAAAAACCCAATAAACTGCGCTTTGAGACTTTGCCTCTGGAAGAGAGCAATTTTCCCCAGCAGACGATAGTTTCTGACGGCAAAAAAGTATGGATTTACACGCCCAAACAAAAACAGGTAATTGTGGAAAAGTGGTCTAATTTAAGCAGATATTATTTTGTCCCTGAGGAAATATTCCGCTATGTTGATTCAGCAATAAATTTACAAAAAAATTACCAATTAGAATTTCTTGGTCTGGAGAACGATTTTTATTTACTTACCCTTACTCCAAAAAGTAGAAAAGAAATAAAGATTTCCTTCTGGATATCTAAAGATACTTATTTACCCCAAAGGATGGAACTAATTGCGGAAACAGTGACGGTGAAAACTGAACTAAAAGATATTCAAATAAATACTAATCCGGAAAAAACATTGTTCCAGTTTAAAATCCCTGAAGGGGTTAATGTTTTATCTTTGGATTGATTCCTATGGAACGTGATGAAATAGGAAAATGAATTTTTCAAATTTACGATTAAATTTAGCCAATCGACTTACTCTTTTACGGATTTTACTTATTCCGCCGTTTATGATTTTCATGCTCGTTGACAATTTCTATACTCGTATTTTCGCCCTGCTTACTTTCATCTTCGCTTCTTTAACCGACTTATGGGATGGGTTGATTGCCCGAAGATACGGTTTGAGTAGCGATTTTGGCAAATTTATTGACCCTTTAGCCGACAAAATGCTTATTTCCGCAGCATTGATTTCATTTATTGAATTGAAAGAATTGCATATCCCTGCCTGGATGGTAGTTTTTATTATCAGCCGCGAATTCATTATTACTGGGTTACGCACATTGGCTGCATCCAAAGGTAAGGTTCTTGCTGCCGAAAGAGCGGGCAAATTTAAAACCACTTCCCAGATAATTGTAATTATCACGATTTTGATTATTTTGATTATCAATTCGGGAGTGTATAATTTTTTTGGAATCAGGGTTGGTGAGTTGAAAAGGTTCTCTGACTGGCGCGGGGATGTTGGCTGGATACTTAGTTTAACTCCTTACTCCTTAATGTTTGTCACCACGGTTTTAACTCTTATTTCTGGAATAAATTATATCCGTAAACATCGTGACTTACTCTTTCCTGATTAAATTTTTTGCCAGCGGTTTTTTTCTTGGCTATACACCTTTTGCTCCGGGGACAGTTGCTACTTTACTGGCTATCCTTATTTATTTGGTCTTACCAAAGAATTTGTTCTTTTATACGATTTTTACTTTATTTATTTTTTTTGCCGGAGTTTATCTTGCCGAGCGAGCAGAAAAAATTTTTACTCAGAAAGATGACCGACGGATAGTAATTGACGAAATTGCCTGTTTTTTTGTGGTGATGTTTCTTTTACCACCAACTTATAAGTTTATTATTCTTGGTTTCCTGATTTATCGTTTTTTTGATATCGTAAAACCTTTCTTTGGTAGATTGGGAAATTTGCCCGGGGGCTGGGGAATAATGCTTGACGATTTATTTGCAGCAATATTTACTAACCTTATCTTGCAGGTTCTTTGTTTGACAAAAATTTTGTAGTCGCATATAATAAAAATGGAGGAAAACAAAAATGGTTAAAGATGAAAAAACAAAAGCATTAGAAGCAGCGATTGCTCAAATTGAAAAAAGTTTTGGTAAAGAAGCAATTATGAAACTCGGCGAAAGAGTGGCAAAAACGACGGTAGAAATTATCCCCACCGGTGTTTTACCTTTGGATATCGCTACCGGTGTGGGGGGTATCCCCCGAGGGAGAGTGGTAGAAATTTTTGGTCCCGAAGCATCAGGCAAAACAATGCTCTCCTTACATGTCCTTGCTAACGCACAAAAGCAGGGTGGGGTAGCCGCATTCATTGATGCTGAACACGCTTTAGACCCAGACTTTGCCAAAAAGTTAGGAGTAGATGTAGAAAATTTACTTATTTCCCAACCGGATTCGGGAGAGCAGGCATTAGAAATTGCCGAAACATTAACCCGCAGCGGTGCGGTTGACTGCATTGTTGTTGATTCGGTCGCCGCCTTAGTCCCCCGGGTAGAAATTGAGGGAGAAATGGGTGAAGCACAAATCGGGTTACAGGCAAGGTTAATGTCCCAGGCATTACGCAAACTCACGGCAACAATCTCCAAATCAAAAACGACAATAATTTTTATCAACCAGATGCGACAAAAAATTGGAGTGATGTTTGGCAGTCCAGAAACTACACCCGGCGGGTTAGCCCTTAAATTTTATGCTTCCTTAAGATTAGATATCAGACGTCTGGAAAGCATTAAACACGGAGACGAAATTATTGGCGCACGGGTAAGAGTGAAGGTAGTAAAAAATAAAGTTGCCCCGCCTTTCCGTCAGGCAGAATTTGACCTTACCTGGGCGGAGGGTATTTCCCGTGAAGGCTGTATTATTGACATAGGGTCAGAAGAAGGGATTGTTGAAAAAAGCGGCACCTGGTTCACTTATAAAGGAACGCGTCTCGGGCAGGGCAGAGATAACGCTAAAGTTTATTTAAAAGAACATCCGGAAATTGCTGACGAGATTGAACAGACTATCCGGAAAAAACATTTTGCTCCTCCAGAAAGTAAATAATCGCTGTAATCGTTCGTTTTTAATCACTGTAATCAATGTTTACATAAGCAAATGATTGAAAAATTGGTTGTCGGTGAATTGGAAGCAAATTGTTACCTTTTCTATGACGAAAATTTAAAACAAGGTTTAGTAATTGACCCGGGTGCGGAAAGTGAAAAAATAATTAAAAAAATTAAAAATTTAGGATTAAAAATTGAATATATAATCAATACCCACGGGCATAGCGACCATATCGGGGCAAACAAAGAACTGAAAAAATATACCCAGGCAAAATTGCTTATCCATAAAGAAGACCTACCCTACCTTTTTTATTTTTCCTCACCTGAACCTGACAGTTATCTTGAAGAAAATCAGATTTTCTGGATTGGTTCTTACCAGTTAAAAGTTATTCATACTCCCGGACACACACCAGGAAGTGTCTGTTTATTAGGGGATAATCTTGTTTTTACTGGAGATACATTATTCTGCGGTGGTATCGGGCGGACCGACTTACCCGGTGGTGATGAAAGGAAAATTTCTTCTTCCTTAAGAAATAAATTGCTTTCTTTACCGGATAAAACAGTGATTTTACCCGGACATGGTTGCGAATGCACCATTGGTGAAGAGAAGAAACACAACTTCTTTCTAAATCCGAATTTCGAAATCCGAAACAATATCTAAATCCAAATGACCAAAATCCAAAACTGTTTTGAATTTTGAAAATTTGAATTTGTTTAGGATTTCGGATTTAGAATTTAAACATTTTGAAGTATGAATAGAGATTTGTTAAAGGAATTTATTAATTATATTTCTTTAGAAAAAGGGCTATCAAAAAATACACAAGATTCCTACGCAAGGGATTTGAAATTTTATTTAGGCTATTTGAAAAGAAGAGGGTTAGACCCTTTAAGCAGTGAACATGCAATGATTACCGATTATCTTTGGTCAAGAAAAGAAAAAGGGGTAAAACCGAGTTCATTATTTCGTTATTTAGAATCAATTAAACTTTTTCATCGCTTTCTTTATGCTGAAGGATATACCAAAAAAGACCCTACATTAGGGCTGACTTCACCGAGACTAATCCGTAAGTTGCCGACCGTTCTCACTATGGCGGAAGTAGAAAAACTTTTAGGTCAACCAAATCTAAATAAACCCTCTGGTATAAGAGATAAAGCAATGCTCGAACTTCTCTATGCCTGCGGTCTGCGGGTTTCCGAGTTAACAAATCTAAATTTAGAAAATGTAAATCTGGATTTTGGTTATATCCGTTGTTTTGGTAAAGGCGGAAAAGAAAGAATTGTCCCCTTGGGACATTATGCAAGTGAGTCCTTAGGTGAATATCTGGAAATGGTTCGAATGAAAAAAAAAGCAAAAGATAACGCTCTTTTTTTAAATAAATTGGGGAATAGATTTTCCAGAATAGGTTTCTGGAAAATAATTAAGAAATATGCACGGAAAACAGGAATAAATAAGCCGATCACCCCCCATACCTTAAGACATTCTTTTGCTACCCATCTTTTAGAACGTGGTGCTGATTTGCGGGCAATTCAAGAAATGCTTGGTCATACGGATATTTCTACTACCCAAATCTATACCCATCTTGAACGCGAACACTTGAAAGAATTACATAGGAAATATCACCCGCGAGGATAAATACTAATGAAAGTTAAAAGGGTCACCTCTACGGTGACCTTCCGAAGAGGAATGGAAACAAAAATTTTATCGGCTTTAAAAAAAGAAAATAAACACCTGAAAGAAGAATTAAAAAAGAAAACCGAAATGCTTGAGGCAATTTCCCAGGTTAGTAAGACGGTTATCTCCGGTAAATATCTGGAAGAAATTTTAAATTTAATTGTGAGTATGACTACGCAAACGACGAACTCAAAAATATGTTCAGTTATGTTGCTTGATGAAGAGAAAGACGAATTGAAAATTATGGCTACCCAAAGTTTAAGTAAGACATACCGGGATAAACCTCCGGTAAAAGTCGGGCAAAGTATTAGCGGTCGGGTAGTAAAAGAAAAAAGACCGCTCACCGTGCTTGATGTGACTAAAGAGAAAAATTATATGTATCCGGAAATAGCGAAAAAAGAAGGGTTAGTTTCAATGCTTTCAGTTCCAATGCTGGTTAAAGAAAAGGTAATCGGCGTAGTCAACCTTTACACTTCTACCGAGCACAACTTTACTAACGAGGAAATACAAATTTTACAAACTATCGCTAATCAAGCAGCAATCGCAATTGAAAACACAAAACTACTTGAAGAATCGGTAAGAACAAAGGAAGCGCTGGAAATAAGAAAACAGGTTGAACGGGCTAAAGGAATTCTTATGGAACAACTAAAAATTGGCGAAAGTGAAGCCTATCGCTTAATCCAGAAAAAAAGTATGGATACGGGAAAACCGATGAAAGAGATTGCTGAGGCGGTAATTCTAACTCAGGAATTGAAAAAGTGAAACGGTCACCTCTATGGTGACCTTCCGAAGAGGAACGGAAATGCTTAAATCATATATTTTGAGTTTTATACCCGTCTTCGTAGCCGTAAATATTTTTGGAATATTACCGATTTTTATCTCCTTGACTGAGGGGATAACAAAAGAAGAAAAACAAAAAATTGTTCATCAATCAGTTTTAACTGGAACAATTATTGCTTTAGTTTTTATGTTTATCGGTAAAATAGTATTTTTGATTATGGGAATAACCGTCAGCGATTTCAAAATTGCTGGTGGGATTTTATTGCTTATCCTTTCGGTTAACTTGCTTTTACCCGGTGAACCGAGAAAAAGAGAGATTGACACTGCGGTAGGTATTTTCCCCTTAGGGACACCTTTAATTACCGGTCCGGCAGTTTTAACTACGACATTGATGATGATTGATCTCCAAGGATTCATCCCAACTTTGGTGGCAATCATTTTAAATATGTTTATCGTCTGGATTGTGCTCAATAATTCAGAGAAAGCATTTAAAATTCTTGGTTCCGGTGGATTAAAAGCCTTTTCCAAAGTTATAGATATTTTGCTTACTGCAATTGCGGTGATGATGATTCGTAAAGGGATATTTGAAATTCTAAAATAAATGAAGAAGAATTTAAAAGATAAAATTATCATCTGGTTAAGGAAACAGGTTAAAGAAGCGAAAGCGAACGGGTTGGTCGTTGGTTTGAGCGGTGGGGTTGATTCTTCGGTTGTTGGCGCCCTGGCTAAAGAAGCCCTCGGAGATAAAGTTTTGGCTTTAATCTTACCCTGTGAGAGTAGAAAAGAATCGGTTGAGGACGCACGCTTAATTGCGGGCAAATTTAGAATAAGAAATAGAACTATTGATTTGACGCCAGTATATAACCAATTAAGGAAAATCCTACCCCGAGGCGACCGTTTAAGTTACGGAAATTTAAAACCAAGATTACGCATGTTGACTTTATATTATTTTGCGAATAAAATGAACTACTTAGTTGCGGGTACCGGGAATAAAAGTGAATTAATGGTAGGTTATTTTACTAAATACGGTGACGGTGGAGTAGACCTGCTCCCTTTAGGTAGCCTTTACAAAACTGGAGTAAGAAAATTAGCCAAAGAAATTGACATACCGGAAAAAATAATTTATAAAACTCCTTCAGCCGGACTCTGGGGAGGACAAACTGATGAAGGGGAAATGGGAATAACCTATTCGGAGTTAGACAAGATACTTGCTGGTTTAGAAAAAGGTAATGCGCCGAAAGGTGAAAGGGTAGAAAAAGTAAGATTGATGGTTCAAAAAACTGAGCATAAACGCAATCTACCAAAAATTTTTTGTAAAGATGACTAAATATATTTTTGTTACCGGTGGTGTGGTTTCTTCTTTAGGTAAAGGCATTACTACCGCCTCTCTTGGCTATTTACTAAAAAACTGTGGTTTACGGGTGAACATCCTAAAAATTGACCCTTACCTTAATGTTGACCCGGGAACGATGAGTCCTTTCCAACACGGAGAAGTTTTTGTTACTGAAGACGGTGCAGAGACCGACCTGGATTTAGGTCATTACGAAAGATTCCTTGATACCAATTTAACTCAGAACAATAATGTAACCAGCGGGATGATTTACGATAAAGTGATTAGCAAAGAAAGAAAGGGTGAGTTTTTAGGAAAGACAGTTCAAGTAATCCCTCATATTACTGACGAAATTAAATCGCGAGTCAAAAAATTGGGTAACAGTTATGATGTTGTAATTGTGGAAATCGGAGGAACAACCGGCGATATAGAGGGTTTACCTTTCCTTGAAGCAGCAAGACAGTTCAGGCAAGAAGTTGGTCCGAATAATGTTTGCTATATCCATGTGACGCTGGTTCCCTATATCCATGCGGCTGAAGAGATGAAGACCAAACCAACCCAGCAAAGCGTTGCTAAACTAAGAGAAATCGGTATTGAGCCGCAAATAATTATCTGTCGGACGGAAAGATCCTTGACTAAAGAATTAAAAACAAAAATAGCCTTGTTTTGCAATGTCCAGGAAAGGGCGGTAATTGAAGAAAGGGATGTTTCCGTGAGCATCTACGAAGTCCCCTTGACTTTTAGCAAAGAAGGGTTGGATGAGTTAATCCTCCAGATGCTCTCTCTAAAGAAAAGGAAAAAGAAAAATTTAGATAATTGGGGAAAAATTATTGAGAAAATAAAAAATCCTCAAGAGAAAGTTATTATAGCCGTGGCGGGGAAATATACCCAACTGAAAGACGCATATAAAAGTATCTGGGAAGCCTTAACCCATGGCGGTGTCGCCAATAATGCAGAAGTTAAAATAAAATATGTGGATGTAGAAAAGGAAAATTTATTAGAAGAATTGAAAAATGTTGACGGGATTCTGGTTCCCGGAGGATTCGGTGAACGAGGAATTGACGGCAAAATAAATGCAGTCCGCTATGCGAGAGAAAAGAGAATTCCTTTCCTGGGTATCTGTTTAGGAATGCAATGTGCAGTTATTGACTTCGCCCGGAATGTTTGCGCTCTGGAAAGGGCGAATAGCAGCGAGTTTGACCCTAAAACACCTTACCCGGTGATTGACCTGTTATCCGAGCAGAAAAAAGTTTCCCAAAAAGGTGGAACGATGCGTTTGGGTAGTTATCCTTGCAGAGTGAAAAAAAATTCGTTCGCTTATTCTGCTTACCGGAAAGATTTAGTTTTTGAGCGGCATCGGCATCGTTATGAATTGAATAACAAGTTCCGGAAAAAATTTGAAGAGTATGGGTTGGTTGTAACCGGAGAATACCCAAAGAAGCGTCTTGCGGAAATAGTTGAACTTAAAGGTCACCCTTGGTTTGTAGGAGTTCAATTTCATCCCGAATTTAAGTCAAGACCAAATAGAGCCCATCCGCTTTTTAGAGATTTTATTAAAGCAGCGGTTGAAAACAAAAAACTATGACTAAATAAAAAAGGAGGAAAAAATGGTTGAAGAAAAAACCAAGAAAGATGAAAGTTACGTGCTTAGAACGGTAAAGGAAATCGGAGTCAGGTTTATTAAAATCTGGTTTGTGGACATTCTCGGGCAACTTAAATCTTTTAGTATTACCGAACGGGAATTAGAAGGCGCCCTTGCTGAAGGGATGGGTTTTGACGGGTCATCAATTGAAGGTTTTGCCCGGATTTATGAGTCCGATTTAGTGGCTAAACCCGACCCAGCAACATTTGAAGTTTTACCCTGGCATTCGCAGGTGGAAGGTAAAATCGCAAGGATGTTCTGTGATATTTTAACCCCTGACGGGAAACCTTACCCTGGTGATACCCGCTATGTATTGAAGAAAAATCTTGAAGAAGCAAAAAAAATGGGTTACACCTTTTATCTTGGACCGGAATTGGAATATTTTTATTTTAAGTCAGACAAAGCACCAGAAATACTTGATGAAGGCGGATATTTTGATTTCGTGCCTTTAGATGAGGCGCATGATTTACGCCGGGAAACAATCTCGGTTTTAGAAAAAATGGGCATCAAAGTTGAGTATGCCCACCACGAAGTTGCCCCTTCCCAGCACGAAATTGACTTGCGTTTTGCCGAGGCATTGACCATGGCTGATTATGTAATGACTTACAAAGTAGTGGTCAAACAGGTAGCCTATTCAAAAGGTATATATGCGACATTTATGCCTAAACCAATTGCTGAGGTTAACGGTAGCGGTATGCATACCCATATGTCTCTCTCAAAGAATGGAAGAAATGCTTTCTTTTCGGCAAAAGATAAATACTATCTCTCCGATGTAGCAAAACATTTCGTTGCCGGGGTCTTACGTCATGTTAAAGAAATTTGTGGAGTAGCCTGTCAATGGGTAAACTCATATAAACGACTTATTCCCGGATACGAAGCACCGGTTTATATCTCCTGGGCACAGATGAACCGTTCCGCACTCATCCGTGTGCCGATGTATAAACCGGGTAAGGAAGAAGCAACCCGTATTGAACTGCGCTTCCCTGACCCGGCCTGTAACCCCTATTTAGCCTTTTCGGTAATGCTTGCTGCTGGTCTGGAAGGAGTAAAAAATAAGTATCCTTTACCTGAACCGATTGAGGAAGATATATTCCGGCTTAATGAGGAGGAAAGAAAACAAAGGAATATTGAATCTTTACCCGGTAGCCTTATTGAAGCGATAGAAATTTCCGAAAAGTCAGACCTACTCCGCCGCACTTTGGGCGAGCATATCTTTAACAAATTTATTGAGAATAAGAAAATTGAATGGGATATGTATCGGACTCAAGTTACCGGCTACGAGATTGAAAAATATTTGCCGATACTTTAAAAAACCCAAATTACTCTACACCCTTTTCTGGATAATCTTCTTTTCTTCGTCGCTTAAGGCAGGATTAATCCCCGAATACCAGCCACCTTTTCCCATAGAACCGAACAAGGCTGCACTCTATTCCGCATTTGTTCCCGGTGGCGGACATTTCTATCTCCGAGAGAAATCTTTGGGTTACCGTTTTTTAATTTCTGAATCAGCACTTCTTGCCGGGGCAATCGCTAACCAGATAACCATAAACCAGAACAACAGCCCAGAAATGAATGTCGCCTTACTTCAATTTGACAAACTCCACGAGTTAGGTATTTTTTCCGCATATCGCAACGCACGTTTGAAAAGAAATAATCGTGGATACACTTATCCGGTAGATGAGACCAAACTGAAAGATTTAATCCTTGCCCCGTTCTACTGGAAGAATATCTCTTCACCCGAAGTTTATTCCTTCGCCTTATTTTCCGGTATCCTGGTGGCTTTAACCTACAACTACCAGAATAAACCAAGGAGCATAAACGATCTGGAATCCATCCGGATGTTCGGTTCACAGTTTGATAAAACTTCCGGGGCTCTACTTTACGAAACTACCTGGGCAGGGTTAAGTTTAGGTGCTGGCGTAGGTGAAGAGACATTTTTCCGTGGATTCTGGCAGGCGGAATTAGACGAGCATTTCGGTAAGAAATGGGGTTTACCAATTGCTGCATTTACTTTCGGTATTTTACATTTTTATGGAAAAGATACAGCGGAACGGATGACCAATGTTGTTCTCGCTACTGCCGGGGGATACTATTTAGGTTGGCTTTTTGAAAAAGAAAATCATCGTTTATCTAAACCGATAGCAGCACACTTTTGGTGGGACATGATTGCTGAAGGGATAAGTTTTCTTTTAGACCCGCAAAATAATTTCCTAAAATTTGAAATTAAGTTCAAAACATAGAAAAGAAAATAGGGACGGAGGTAATTTTTTGAAAACTTGCAGGAGGAGGGGGTCAGGCCTGGAAATTCACAAATGGTGTCCGACTTCATCTTGATTTGAGATAAAAAGAGTTTATGGAGGCAAAATGAAAAGATTGTGGAAAAAAGTGAGATTAGTGACAACCGTAGTCATTCTTGAGTCCGCGCTGCTGGTTGGTCCAGCCCAAGCCGGCGAACTGGGATTAAGAATGGAGAAAGCCGTCAAAAGACTGATGCAGTCCTCCGAAACCAGAGGATTTTCTGGTGCAACGGCGGCGGTGATGCCGTTCCAGACTGATGAGAAACTTGCCAAGAAGCGCGTGGATTTCGCAGTGAGCGAGCTTCTTACGCAGATGCTTTTCAAGACGGGCAAGTTAATGCTCATTGAGAGAAACCGGCTCGACGCGGTGTTGAGGGAGCAGAAACTGGGACTCACCGGAGCGATTGACAGCGAGACCGCCGCCCGGGTGGGTAAAATCGCCGGGGCGCGGCTACTGGTCCTGGGGAGTGTTTCCCAACTGGGCAGCACCTACCAGATTAATGTGCGCCTTGTGGATTCCGAGACCGCGGAAATCGTATCGCCGGAGATATTTGAGGTCCCGGTAAAAATATTTGATGAAGAGGCGGCGCGTTACCTGACCCTGGTCCCGGAGCGCCAGGCAATAGGACTCCAGTTTCTCCCTCTCGGGCGGCTTCCGTTTACCGGCAGTGCAAGCGATAAGCGCACATTCACAGCGACATACGGCACGGTGAACGCAGAACCCAGCGTAAATGGAAGTATGAACTATTGGAACACCTATACACTGGGGGTCAAATACTTCCCGCTTTCCTGGCTTGTCCTTGAAGGAGCTTACTGCCTGCCAATTAACTGGAAATCTACAAAAGCTATGACAAATATAAAGCCAACAAGCAGTAATATATATGCTGATACTAGAGAGAGGAATATAGATTTATCCATTGATACCATTATGTATGGGGTATCATATACGCAAAAGTTCTTTAAACATTTTCGGGCTTATGCAGGTATGCAGCATTGGCTGGTTAATGTTAACACTGATTTTCAAGATATAATTGTCAATCTTGGGCAAGGAAACAACATCGTCTTTACGGCCTCCCCCGATAAAAATCTTAATTTTGGAATCCTGATGGCACGCCTGGGAATTGAGTGGAGACCTCAGGCGAGAATCGGGGTAGCCTTTTTCGGTAATGCGAATCTGACCCCGTCAGAGAAAGTTTACAAAGTCAGAGTATATGAGGTGCTGGGACAGAATTATCCCTGGACAGAGACGATGGATGTATTTACTTTAAAACTTCGGTCATTTACCCTTGATATAGCGTTGGCTTTCTATTTCTGAAACTTATTCTCTCCTTCCTTGAAATAAATCAAATCCAATTTTAGAAAATCCTTGTTATTTGTCTTAAAAAGTGCTAAAATAAACCAAGAATTTTCTAAATTATGAAAAAAGGAATAAAAGAAAATTTTCTGGTCCTCTGGAAAAAGTATTTTGACCGAGCGGAACTCCCCATTGTTTTTTATTACACTGATGCGGAAGTGGGTTTAGAGATTGTTTCACCCTCTGCGAGGAACCGCTGTCTTATTTCCAACCTGACAAAGGTGTGTAAAGGCATACCGCTGCGTTTCGCTGCCAATTCAATTGGCTGTTTCGGAGGGAGAAGGCATCTCGGCTTTTCTCAGACCCTCAGACCGAACTTTGAATATTTTCTCTCCTGCGGTATTCCTGGAAAGATGGAAGGTGAGCGCTATAAGAAATCGCCTGAAATAGTCAAAGAAATAATGGAAAAAATGCCAAAGTTTAAGGCACCTAAAAAGTTTATTGTATTCAAACGTTGGGATTTAATAGAGGAGTCGGAAAATCCGGAGGTGGTCATATTTTTTGCTCCGCCCGATGCCCTTTCCGGACTCTTTACCCTTGCCAATTTTGATCAATCGGAAAGGAATGGGGTTATTGCCCCCTTTGGCGCCGGGTGTGCTTCTATAGTGCAGTATCCCTATCTGGAGAAGGATTCTGACCGGCCGAGATGCGTAATTGGGATGTTTGACCCCTCAGCCCGGCCTTACCTTCCCTCAAATTCCCTTACCTTCTCGGCACCGATGAACAAGTTCTTTCGGATGATTAAAAATATGAAGGAAAGTTTTCTTATTACCTCATCCTGGGGTAGAATAAGCAAAAGAATTATTCAGTCCAAAAAACCTTAAAAGATTCACCTGAAAGGAGGTGTTAAAATGGCAGAGGGAAGATGTATGAAGTGCAAGAAGCAGGTTGAGATTAAAGATGCAAAAGAAGTGGAGATTAAAGGCGGAAGGAAAGCACTGCAGGGAGTTTGCCCGAACTGCGGTACAAAGGTGTTCAGAATTATTGGCAAAAAATAGGATATGAATTATGCAATTGTGGCAAAGTCAGTTTATAAGACCTACCGCTCCGGTTTCTGGGGAAGAAAAATTACCCGGGCACTCCAGGGTGTTGACCTCTCGATAAAAGAGGGGGAGATTTTCGGCTTGTTAGGTCCGAATGGCGCGGGTAAAACTACTCTGCTGAACATATTTTCCTGTCAATTATTACCGGATTCAGGGGAAGTTTGGGTTCTGGGTAATGAAATCACCCGGCAGGCAACTAACGAACTTAAAAGCCGGTTGAATATGTGCTCGGGCAACCCAAATTTCCCCTGGAGCCTGACCGTGGGAGAGAACCTAAAGTTTTATTCCCTGCTTTACGGCTTATGCCGGAAGGACTGTAAAGAAACGATTGAAAAGTGTCTGGTGATGTTCGGGTTAGAAAAATTCCGTCACACCCGCTACGATGAACTTTCTTCAGGGAATAAACAAAGACTCGCCCTCGCCAAATCACTGATTAATAATCCCCGGCTACTTTTCTTGGATGAGCCGACAATTGGTCTTGACCCGGATATCGCCAAGAGAATTAGAGAAGAAATTCTTAGAATCCACAAGGAAAATAAGATAAGCGTAATTCTTACCACTCACTATATGAGAGAAGCGGAAGAACTCTGCGAACGAATTGCTTTTATTAAAGACGGGAAAATAGAAGCCCTGGGGACAAAAGACGAACTTTTACAAATGACCAGGAGTGAAAACTTAGAGGAGGCATTTCTTGAACTGGCTGAGTAAATTTTACGCCTTCACTTATCGCAATTTTATCTTTGCCAAGAGAAATTTTTTCGCTTTTATGGAAATACTCTTCTGGCCAGTGGTAGGGTTACTTTCGGTGGGGATAATGGGCAGTTTTCTTGAACTGAGAGAAAACACTCTTGCCTTCGTCTTAACCGGAGCAATAACTGCCGGCGTTTTACAGGTCACCCAGTTAGATGTTTCCTATAGTCTCCTCTACGATATCTGGTCAAAGAGCATAAAACACACCTTCCTTGCCCCGATTACTCAGTATGATTACATTATTGGTTCCTGGTTGGTTGGAGTAAGCCGCGGCGGACTTGTCTTCACTTTGTTAGGTTTTTTCTCAGCGAAAGTCTTTGGGTTTCAATTAGCCGGGGTTCCGGCTACAATTATTTTCTTATTTGGGATTTTTTTAAGTGCTTTAGTAATTGGGACGCTTGTCTGTCTCCTGATTATGCTTTACGGGCAAAGGGTGGAAGTAACTGCCTGGTCGCTGGCTACTTTGCTTATGCTTATCTGCGGGATTTATTATCCGGTAAACTTCCTCCCTAAACCCTTCTTCGCTCTCGCCTCGCTAATCCCGCTTACCTATTTTCTTGAGTATTACCGCTCATTTTACGGTTTTAATCCAATATTTCCTCACTCTCTTTTGAAAGGTTTTGGCTTGACCGGCATTTATGTAGTCACACTTTTATGGCTCTTGAAACGGGCCTTTGAGAGAGCCCGCAGAACCGGTATGATTTTGAGAGTATCGGAATGAAATCAGAAATTGTGAAGTAAATGAAGAAATTAGTTGACAAAATATTTTTAATTTTGTAAAATTTTCAAGTGGAAGGTGGTATTCTCATAAATAAACAGTACAATGAGGTATTGTTTTGAGACGAAGATGTCTAAAATTAGATGTCATCGTCTTTTTTAATTATTAAACAGAGGACTCGATTACACAGATTAAAGGTCAGATTACACAGATAGAACTGAGTTGCTAATCAGTGTAATCGCAGTTAGAAATCTGTGTAATCATAATAGGGAGAAGTTATGCCAAAAAGAAAAGATATTAAAAAAGTTTTAATTATTGGTTCGGGTCCGATTATCATCGGTCAAGCGTGCGAATTTGATTATTCGGGCACGCAAGCGTGTAAAGCATTAAAAGAAGAAGGGTGCGAAGTAGTATTGGTTAATTCCAATCCGGCAACGATTATGACTGACCCGGGTATGGCCGACAAGACCTATGTGGAACCGCTTACGGTTGAAAGTCTGGAAAAGATTATTGAAAAGGAAAAACCGGATGCGCTTCTTTCTAATTTAGGTGGGCAGACCGGACTTAATCTTGCTGCCAGTCTTCACAAGTCAGGTTTTTTGAACAAGCACAAGGTAGAAATTATCGGTGTTAAGGCTGATGCAATTGAACGCGGTGAGGACCGTATCGCCTTTAAAGAAACGATGAAGAAACTCAGGATACCGGTACCGGAGTCCGAGGCTTGTTATTCTGTTGAGGAGGCAGAAAAAATAGCGGCAAGGCTTAAGTATCCGGTAATTATCCGTCCTGCCTATACTTTAGGTGGAACCGGTGGGGGAACCGCCTACAATGTAGAAGAACTAAGAACTATTGTTAGCCGAGGTCTTGCGGCAAGTTTAATCCATCAGGTTTTGGTTGAGGAGTCAGTTTTAGGTTGGGAAGAACTGGAACTTGAAGTTGTGAGAGACCAGAAGAACCAAATGATTACTGTCTGTTTCATTGAGAATGTTGACCCGATGGGTGTGCATACCGGGGATAGTTTCTGTGTGGCGCCGATGCTTACAATTCCTGATAGTTTACAGAAACGGATGCAGGAACTTTCCTATAAAATAGTTGAATCCATTGGGGTTATCGGGGGAACAAATATTCAATTTGCCCATAATCTGGAAGATGACTGGTTAGTGGCAATAGAAATTAACCCAAGGACATCACGTTCCTCTGCTCTCGCCTCAAAGGCAACCGGGTTTCCGATTGCTCGCATTTCCACAAAACTTGCTGCTGGAAGAACTTTGGATGAAATTCCCTATTGGAGAAAAGGGACGCTTGAAAAATATGAACCCAGCGGTGATTATGTGGTGGTTAAATTTGCGCGATGGACATTTGAAAAATTTCCGCAAGCCAGAGATATTCTCGGGACTCAAATGAAAGCGGTGGGCGAAGTGATGAGCATAGGAAAAACTTTTAAAGAAGCGCTTCAGAAGTCTATCCGTTCTCTTGAAATAAATAGGTACGGGCTCGGCGGGGCTAAAGATTTTAAGACGCTCCCCCTGGAAGAACTGAAACGAAGACTAATTATGCCCTCAAGTGAACGTGTTTTCTTAATCTATGAAGCGTTACGTAAAGGTATAAGCGTTGAGGAACTTTACCAATTGACCCATATCGGTCGCTGGTTTATTAACGAAATGAAAGAACTTGTAGAATTTGAAGAAGAATTACTCAAACATAAATGGGAAACTCTGCCTAAAGAAAAACTCGCAAAGGCAAAAGAGTGGGGTTTTTCCGACAGGTATCTGGCTAACCTTTTTAAAGTCAAGGAAGTTGAAGTGAGAAAAAAAAGATTAGCCATAGGGAAATATGGGAGGTTTCAAGCAGTCCCGGTAAGTGGTGTTGAGAACGCCACCTATTACTATTCCACATATATCGGCGAAGATGTTGTCCCGGTATCTCCGGAGAGGAAAGTTATGATTCTCGGTGGTGGACCGAATAGAATAGGGCAAGGTATTGAGTTTGATTATACCTGCGTTCATGCCGCCTTCGCTTTACGTGACCAAGGATATGAATCAATTATGGTTAACTGTAATCCGGAAACAGTGTCAACCGATTACGATACCTCAAGTAAACTTTATTTTGAACCGCTGACCGTTGAAGATGTCCTAACAATTTACGAAAAGGAAAAACCTGAAGGCGTCATTGTCCAGTTTGGCGGACAGACACCTTTGAATATCGCTCAAGAGTTAAAGGATAACGGGGTTAAGATTCTCGGAACCACACCGGAAAGCATAAATTTAGCCGAAGATAGAGAACGTTTTCGCGAAGAAATGATTGAACTCGGGATTCCTCAGCCGGAAGGTGGCACAGCGCGCTCTTTGGAAGAAGTCCTTGCCATCGCCAAGAAAATAGGTTACCCACTTATTGTGCGCCCGTCCTATGTCCTGGGCGGACGGGCTATGGAGATAGTTTATGATGAGAGTATGCTCTTAAAATACGCAAAGGAGGCTATTGAAGTTACTCCTGAACACCCTATGCTCATAGATAGATTTCTTGAGCAAGCAATAGAGACAGAAGTAGATGCGCTTTCCGACGGTGAGGATACGTTTGTTGCTGCGATTATGCAACATATAGAACTTGCTGGCGTTCATTCAGGAGATTCTGCCTGCGCTATCCCGTCGAGAACGATTAAGAAAAAACATTCAGAAACTATTGAAGAATACACTGCAGTAATTGCAAAGAAACTAAAAGTTGTAGGTTTGATTAATATCCAATACGCTATTTGCGATGATAAGGTCTATATTCTCGAAGCTAACCCACGAGCCTCCCGAACAGTGCCCCTTGTATCCAAGGTAATGAGTATCCCCTTAGCGGGTATAGCCACAAAAGTAATGTTAGGTAAAAAATTGAAAGATTTTCCGCAATTAGTAAAGCATCAACTTCCTTACGTGGGTGTCAAGGAGGCGGTGTTCCCGTTTAATATGTTCCCGGAAGTTGACCCTCTGTTGGGACCGGAAATGAAAGCTACTGGCGAAGTAATGGGTATTGCGGATACATTTGGACTTGCTTTTTATAAAGCTGAAGAGGCCACAGGTCTAAAACTTCCTCTGGAAGGGAATGTTCTAACTACTGTAGCCGATAAAGATAAACGGTTTTTAGTACCTATTGCAGAGAGAATCAAAAAACTTGGTTTTAATATTTATGCAACCAAAGGCACGAGTAAATTCTTGAAAGAAAATGGAATAGAGAACATTGAGATAAAGAAGTTAGGCGAGGGTAGACCTAATATTGTTGACTTTATCAAAAACGGAGAAATAGACCTGGTTATTAACACCCCCGTTGGCGGTGCCAGTAAACACGATGATAGTTATATTCGGATGATGGCAATACAGCATAAGGTTCCTTATATCACCTCAATAGCTGCTGCCGAAGCCAGTGTTGAAGGTATAGAAGCAGTTAAAAAGACCAAGATTTTACCCAAGGCACTTCAGGACTATTACAAAGAACTATCTAAGTAATTTCACAAAAATAGTTATATGATTACGGCGATAAACCCCGTTAGAAATTTGAAGATTTTTAGATTAATATTGTTAGATTTTTACCATATTTAAGATTTCTAACGGGGTAAAGGCACCCCCGCCTGCCGTCGGGCAGGGATTACAGGGATAAAAAATGGTATCAGAGATTAAAGTTGATGCAGAGTTAGCAAAAGAAATGGGGCTTACCGAGGATGAGTTTGAGGAAATAAAGAAATTACTTGGCAGAGAACCCAATTTTACCGAACTCGGGGTCTTCTCAGCGATGTGGTCGGAACATTGTAGTTATAAAAATTCAAGAAGGCTTTTTAGTTTATTCCCGACTAAAGGAAAACAGGTGTTAGTTGGCGCAGGAGAAGAAAACAGCGGAATTGTTGATATCGGTGATGGTTTAGGGGTTGCTTTTAAGATAGAATCTCATAATCACCCTTCCGCAGTTGAACCCTTTGAAGCCTCAGCTACGGGTATAGGTGGCTGTCTTCGGGATATATTTACCACCGGGGCAAGGCCGGTTGCTGGTCTGGGCGCTTTGAGATTTGGAAGTTTAGATAACGAAAGAGTTAAATTCTTGTTCAAAGAAGTTATTAGAGGGTTAGCACATTACGCTAACATTGCAGAAGTTAATGCGGTTGGCGGTGATACCTATTTTGACGAGAGTTACGAAGGCAATCCTCTGGTCAATGCATTTGTGGTTGGTATTGTAAAGACCCAAAATATTGTCAGGGGTACTGCTTATGGAATCGGTAATCCTGTTTATTACTTAGGTGGAGATACAGGCAGGGATGGTGTAGGTGGCGCAAGTTTTGCTTCAAAAGAAATAACCGAAGAATCCGCTACGGCTAAAAGTGCTGTTGCTATAGGAAACCCAGAACTTGGGAAGCGTTTAAGAAAAGCCTGTCTTGAATTAATAGAAAAAGAGCTTGTTATTGGGATGCAAGATATGGGTGCAGCCGGGCTTACCTGTTCTACTTGCGAAACCGCATCAAGGAGCGGGACAGGTGTTGAAATAGATGTATCTTTAATACCCCAAAGGGAAAAAGGGATGACCCCTTACGAAATTTTGTTGTCCGAATCTCAAGAGAGGATGCTTGCAATCTTAAAAAGTGACCGAGAAAAAGAGGCGTTAGATATATTAAGGAAATGGAATATAAATGCGGTGAAGATAGGTAAGGTCACAAATGATAAAATGATGCGGGTTAAAGAAAAAGGTGTCGTAGTTTGCGAAATTCCGGCTGAAGCCCTTACAAAGAAGGCTCCCCTCTATAAAAGAGAAACAAAAAGACCTTCTTATCTTGACGATGTGCAACACCTTGATTATGATTCAATAAAGGAACCGGAAGATTTTAATGGAGTAATATTAAAATTGCTCAATTCTCCAACAATTGCAAGTAAAGAATACGCTTATAAGAAATTTAATATTGCAGATAAAGATGAAGTATTGGTGGGTGCAGGTTCAGATGCGGCTATAGTCAAAGTTAAAGGGACTAAAAAAGCCTTAGCGATAACTGTAGATTGTAATGGAAGATATTGTTATCTGAATCCTTACAATGGCGCGATGATGGCGGTAGCCGAAGCAGCAAGAAATATAGTTTGCGCAGGAGGAAAACCGCTGGCGATTACCGATGGTTTAAATTTTGGCAACCCGATGAAACCGGAAAATTACTGGCAATTTGAAAAGTGTATAGAAGGACTTTCCGCTGCCTGCAAAGTTTTAAACACCCCGGTCATTAGTGGTAATGTAAGTTTTTATAATGAAAATCCGAAAGGTGCAATTGACCCAACACCGATGGTTGGTGTGGTAGGGTTGATAGAAGATGCGGATAAATGTGTTACCCAAGATTTTAAAAATGAGTCCGATTTAATCGTCCTTTTGGGTGAAAACAAAGCTGACCTTTCAGGTAGCGAATATTTATATTTGATTCACAAACAAAAGAAAGGTAATCCCCAGATAGATATGAATATGGAGAAATCTGTTCAGGATACCTGTCTTGAAGCAGTTCGGTTAGGTATTATTAACTCGGCACACGATTGTTCAGAAGGCGGATTAGCGGTAACCTTAGCCGAATCCTGTATTACAAATGGAAAACGGATGTTAGGAGCGGTGATAAAATTGGTCACCTCATCGGTGACCTGCCGAAGAGGCACGGACACTTCAGAAGATGTGCGGAAAGATGTTCTTCTCTTTGGTGAGACACCATCTAGAATAGTAGTCTCTCTGAGTAAAGATAAACTGAGTGTTTTAGAGAAGATAGCAAAGAAGTATTCGCTTCCCTATCACATTTTGGGCGAAGTCAGTGGAGAAAGATTCAAAATTCAATACAAAGATAAAGCGATTATTGACCTCCCCTTAACGAGGTTAAGCGATACCTGGAGGAAAGCAATTCCTTCAAGATTAGGTGAGGGAGAATAAACAAATGGAAATAGTGAAGATAATACCCTGTCTTGATGTAAAAGATGGACGAGTGGTGAAAGGAGTAAAATTTGTCAATCTTAGAGATGCCCGTGACCCGGTAGAGGCAGCTGTTGCCTATTGCAAGGAAGGCGCTGATGAGATAGTTTTCTTGGATATCGCTGCCACGGTGGAAAATAGAGGGACGATGATTAAATGGGTCAAGAGAGTAGCTAAAGAAGTAACAATCCCTTTTATTGTTGGAGGAGGAATTAGAACTATTGAAGATATGAAGGTTTTGTTTGACCTTGGCGTGGATAAGGTTTCTATCAATACCGCTGCAG
>Ga0209314_10000264_pt1 | contig 23116 bp, 26 predicted proteins | sample I19B2metaG_FD_184146 | JGI IMG/M metagenome (GOLD analysis project Ga0209314, IMG submission 184146) | Lake sediment bacterial and archeal communities from Gulf of Boni, Indonesia to study Microbial Dark Matter (Phase II) - ​I19B2 metaG... | ecosystem: Environmental > Aquatic > Freshwater >... | reverse complement strand
CTGACTGAAGCAGAGGTTCTCAGGTCAAGAATCGAAGTGATAATACCGGAGTTCAGCACACCGCCCCTTGTGATGATCATTTCGTTAGCAACAGCTTTGCTTCTGCTGCGCAGAAGAAGACAATGAGATATGACGTCTAATCCTTCATAGATTCACAAGCAACATGGTGCCTACATATCCTGTGTCTATGATGACAAAATCAACTCTTTTCCTGTTTCACAGTGCGACCTTTTTCGCTAACCCAGTACGATTCACCGGAAGCTAGAAACTCTTTCTTCCAGATCGGAACAGTACTCTTCGTTCTCTCGACGGCTTCGATCAGCGCCGGAAAAACGTCCTTTCTAGATCTCCCGGCGACCAGCACCGCCATTATCAATTCGCCTTGTTTCAGCTTTCCCACAGCATGATGTATGAGGGCATCCACTATCCCGTCTCGGCTTGCGATATCGTCAGCTATAGAAGCCATCGTTTCCTGCGCCTTGCCTTCATAGGCCTCCAGTTCCAAGTGTGAAACAGGTTTGCCTTCGGCTGAACTGCTCCGGGTGACTCCAAGGAATATGCCTATTCCGCCAACATCCTTGAAGCGTCTATGAGCCTTAACTCGATCAAGGAGGCTCTCTAGCCTGAGTTTGCCTTTAGCGTGGATTCCCACTCTCCTTTGCAAGTTGCCTTTCCCCGAATTTGCCTTCAAGCTTCGAACGTTTCCTATTCGCTTGAGGATCTTCTGAGCATACGGTTTTATAGGTATGTGATAGTTTTGGCATCGCTTCGAGCCGGGCCGGGTGCAGTCGAACTGCCTTCGACAAGGTTGAAAGGTGAAGAAAGCACGCCTACGTTGAAGAATCGCAAATCAAGGTGGCGGGAGGGCATTGGAGAGGAGTAGGAAGCCGCTTTCTCCTCAGCACAAGCTGAAGATCCTCGAAGTTGACATTGTCACCATGCCAGACAGGTGTAAGGGCTGCGAACTCTGCATAGAACTCTGTCCGAAAGACGTGCTTGACTATGACCCTAAGCTGAACGTTCATGGTGTTCACCCGCCTCGCGTCGTAAACGAAGAAGCCTGTGTTGGATGCGGCCTATGCGAGGAGATCTGCCCCGACCTAGCCATTTTCCAGCGAAGAAAAGGAGAGGACAAATGCTGAGAAGAGACCTGTTGAGTGGCGCGCACTTCACTCAAGGAGACATCGCGTGCGCTGAAGGCGCGATCGCCGCAGGCTGCAGGTTTTTCGCTGGTTACCCAATTACTCCGGCCACTGAAGTGGCGGAACATATGGCAAGACGACTGCCTGAAGTTGGAGGCGTCTACCTCCAAATGGAGGATGAGATCGGCTCTGTCGCAGCAATAATCGGCGCATCTTATGGAGGAGTCAAATCTATGACCTCAACCTCCGGCCCAGGGTTCAGTCTCATGCAGGAAAACATAGGGCTAGCTGTCATGACTGAGACCCCGATCGTAATTGTTGATGTGATGAGGGGCGGCCCGAGCACTGGTCAACCAACGAAGGCTGGGCAGCAGGATGTAATGCAGGCGAAGTGGGGTTCGCATGGAGATTACGAGATCGTTGCGCTATCGCCCTCTTCGGTCCAGGAAACGTTCGACCTGACCGTTCAGGCCTTCAACTTGGCAGAGAGATACAGAATACCTGTCTTTGTGATGATTGACGAACTGATAGGTCACATGAGAGAGCGACTTGTCATCCCCTCGCCGGACGAAATTGAGATCGTCAATAGAAAGAAGCCGACCGTGCCCCCAGACGCGTACAATCCCTTCAAGCCCGATAAGGATCTTGTGCCGCCCATGGCGGTCTTCGGAGAAGGTTACAGATTCTACGCGACCGGGCTTACACACGACGAAACGGGACATCCGCAAACGGATAGTGCTGAAGAACAGGCAAAGCTCGTTAGAAGACTGTGCGACAAGATAAGGAAAAACCGAGACGCGATAGTACAAGTCAAGAAGATTTTCCTAGATGACGCAAAAGTATGCTTAATCGCCTACGGAAGCGAGGCCAGATCTGCTATAGCAGCGGTAACCCGGGCGAGAAAACGAGGGATAAAGGCAGGATTCCTTGGCCTGACGACCATTTGGCCTTTCCCGGACAAGGAAATAGAAGCTGTTGCGGATCAGGTAGATAGGATTGTGGTCGCTGAGATGAACTACGGCCAGATTGTTCGAGAAGTCGAACGAAGGTTTGACTACCACAAGATCACCTTCGCATCAAAGTTAGGTGAGGATCCTCACACGCCCGAAGAACTCCTCACGCACATAGCGGGAGATGAAAGATGATTCAGGAAACGCATCCCATGGAGAAGTTTACTCGCAAAGGTATGATTCCACACATTTGGTGCGCTGGATGTGGAGACGGAGTCATACTCAGTGAGTTTCTACGTGCCCTAGACGAGTTGAAGATGAATCTGGACAAGATTGTAGTAGTTTCAGGAATTGGATGCATAGGGAGGATATCGGGCTACGTAAACCTAGACGGCTTTCACACTACCCACGGACGACCGATCGCCTTCGCCGTCGGACTGAAAGCCACTAGGCCAGATCTGAAGGTAGTAGTGATAAGCGGAGATGGAGATCTCTTCGCGATAGGTGGAAACCACTTCATTCACGCAGCCCGAAGAAACATAGACATGACCGTGATCTGCTCAAACAACTTCAACTATGGGATGACTGGAGGGCAATCTGGGCCAACGACTATACTTGAAGACAGAACTACTACAACGCCCTATGGAAACATTGAACATCCCTTCAACCTTGTGCACTTGGCAGCTGCCTCAGGAGCTGTCTACGTCGCCAGATGGACGACAATACATGTTCGAAGATTAAGAGAATCCATCAAGAAGGCGCTGACGAAGAAAGGCTTCACTTTCGTCGAAGTAATTACGCCTTGCCCCGAACAATACGGCAGAAGAAACAAAATGCCCGGCCCTAGGGATCAGTCCAACTGGCTTAAGGAAAAGAGCATCATTCAACACTTCACGGATCCTCTCAAGGCGGAAGTCGGACCTGAGAAGATCGTGGTCGGAGAGTTCGTTGATGCTGACAAACCTGAGTATACAGATCTGCTGAGGCGGCAGGTGATCGCCATTCAAGGAAGACTTGATCAGGAGGGAAAGCTAACGAATGCCCCGCTATGAGATCCGGCTTGGAGGACTAGGTGGCCAAGGCATCGTTCTGGCTGGAGTAGTCCTCGGAACGGCAGCAGCCATATTCGATGAAAAGAAAGCGACACAGACACAGTCATACGGACCCGAAGCCAGAGGCGGCGCTTGTAAGTCTGAAGTCGTCATCTCAGACAGTGACATTGACTATCCAAAAGTTGAGCAACCCGACCTCATCGGAGTGATGTCTCAAGAAGCATTCGATAAGTATGTAGATGACATCAAGCCCGGCGGGATTGTAATCTACGATCCCGATATGGTGCTTAGTCTCAGAGAGATAAAGAACGCGAAGATGTACTCTGTTCCCACAGTAAGGATGGCCGAGAAAATCGGTAAGAGGATCGTTGCAAACATGGTGATGATCGGAAGCGTAACAGCCGCATCGAAGGCCATCGATCCTAAGGCTGTAGAAAAAGCGATAGTTCGCTTCGTTCCGAGAGGGACCGACAAGCTTAACCTTAGCGCCTTCACGGCGGGCTTCGACCACACAGTGAAACTAATGGAGGAGAACGTGAATGTCCGAGCAACCTAGGATAGGCGTCTACCTCTGTCACTGTGGAACCAACATAGCGGGAGTAATCGACATCAAGAAGCTTCTCAGCTATGCGGAAACCCTTCCAAACGTTGTTGTAGCCAAGGACTACACGTACATGTGCTCGGATCCAGGCCAACAGCTGATAAGAAAAGACATCCATGAAAGCAAGCTCAATCGAATTGTAGTGGCGGCCTGCAGCCCCACATTGCATGAGGCAACGTTCCGCAAAGTCCTCCAAGAGGAAGGTCTGTCCCCCTACTTCTTCGAGATGGCGAACATCAGAGAACAAGACACTTGGGTTCACATGAAGAACCCTGAAGGCGCTTTGCTACTAGCCAAAGACATACTGAGAATGACTGTTGCAAGAGCGGCAATGCTGCAGGAGCTTGAACTGAAAGAGGTCAAAGTTGGAAGGAACGCCTTGGTCATAGGCGGAGGAATAGCCGGCATATCAGCGGCACTCGACCTAGCAAACTCAGGCTTCACAGTCTACTTGGTCGAGAAATCTCCAACGATAGGAGGAAGAATGGCACAACTTGACAAAACCTTCCCGACGATGGACTGCTCCTCCTGCATACTAACTCCCAAAATGGTTTCCGTATCACGCCACCCCAACGTGAAGCTCTTCACCTACGCCGAGGTGAAAGATGTCCAAGGATTCATCGGCAACTTCAAGGTCAAGGTACTGCAGAAACCCAAGTATGTCGACGAGAAGAAATGTACTGCATGCGATGAATGTACAAAGATCTGCCCCGTGGAAGTGCCGGACGAGTTCAATGCCTGCCTAAGTTGGAGAAAGGCAATCTACATCCCGTTTCCTCAAGCCGTGCCACCCTCCTATGTCCTTGACGAAGTAAACTGCCTAGGTCTGACGCCACTGGCTTGCGGAAAATGCAAGGATGTATGCGAACCCGAAGCGATAGACTACGATCAGGCTCCCAAAGAGATCGAGCTTGATGTTGACACAATAGTTGTTGCCACGGGATACGACCCATACAGCCCCTTGAGCGATCTGGAATACAACTACGGCGTCTTCCAAAATGTTGTAACTTCACTTGAGGTGGAGCGAATGCTCAACGCCTCAGGGCCCACAACTGGCAAGGTGATCAGGCCCTCGGATCTCAAGGAGCCGAGAAGAATCGTCTATGTTCAGTGCGTTGGATCCAGAAACGAGAGAACCAACATCTACTGCTCAAGAGTCTGTTGCATGTATGCAGTGAAGCAGGCCAGACAGCTAAAGGAGAAACATCCAGAGATCGAAGTTCGAATCTTCTATGTGGACATACGGGCCTTCGGCAAGGGCTTCGAGGAGTTCTACGAGAGGGCCGGAAGAGACTATGGAGTCCTATTCACAAGAGGAAGAGTGGCAGAAATACTCGAAGAACCGAAAAGCCAAAACCTCATAGTCAGAGCGGAGGACACTCTTTCAGGAACCCCACTCGAGGTGGAGGCTGACCTCGTTGTCCTATCAGTCGGGATCACTCCGAGTTTAGACACGAAGGAGATTAGAAGAGTCCTCAAGATTCCAACAGGACCGGACGGATTCTTTTCTGAAGCTCACCCGAAACTCAGACCCGTCGATACAGTGGTCGAGGGTGTACTTATTGCCGGAACCGCGGCTGGACCGAAGGACATTCCAGATGCAGTCGCTCAAGCAAAAGCAGCGGCATCAGGAGCCGCATCGCTCATGGCTCCAGGAGTATACGTAGTCGAACCCTACTACGCCGTGGTCGACGACTCAATATGTGGAGGCTGCGGGATCTGCGTTCTTCTTTGCCCCTACGGTGCAATCTCAATTGAAGACAAGAGAGCAAGAATCAACGAGGCACTCTGCAAAGGATGCGGGGCGTGCGCTTCCGCCTGTCCGGCAGGCGCTATTGGGATGAACCACTTCACCGATGAGCAAGTGATGACTCAAATCGAACATGCGATCGCGAAGTGATCAAGATGGTGGATGCATTCGAGCCGTACATACTAGGCTTCCTCTGCAATTGGTGCTCCTATGCCGGAGCTGACCTGGCCGGAACAAGTAGAATCCAATACTCTCCCAACTTGAGAGTCATACGCGTAATGTGCAGCGGCAGAGTTGACCCCAGGTTCGTACTGGCTGCTCTCAAGAACGGTGCGGATGGGGTGCTCATAGCAGGATGCCATCCTCCCAGCGACTGCCACTACCTGACTGGAAATCTCAAGGCACGGAGACGGTACTATCTCCTTCTCAAACTTCTCGATCAATTAGGCATAGAGCGAGAACGCGTAAGGCTCGAATGGATCTCTGCATCGGAGGCGGACAAGTTCGCAAGAGTAGTGAACGAATTCACTGAGCAAATCCGAGCCTTAGGCCCAAATCCCCTCAAAGCGAGTTGAAAAGCGACGAGCCAGACGAAACTCAAGTTGGCTATCGGCCTTGGGGCAACATGTTCAGGCTGTGACATGGCGATAGTCAACCTAGCCGAGAAACTGACCGATCTACTAAGAGCTGTCGACATCGTCTTCTGGCCTACAGCTTCGGATCAAAAGCTCGAAGAACTTCAGCGGCTCCCTGATGGAAGCGTCGACCTCTGCTTCTACCACGGCTCAATAGCGAATGAAGAGAACAGAGAGATAGCCCAACTCCTGAGAAAGAAGGCAAGAACCATGATCGCGTTCGGCGCCTGCGCCTGTCACGGCGGAGTCCCAGGCCTAGCGAACCTTACAACAACCAAACAACTTTTCACAACTGTCTACAAGGAAACACCCAGCACAGACAACTCAGACTTCAAACAGCCACTTCCAGAAACAATTCTCGGCGAATACTCACTTCACCTTCCAGAAAAGTTCGACTCAGTTCAGTGCCTCCATAGCTGTGTGGACGTAGACTATTTCCTGCCAGGATGCCCCCCAGAGGTACCGCTCGTCGACAAGGCAATTGAAGCAATTCTCGGAGGAAAACTTCCGCAGAAAGGTGCAACGCTCGCTCCAAACAGAATCCTGTGCGATGAATGCCCAAGAAAGCGGCAAGAGAAGAAGATCTCCAAAATCTACAGGATCTCTAGCACTGCCCCTGACCAAGAAAAATGCTTCTTGGACCAAGGCATCATCTGCTTAGGGCCCGCGACGAGAATGGGGTGCGGCTCGAAATGCATAAACGTGAACATGCCCTGCCGAGGTTGCATGGGACCCACTTCAAAAGCTCTTGACCAAGGCGCCAAAATGATCGCTTCACTCGGCTCTGTGCTGGGCCTGGAAGGAGAAGAACAGATGAGCGAAGAACAAGTCAAGGCACTTATAGACGACATCAAAGATCCAGTCGGAATATTCTACATGTTCACACTACCATCGTCAATTCTCAATAGAAAGAGCATGAAGAAGTGACGCCCAGTGCAAAAGACCAAACTGATCAAGATAGACCCCGTCACCAGACTTGAGGGACACGGCAAGATCCACATCCTTTTGGACAAGAAGGGCGATGTCGATGAAGCATACTTCCAAGTAGTGGAGCTTAGAGGATTCGAGAAGTTCTGCGAAGGAAGACCAGTCGAAGAGATGCCAAACATCACCACAAGGATCTGCGGCGTCTGTCCCTGGAACCACCATCTAGCCTCAGCTAAGGCAGCGGACGCCGTCTACAGTGTCGATCCTCCTGAAGCCGCGAAGAAGATTAGAGAACTGGGCTACTGCGCATTCTTCATCCATGACCATTCAACCCATTTCTATGCACTAGGCGGACCAGACTTCATCGTTGGACTGGATGCGCCCCCGCCAGAAAGAAACATAGCAGGCGTACTGAAGAAGGTCAGTGCGGAAGCTGGCCGCAATGTCCTCAAAGCTCTGAGATACGCACACGAAATAGAGGAAATAGTCGGCGGCAGAGCGATCCACCCAGTCTTCGCAGTTCCCGGAGGAGTTTCAAAGTCCATCTCTGAAGGTGACTGCGCGAAAATCCAGGATATGGCCAAGTTTCTATTGGACCACTCAAAGTTCACAGTCGAGACCTTCGAAGAGACAGTCTTGAAAAACAAGAAGCACCTTGACCTAGTCACGGACGACTCGTATAGGCTTAGAACATTCTACATGGGTATGGTGGACGCCCAAGGAAAGATGAACCTATACGACGGACAGTTAAGGGTAGTTGATCCAGAAGGGGGACAGTTTGCTCTATTCGAACCGAAGGAATACCTCAAACATCTCTCAGAGCATGTAGAGTCATGGACCTACCTCAAGTTTCCATACCTCAAGAATGTAGGCTGGAAAGGTTTAGTCGATGGAAAGACTAGCGGCATTTACAGGGTCGGCCCTCTAGCCCGCTTCAATGTGGCCAATGGAATCACAACCCCGCTGGCTCAAGCCGCCTACGAGAAAATGTTCGAGGTCTTGAAGAAACCTGCTCACGAAACTCTGGCGTATCATTGGGCCAGAGTCATTGAGACTCTTTATGCAAGTGAAAGATTGCTGGAGCTAGCTCAGGATCCTGACGTGAAAAACAGCAAAGTGAGAACCATCCCAACAGCAAGCCCCAGAGAAGGCGTCGGGGCAGTCGAGGCACCCAGAGGAACACTGATCCACCATTACAAGACAGATCCAGAGGGAATTATGCAAGCAGTCAATCTGATAGTGGCAACAACCCACAACCACGCCGGGATATGTATGTCTGTCAAGAAAGCGGCCCAAGGACTAATCAGAAGAGGAAAGGTTGACAGTGGAATTCTGAACATGGTAGAGATGGCGTTTAGGGCGTACGATCCATGTTTGGCGTGTGCAACGCATACCTTACCCGGACAGATGCCGCTTGAGGTGGATATCTACAGTTCAGAGAAGAAACTGATCAAGAGGATGAGGCGTTTCTGAAAACCGTCGTTATCGGAGTCGGAAACCCTCTTCTCGGCGACGACGGTGTGGGAAACCACGTAGCCAAGCTAGTAAGAGAGAAGCTGCCACATGGACTTGGCATCGATGTCAAAGAGATCAGCGCGGGCGGCATTGAACTCGTTGAGGAAATGATCGGATACGAAAGGGCAATAGTAATCGATGCGATAGCCACGAACGGTCGGATTGGGACTGTACGCAGGCTCAAACCGGACCAGCTCAAGAGTACAGTGCATCTTACCTCTCCTCATCGCTTCAACTTCGCCTCGGCCTACCAAGTCGGAAGGCGCTTCGGGTCAAGAAGTATGCCTAAGACGGTGGAGATCTACGGAGTCGAGATAGAGCCGACAAGAGACTTCGCTGAGGGCCTCAGCCGCAGAGCATCAAAGGCCGCACGACGCATAGCTGCAGAGATCATAGGAAACCTCCTTCGAACCGACAGCCAGTAGAATCTGCAACAGCTCAATATAACTCAAACACAACATCTAGGTTACGGTGAATGAGTTGATCATCGGAACGATAGCAGACACACATGACAACCTACCCATGATTAGAAGGGCAGTAGACCAATTGAATCGGGCTAAAGTATCGCTTGTTCTCCACGCAGGGGATATCATAAGCCCATTTGTTCCCAGATCGTTCATTGACCTGAAAGCGCCAATGATAGCAATCTACGGAAACAATGATGCTGAGAAGGAGAACCTGAGAAAGAGGTTCGCCGAGATTGGAAAGGAAGTTCGTGGATCCTTCGCACAAGTCGAAGCGGGCAGAATGAGAATTGCCATAACCCATGGAGATGAACTTGATCTACTTAGCTCGCTGATTGGAAGCCAGTACTATCACCTAATTGTTTGTGGCCATACTCATGAGGCAAAATCATATGTCTCAGGCGGCACTCTCATTGTCAACCCAGGGGAAGTTTGCGGATACCTTAGTGGACAGGCCACAATCGCGACGGTGGATACTGAAAGCAGACGAGTAGAGACCTTACGCCTTTGATGCCAACTGAACTCAGCTGCCAACGAGAGCAGAGAAATGCCTGAGCTGGAGGCGCTGGCGAAAAGGTTCCGATTCTCACTAGATACGCTCTCCGAACTAGAAAGAGTCTACGGCAACGATCTGGCCAAAGTGGTCCAATCGTTAAAGCAGCCGGGGCGACATTACTACTTTCGAGTCAACACCCTGAAGACGACTACCGATCGAATTGTGAAACAATTCGAGATGAAAGGTCTACACGTATATGGGCATCCGCTGATCGATGAGGCGCTCTTCTTCGAAGTTGAGGCCTCAAAACCTCCTGAGAATATTCAGAAGAAAATTATGGTAGACAAGTTCACCGCTGAGTCGGTTTTGCAGGGGGCGCACGTGTATGCTCCAGGTGTCAGAAAATGTCAGGGCTTGAGGAGAGGGGATAAGGTTTCGATCATTGATGATCAGGGCCAGGTTGTCGGCGCAGGTGTCGCTCAAATGAGCGAGAACAGCATACTGACTCTTCGGCAAGGGCTCGCTGTTGAAGTTGTCTTCCCTCTGTTCAAAGTTCCAAGCCTCAGAGAGATGCCAGAGTACGAGCAGGGCCTCGTGTATCCCCAGTCGTTACCGGCGATCCTGACGACGAGAATCCTAGACCCGAGGCCGAGGGAAACTATCGTCGATCTCACTTGCGCCCCGGGCGGCAAGCTTTCACACATCAGCCAGATCACGAAGGGGCTTGCCAGAACATTCGGGGTTGACCGAAATGAAAGGAAAATCGCTCTTACTAGGGAGACGATTCAAAGGCTGGGTTGTGAAGGAGTAGTATTGATCACGCATGACGCCAGATATCTGGACATTGACTTTAGGGAACTTGTTGCTGATAGATGCTTGGTGGATCCTCCCTGCTCCGCGTTGGGAGTGAAGCCCAAGACGTATGAGTATGCATCTCAAGAAGAGATACAAGCACTTTCCAGATACCAGAGGCAATTTCTGAAGACTGCTTCGAAACTACTTCGTCCGGAAGGGACCTTAGTCTATAGCGTCTGTACTATGACCTTGCCTGAGTGTGAGGATAATGTCAAGTTCGCAGTTGAAGAATGCGGGTTAGAGGTGGAGAAGCAGAACTTGGTCCTTGGTTCAGCTGGGCTCGACACTCCATTGCAGGAGGGGGTACTCACTCAACGATTTCATCCGCATCTCCATGATTCGGGCTATTTCGTGGCGAAGTTCAGGAAGAGGGGTTAGCTCCTCGCCATGGTGAGTAGTTGGATCAGCGCCTTCAGTGGAACCCCGTCTATGCTGTCTTGATTGCTCTTGTTTATGAGTACAACTATGCCAGTCGGTTTTGCTCTGACGCTTCTAGCAGTTTGAACAGCAGCCTTGACCGTTTCACCTTCCATCAGCACCGCATCAACTACTAACACTTTCTTGCTGTCAATGGATGCAAACGATGGATTCATTGCCCCGGAGAGCTTCTTGTTGGCAATCCTTTGCGGCCTGACCACGGCTAGAGGCTTCTCAAGTTCTTCCGCGACGGACATCCCCAGAACCATGCCGCTTCCTTCAACCGTGAGTACGGCATCAGGCGGTTCAAATTCCTCGTTCTTGATCGATTCTCGGGCCAAATCGGCTAGTGCCCAGCCCGCTAGAGACAAGCGGCGAGCGTTTGAGCCTATGTGACTCCAGTCTACGAAAAGGTCAATTGGGGCCGGCCTCCTGAGACGCTCTTTTCCGCGGAGAAGAAGCCAGACAACTGTGTCAGCTTGGACCTTCAACTCCTCAGATATCTCTTGAGTGGTAAGTCCTCTCGACTTGAGCTCCTGCGCCTTCTTGATCAATTGGTCAAGTGATCTCAATCAAATCTCCTAGAGTTTCTTCTTCGCTTCAAGCTTTCTTAAAACCTTCCTCTTCAGGACCGTTCCACAGACCTGACACTCAGTGTAAGTGTAAGTTTGAGGATAGCGTCTGAAGCAGGCAGGGCAGTAGGAAATCCAGTTGAACTCGTATGATATTCCAAAGGTTGCAAGCGAAGCATATGCAATGGATAGCGTTTCTGCCACGTTCTGGACTGCATAGTCGTCGCTCACCACCACCGGCTCTAGACCGCAATCCTTTAGATCGATTGCGAGCGCCAAAATCTGAGAATCAGCTTCCGAGAGCACCAGCTGTTCTCCCAGCTTTGATGATTCTTCTTCAATGCGCACTCGGGAGGCCTCGGTGGGTCTTCTTACGTCAAGTTTCCCCGAGTCACGGGCGGCAGAGAAACGAACCATTGCTATGCTCGCTATTGAGAGTTCCTGTTCGACCGCAGGCACTGTGAATACCTTGAGATTCACAGATAACGGATTGAAACCTACAATGAACGCTGAAGTGTCAAGGACCAGCACTTTCACTTCTTCTGATCTCCACTGCCGGAAAGCGTACTAGACTTCTTCTGACTCTTGGCCGGTTGAACCTCACGAATACGGCCTTACGCTTTGACTTTCTTATCGAAATCGATGCTCCCGGTGCCAGATCTTGGCGATGCCTTCCATCCACAATTACGCTGGCATGCGAGGCCGTGTCACTTAGCTTGATGGAGATCTCTCTCTCAGCTGGAACAACCACGGGATGAATTGGGTCAACGGGACAGACAAAGACCAACACGAATGCATCAAGGGAAGGATCCAAAACAGGCCCCCCAGCCGAAAAAGCATGCGCTGTAGAGCCAGTGGGCGTAGCAACGATCAAACCATCTGCACGACAATCGACAAGATCGTAGCCTCCAACCCTAATGTTGACAGGGATCATCTTGTACGGAAGGGCCGGCGCCAGGAGAGCCTCGTTTAAACCATCGACGCTAGAACCACTGCTTTGAAGCACGGAGAGCTTCATGTGCTCCTCCAGTCGGATTTTTCCTTTCAGGCAATCCCTAATGGCTTCCCTTCCTTGCTCAGGCGCCACCTCAGTTAGATATCCTCGCCTCCCCCTGTTTACCGCCAAAATCGGCGTGCCAGGCTCAGGAATGAGCATAGATGTTTTCAGAACCGTTCCATCTCCCCCGACAGTGACTATCAGGTCAGTTTTCATCTCAGAGAGAGGTTTCCCGCCGCTAAAGCGCTTCAGCCTTGCAAACTCCTCTTCAGGTATTCCAACAAGGCCCTTGCTAAGAACGAACTTGAAGAGATCGGTTGCAGTCTCCAAAGCGTCACTATCGTCAAGCCTCGAAACCACGCCGACTCTCTTAATCAATGATGCGGCACCAGCCCCTACTATCGATCCATTTTGTTATAAGCGTGCAGCGGCTCCAGTACTCACGAGGTGGCTGGCAAGCCTTTTAGATTTGATCAGATGGTTACTTGACTTGCTGGTGTCATGGTTGAGCAGGCCAGTGGACGTAGGCTCAATTAAGATTGGCCAGTACATCGTGATAGATGATGAGCCTTGCAAGATAGTGGAGTATGAAAAGAGTAAGCCGGGAAAGCACGGTGCGGCAAAGGCAAGAATCGTTGCGATAGGAGTTTTCACAAGTAACAAGAAAACTGTCATCAGCCCTGTCGATGGAAAACTCGAGGTCCCACTTATAGAGAAGAAGACTGCACAAGTGATCTCACAGACGGGAGATACCATCCAGCTAATGGATGTGGAAAGCTACGAAATGTTTGACACACCTCTTCCTAGCGAGGAAGACCTGAGAGGAAAGGTTTCTCCTGGCCAAGAAGTCGAGTACTGGCGCATGCTCGGAAGAAACAAGATCGTTAGAATAAAGTCTTAGGACTACGGCCTGTCTTCTTAGTATGGCATGCAGGAAGTGAGGACTAGTGGACAATATGAAAGCTGTCGAGCAGATGAGAGTCATTCCACATATGACTGTGAACCATCTTGTTCAACAAATGGATGCCTGCGGAATCCTTGGAGCCGGGAGAATCGGGCAAGCCACCACGATACTGACCGAAATGTTCTCAGACGAAGAGTGCACAGTATTTCTGTCTCTCGCCGGACCGCTTGTTGCGGGAGGGCTACGTAGAATTATTGCAGAGCTTGTCGATCGGGGGTATGTTGACGCTATCGTAACCACGGGAGCCAACATCGTGCACGACATCATAGAGGCACTAGGATATCGGCACTTTGTTGGGTCACTTTACGCTAGCGACTCGCAGCTCCGCAAGGATGGAATTGGCAGGATAGGAGACGTTTATGTTCGGTTACAGGCTTTTGAAGCTCTGGAGAAACTCGTCTTTGAAGCCTTGGATGAGATACCGGAGGATAGAAGGCGACGTCTAGCTGTCCAAGATTTCTTGGATCAGGTTACATCCAAACTGAACGACCCCTCATCGATATTGGCTAAGTGCAAAACTCGGAACGTCCCTGTCATCTCTCCGGGATTTCTTGACTCGATGATCGGACTGAACCTTTGGACATATAACCAAACGAAAATCCTCGCTATAGATCCGCTCCAAGACCTAAGACGCCTGATGCAGTTGGGGTTAGAGGCAAAGAAGTCTGCAGCCATAATCCTGGGAGGAGGCAGCCCCAAGCATCACGTACTGATGGCGAACATACTCAGAGAGGGAGTTGACCTGGCGATCCAGATCACTATGGACCGGCCCGAAGCAGGCAGTCTCAGCGGCGCATATCTAGAGGAGGCCATAAGCTGGGGCAAGATACGCCGAGGAGCCAAGTATGTGACAGTCATAGGCGACGCTGTTGTATGCTTTCCACTCATAGTAGCCTCAACTCTTGAGAGACTGTCCAAGGATGAAAGGTAGCCGCCACTGCGCAGGTTCCTAACGCAATTTTGGCAAGCGTATCTCCAATATTCCACGTTTCACATTGTAGATGGCCTTAGCACCGTCGACAGGTTCGGGAAGATCCATTAAGGTATGATAGCATGTGAACTCCCCACTCCTATGTCTGATACCTAGGTCATTAAACCTGACAGTTCTTTTCGTCTTGGCGTAGACCTCAACAGTGTTTTCGTCGTGAACTCGAACTCTGACCTGTTCGTGGTCAACGAGAGGCAGATCTAATGTAATTGTGATCTCCTCCACGCCGACAGTGATGTTTGATAAAGGCTCAATGGAGCACGCCAACTCGTCCCACCCAGACCTGAAGGTCTCATGCCCAGGTTTCCTTGCATGTCTTACCGAATCATTTACTACGTCAGGAACTTGACGCCTTCTCGGCCTGGGCATTCTGGTCGTCACCTATCCATAGAGAGGAGGAACTTCGTACTCTTGTGACTTACTCATCTTGGACATTTCTTCTTGCGTACGCCGCATGATGTCCTTTGCCTTCAGGCGGATCTCCTCTCCCTTCTGCAGAAGCTCAGAAACATCCAATTTGATGCCCGTAATCTTCTCAAGGGATTCGAGTACAGCCGCTGCCGCCTCAGGATCCGGATAATTATAGAACGATTGGGCCAGCAGGGTAACTCCGTTTATCCTAGAATCGAGGCATTTCTTCAGGATCAGAGCGTAGGGCCCGACCATATACCCTTCTTGGAGAACCTCGGCAGAATGTCCGAGTATCTCAATTAGACCCTCGTCAGTCAGCGCAGCGAAAACCTTGGGCTTCTCAATGTTCTGACGATTCTGAACAGCCATCCCTCCGACCGAGATGACTAGCTTGGCCTTCTTTGAGCCTGCCCATTTTACAATAGCGTCAGCGAGATTGTACACCGCTTCCGATGGGATAGCCGTTTCAGAAACTATTGTGGCAAGCGACTCCTTGAGGAAGATCCGTATCGGAGACCTCGGCAGACCTCTATGGAGAACTACTAGGGGTGGAAGGATCTCTGACTCAATCGATCCGACCTCCTCCATCTTGAGGGAGGAAACCAAATGCGACACTGCCAAGACTCCGACCAAACCTACGTCTGGAAGGCCGTTGACAAGTGTGAAGGCCTGAGGTATCTCCTTACTCTCAACAACAGTAACGGATTCCAAATCTCCACCATCGAGACTAATCCACGCCTATTCAAAAAAAGACTTGTTGCATCCATGCAGCTAATGTTTAAGAGACGAAGAGAGCTAATGACGTTGAACACATCAAGGAAATTCAATCGGAACAAGGCGGAGATTGAAAGCTGAGCCTTGAGAATATCGGTAGGTCTCTGAACGAAGCCATAAGAAAGCTCTTGAGACTTCCGCTGGTCGATGAAGCTGCTGTAAAAGAACTGGTCAGAGATCTCCAAAGGGCACTGCTTCAAGCCGATGTAAATGTCGATTTGGTTCTCCAGCTCTCGTCCAAGATACAGGAGAGAGCCATAAGCGAAAACCTCCCTCCAGGAGTCTCGAGAAGAGAACATGTGATCAAAGTCCTATACGAAGAACTTACCAGGTTCTTGGGCGAAGAACCGTCAGGAACATTGGTCCAACCCGGAAAGACCTTTGTTATGATGCTTGTTGGAATTCAGGGATCAGGCAAAACCACCAGCGCTGTCAAGATCGCAAGGTTCTACCAAAAGAGAGGCCTCAAACCGGGACTGATATGCGCCGACACTTTCAGACCAGGAGCCTTTGAACAGATGAAACAACTCGCAGACAGGATAGGCGTGCCGGCGTACGGAGAGCCTTCTGAAAGAGTAGCATGGATGGTGGCTAAGAACGGAGTGACGTACCTTGCAAGAGAGAAATGTGATATCAAGATTATCGATACGGCTGGCCGACATAGAAACGAAAAGGATCTCATGAAAGAGATGAGGGAACTGGCAGAAGCAATACGCCCAGATGAGATTGTCCTGACAATTGACGGCACGATAGGACAGCAGGCAATGGCTCAAGCCAGTGCATTCGCAGAAGCCACAACTGTTGGCTCGATACTTGTTACAAAGCTGGATGGCTCAGCCCGAGGCGGCGGCGCGCTCTCAGCTGTAGCAGCTACTAAAGTGAGGATCAAGTTCATAGGAGCTGGGGAGAAGCTTGACGATCTAGAGGAATTTGTCCCATCCGCTTTCGTTGGTAGACTTCTCGGGATGGGAGATATCAAGGGTCTCGTGGAGAAAGTCAGAGAAGCTGAGATGGGTGTCTCTGAAGAAAAGGCAAGGGTCTTCCTGGAAGGCAGGTTTTCACTGAAAGACATGTTTGAACAGATGGAAGCTCTAAGAAAGATGGGTCCTCTTAAGAAGGTGTTCAGAATGCTTCCTGGGAGCTTCAACATACCGGATGACGCTATGGACATAGCTGAGCAAAAACTCGATTCGTGGAGAGTTATCATACAGTCAATGACACAGGAAGAGATTCAGGAACCTAAGGTGATTGATTCGTCAAGGGCCAGACGAATTGCAAGAGGCTCGGGAAGAAGCGAGAAGGAAGTGAAAGAGCTGGTCACTCAATATTCGAATATGAAGAAAATGTTGAAGCTGATGAAAAGGCGCCAGCCTATGATACTAAGGAAAGGAATGTTTCAGATGAAACCGTAGGGAAAGGTGTATATGAAAGGGGCGGAAGACGGTGCGCCTAAAGCCGAGACTTGGTGAGGCTCATGGTCAGAAGATCAAAAGGGTATCGCTCTAGGACCAGGGCTCTCTTCCGGAAGGACCGTAGGAAGAGAGGGAAGATAGGCATAGGCAAGTTACTGCAAGCGTATGCTGTGGGGGACAAGGTCTGCATAAAGACCGATCCTAGCGTGCACAAAGGGATGCCACACAGACGGTTCTACGGGAAGGTGGGAGTCATAGCCGGACGAAGAGGAAGAAGCTACGTGGTCAAAGTCTCCGCGGGGGGTAGACCCGCCACAATTCTAGTCAGACCTGAGCACCTTGAGGGCCGAGGGCGATAAGGCTATGCCAAGGAGGATACAAGGTCAGAAAGATGTCACGATAATAGAAGCGAAACGTACACTTGAGAGATTCAAAGAAGAGGAGCTCGGAGAATTCCAGCGAAGAACCCTGGCTTTTGCAACGAAGTTCAGCAAAACCAGCCCTGCTAGAGCTGACAGGCTCGTCAAGGAGCTCGTTGAGAAGGTGAAGCTGAGCCAAGCCGAAGCCATCCAAATAGTGAACTGCTTGCCAACAACCAGAGAGGAACTCCGGACGATACTTGCGACGAAAGGCAGGGTAATTGCAACTGAACAGCTCGAAGAGATACTAAGATTAGTGTCTCACGCCGCAGGAAAGGGGTAGACGCTTTAGGCCGCTAGGACGACTAGACTGGCTCTAGATTAACGATATTGCGTATCCTGAGTCATGGGAGATTCCTATCTAGATCCTAAAGATCATAGCGTGGAACTCAATTCCTAAGGAAGGTTTATAACATGAAATTCCGAGTCCTCTTAGAGACGGTTTTGGTGCAAATGAGGCTTTTCGCTTCACTGACGATATCTACGCAATCTTCCGTCCAGAGAGAATAGACAGCAGAGCCTAGGCAGGTATCCAATTCTTGACTCAAACAGTTAGACCACCCGAGAGAGAGGCGGGTATCGAGGCACCGAAGCGACTCTATGAGGAATATGCATATGTGCTGGATTTTCTGCCTACTGGCAGGTCATCACCTGACAGATCGCGACATATGGCAGCCCCCACCGTTCAAGTCTTGGGCGAAGACTACTTCACACTACTTGAGGCGGAGCTTAAGCCAGGATGCTCTGTGGAGACCCAGGAGAGGATCTACGTGGGAAAAGAGAGAAGAGAAAAAGTAGATCGCATAATAGGCAGAATCAGTTATGAGGAACTCACCGCTTCAGCGAAGGCAGAGCTACCTGTCGTTCTGGAAAAGCTGATTGAGAACCAGGAGAAGAGATTTGTTGATTTCTTCAACAAGACTCAGGCAGTCACCCCTAGGATGCACGCATTAGAGGTCCTTCCGGGAATAGGTAAGAAATCCATGTGGCAGATAGTCAACCAACGTGAGAAGAAGCCTTTTGAGAGTTTCGCAGACATTCAGAAGAGAACAAGCCTGGCGTACCCTGCAAAAACTATCGCAAAGAGGATAATTGAGGAGCTTAGTGAAGAATCGAAGTACCGGCTTTTTACGAGGGCCATCTAAGGCGCCATGCCGACACGAGACCCCGGTCGCAATCGTAGGTCCAAGCGGCTGGGTCAGCACTTCCTAGTAGATTCTGAAATACTTCGCAAGATCGCTGACTATGCCGTGCTCAGAAGAGACGAGATAGTCCTCGAGGTGGGAGCAGGAACCGGCAACCTCACAGCCATCCTTGAAGAACGTGTGGACAAGATTATCGCGGTGGAGAAGGATCCGCGGCTAGCGAATTTCCTGCGAGAGAAATTCCACGGCAAGAAACATGTGGAGATTGTTGAGGGAGATATCCTGAAGGTTCCTCTGCCAATCTTCAACAAGGTGGTTTCCAGTCCGCCGTACTACATCTCGTCAAGACTAATCTTTCTCCTCTTGAAGAAGAGGCTCGATTCTATGACCATGACATTTCAAAGAGAGTTCGCATCAAGACTCGTTGCAGAACCTGGCTCGCCTGACTATGGCAGACTTACAGTAGCTCTGCAACACAGAGCCTATGTGGAACTTCTCGACTTCATACCAAAGACCGCTTTCCGACCAATACCGAGAGTTGACTCACACATAGTCAAGATCGTTCCCAGAGCCCAAGTCGCATGTGCCGACGAAGCTTTCCTAGATCGAATGATTAGATACCTCTTCTCTCAGAGAAAGAGGACTCTGCGAGGAGTCCTAAATCGCGCCATTGACCCAAATGCGAAGGAGCCTTTGGAAAGTCTTGTTGAAGCGGCTGCTCTCCTTCAGAAGAGAATCTTCCAGTTGACACCATCAGAATTGGAGAACCTATCTGACACCCTTTGCCGGCATCAAGCGCTTTTCAAGTTCTAGATGGAAAACCATGCAGATTAGAGTTGTTCTCGTTGAGCCCGAGCACGAAGGGAACGTAGGTTCGATAGCAAGGGCCATGAAGAACTTCGGGTTCACCGATCTGTGGATTGTAAACCCTAAGACACAGATTGACTCGGAAGCAAGGGCACGCGCATCTCATGGATACGATGTTCTCCGAAGGTCCAAAATAGTCACAACCCTTGACAAGGCACTCAAAGATTGTGGACAAATTGCAGGAACGACAGCCATTCCCGGTCAGAGGCCATCAAACGTTCTCAGGGTCGTTCTCTCTCCCGAGGAATACGCGCAGAAGATCAAATTGAGAAAGGACAGAATCTGTCTGGTTTTTGGAAGAGAGAGCACAGGGTTGTCCAACGACGAATTGAATCAATGCGACGTAATCATAACAATCCCAGCAAGCAAGGATTACAGAACGCTTAACGTATCCGCTGCGTGTGCAATAGTACTCTACGAGTTACACAAGCATATGCATGGCGCTCAGAAAGCCGTTCAAGCTGTCGACTCAGATGTCAGAGCTCGGCTAGCCAGATATTTCGAAGAACTTGCTGAACAGGTAGAAACTCCAAGCCACAGACAAAGAAAGGCCATGAGGGCTTTCAGGAATGTAATCTCCCGAGGACTTCTCTCCAAGAGAGAGGCCCTTCTTCTGATGGGAGTCATCCGTCGGGCCTGCCATCGAATAAGAAGTAAGAGCGAAGTCGATCAAGATCGTTGAACCCTTAAATATGGCTTAAGGAACGGTATGCTGAGCCGACTCAGGATTCGATCTCATTGAAAGGCCGCAACTACAGACGTGCAAAAGGCCAGCCTTACACTAGGGAACAGTATATTCACGGATCGCCATCACTGAAGATTAGCAGGTTCACCATGGGTGACTCTAAGGGAAAATATGAACACAAAGTTTCGCTTCTGGCCGGAAACACTGTTCAGATTCGACACAACGCACTAGAAGCAGCCCGAGTCGCTGCGAACAAGGTGCTTGCTGAGAAGTTGGGGGAAACGGGCTACCTCCTGAACCTCTGCGTCTACCCACATGTAGTTCTTAGAGAGAACAGGATGATCGCCACTGCGGGGGCGGATAGGCTCCAAGAAGGGATGAGAAGATCTTTCGGAAAGCCTTCAGGGAGAGCAGCCAGATTGAAAGCTGATCAAGCCATTCTTTCAATCTGTGTGAATCGTGACGCGGTTGAATACGCAAAAAGAGCCCTAACGGTTAGCGCAGGAAAACTTCCGACCCATTGCAGAATAGTTGTTGAGGAACTCGCCTAAGCCAATGACGAGCCTCGACACTTGTTTCTTTTACACATCTCAAGACTTTGCGAGATGCTTTAATATGACCTGTTCTTCCTAGCTAGGCAGGCGACTCTGACTTGCCTTACAACAAAAATCCTGCACTCGTGCTCTGGTTTGATGAAGTAGGCCGTGAAGACGTACCGCTTGTAGGCGGAAAGAACGCTAGCCTAGGCGAAATGATTCAGAGGACCCATGTCCCTGTACCGCCTGGGTTCGCCATAACTGCATATGCTTATAAACTCACAATCGAGAAGGCGGGCCTCGGCGACTTCATACGTAAGCAACTTGCGGACTTGGACACACATGATGTGACTGAGCTGCAGAAGAGGGGGGCAGCCATTAGAGAGGCCATTGAAAAAACCACACTACCTACAGAACTCGAACAAGCAATCGCAGAGTACTACCAGAAACTGAGCGAGAAACTTGGCGAAAAGGATCCTGACTGCGCAATCCGAAGTAGCGCAACAGCAGAGGATCTCCCTGACGCAAGCTTCGCAGGTCAACAAGAAACCTATCTGAACGTTAGAGGCCTCGACAACGTAATCGAAGCAACGAAGAAGTGCATGGCAAGCCTCTTCACCAATAGAGCTATCAGTTATCGAGTTGACAAGGGATTTGACCATTCCACTGTACTCATCTCCGTCGCAGTTCAAAAAATGATTCGTTCCGACCTAGCAAGCAGTGGCGTAATCTTCAGCATAGACACCGAGTCAGGTTTCAGAAACGTCGTATACATCACCGGCAGCTGGGGACTCGGTGAATATGTCGTCCAAGGAAAAGTGAATCCTGACCAGTTCTACGTCTTCAAACCCACAGGAAAACTGATCAGCAAAAGGCCCGGAAGCAAGACCATTAAACTAATCTATGATGAAAAGGGCGGAACTGTACAAGATCAGGTTCCTCAGGAACTGCAGCTCAGATATGTCATCACTGACGAGGAGGCAGAGCAACTCGCTCGATACACTGTCGAGATCGAGAAGCACTACGGTTTGCCCATGGACATTGAATGGGCTCGCGACGGAAGATCAGGGAAACTCTACATCGTGCAAGCTCGCCCTGAAACCGTTCACTCCGTAAAAGATCGGACAAAACTGAGAACCTACGTTCTAAAGGAGAAGGGCACAGTCCTCGTCGAGGGAGAGCCAGTCGGACGGATGATAGGTCAAGGGCCCGCCAACATCATACAAAGCGCCCATGACATAACAAAATTCAGGAAGGGCGAAGTCCTCGTAACAGAAATGACTGATCCCGATTGGGAACCGATAATGAAGATAGCATCGGCCATAGTAACAGACAAGGGAGGGCGCACATGCCACGCTGCGATTGTTAGCCGTGAGCTGGGGATACCTTGCGTCATAGGGACTGAGCGCGGCACAGAGGTACTAAAGTCAGGCTTGGACGTTACAGTGGACTGCAGTGATGGAGCGGGCAGGATATATGAGGGACTCCTCAGGTTCGAAGTTGATGAAGCCGACCTGTCACATTTCCCAAGAACAAGAACCGCAATAATGATGAACGTAGGTATTCCAGAAAAGGCGTTCGACCAAGGACAGATGCCGAACGATGGGGTAGGCCTTGCCCGGCTCGAGTTCATCATAAACTCTCACATCCAAGTCCATCCTCTTGCTCTGCTCGACTTTGAGAAGTTAAAACAAATGCAACAGAACAAGAGCGAACTCGAACAAGTTGCACTTAGGCATAAGACACCTCTTCAGCAGGTACAGCAAAAACTTGAAGAAGACATAAAGAAGATCGAGCTGATCACAGCAGGATACGCAGACAAACCTCAGTTCTTCGTAGACAAGCTCGCATACGGCGTTGCGACGATCGCTGCAGCATTCTACCCCACCAAATCTGGTGACAGAATGATTGGGGGGGATGTCATAGTTCGCCTCTCGGATTTCAAGAGCAATGAATACGCAAACCTCATCGGCGGTTGGCTATACGAGCCTACCGAGAGCAATCCTATGATCGGATATCGCGGCTGCAGTAGATACTACGGAGGAGACTACTCTCGAGCCTTCCGTCTCGAATGTAAAGCCATGAAAAAAGTCCGTGACGAAATGAAACTCACAAATGTAAAGATAATGTTCCCGTTCTGCAGAACTATCGAGGAAGCTGACGAAGTCATCAAAGTGCTTCGGGAGGAGGGACTCGAACGAGGCAAGAACGGCTTGGAGCTATACTGCATGGCAGAAATCCCCAGCAACGTTATCCTCGCAGATGAGTTCTCCAAACGATTCGACGGCTTCAGCATAGGCAGCAACGACCTTACACAACTAGTGCTAGGCATAGATAGAGATTCTGAACTATTGGCACATCTCTTTGACGAAAGAAATGAGGCGGTTAAGAGATCGATTGCGCAACTCATCGATGTAGCACACTCAGCGAAGCCTCGTGTCAAGGTAGGAATATGTGGGCAGTCACCTTCGGACTTCGAGGAAGTGCGGGTCTTCCTCGTAGAGAACGGAATAGACTCGATGAGCCTCAACCCTGACACAGT
>Ga0209314_10000262_pt1 | contig 23198 bp, 25 predicted proteins | sample I19B2metaG_FD_184146 | JGI IMG/M metagenome (GOLD analysis project Ga0209314, IMG submission 184146) | Lake sediment bacterial and archeal communities from Gulf of Boni, Indonesia to study Microbial Dark Matter (Phase II) - ​I19B2 metaG... | ecosystem: Environmental > Aquatic > Freshwater >... | reverse complement strand
GTACATTCCGGGCCGGTGAAAAGATCGGCCAGGCCCGGGTCGACCGCCGCGAGATGCAGTTCCTCTATGAGAGCGGCGGCGAGTATACCTTTATGGACACCGAAACCTACGACCAGATGAACCTCACGGCCGAGCAGATCGGCGACGGCAGGAACTTCCTGCTGGAGAACATGATGTGCTATATCACGTTCTACCAGGGAAAGAGCATCGGCGTCGAGCTGCCCAACACGGTGGAACTGGTGGTCACGGAGACCGACCCCGGCCTCCGGGGCGATACCGCGACCGGCGGCACCAAGCCGGCCAAGCTGGAGACGGGCTACTCGGTGGCGGTGCCCCTGTTCATCAATGTGGGGGACAAGCTCAAGATCGACACCCGTAGCGGCGCCTATATCTCCCGCGCCTAGTCACCCGGCGCATCCCCGTCCGACGACGCGGCCAAAGAGGGCCGGCTGCCCGGCAGCCGGCCCTGGCTGTTCGCGTTCTCAGGCATATCCTGGCCCGTCTGGGGGGAAGGCTGTCATCAGGTGCGCCCCCGGCGCGCCAACGGTCGCATGGGAGGTATGGCGTTGGCCGATATGAACTTGCGCCAGAAGGTGGCCTACCTGCAGGGCCTGGCGGCTGGCCTGGAGCTGGACCCGCAGGGGAAGGAGGGCCGTATCCTGACCCAGGTGATCGACCTGCTGTCGGAGATGAGCGAGGCCCTCTACGAGCTCAAGGACTCGCACGCGGAACTGGAGAGCTACCTGGAGGACGTGGACCAGGACCTCTCGGTGGTAGAGGAGGACCTCTACGGTGACGACGAGGGCGAGGAGGTGGAGGTGGTTGAGGTGAAGTGCCCCAACTGCGGCACCGTGCTGCACCTGGAGCGCGCCGGCGCCGACGACGACACCCTTGACCTCATCTGCCCCAACTGCGGCGAGATGATCTACGACACGGATGACGACCTCGACTACGCCGAGGACGACGACGAATCGACGGGAACGCGGGCCGTGAGTGACACCGACCGCACCCTCGCCCCCGACGCGGATTCCATGTAGCGGACAAACAAGAGGAGCCCCCGGCACAGGCCGGGGGCTCCTCTTGTCACGCCCATGTGGTGCGAGATGGTGCGCGGGGCGGCTAGACCGCCTCGGCGTCCAGGTCCGCGCCGCTGAACTGGCTGTTGTAGAGGTCGGCATAGAAGCCGTCCTTGGCCAGGAGTTGCCGGTGCGTGCCCTGCTCCACCACCCGGCCCTGATTCATGACCAGGATGAGATCGGCGTCGCGAATGGTGGACAGCCGGTGAGCGATGACGAAGCTGGTTCGCCCCTTCATCAGTTCGGTCATGGCCTTTTGGATGTGGACCTCGGTTCTGGTATCGACGCTGCTGGTCGCCTCGTCCAGGATGAGGATCGCGGGGTCCGCCAGGAGGGCCCGGGCGATAGTCAGAAGCTGCTTCTGACCCTGGGAGAGGTTCGAGGCTTCCTCGTTCAAAACCGTGTTGTACCCGTCCGGCAGGGTGCGGATGAAGTGGTCGGCGTGGGCCGCCCTGGCGGCCTGCACCACCTGTTCGTCCGTGGCCCCTTCCTTCCCATAGGCGATGTTGTCGCGGATGGTGCCGTTGAAGAGCCACGTGTCCTGCAGCACCATGCCGAACAGGCGATGCAGGTCGCCGCGCTTCAGGTCGCGGATGTCGGTCCCGTCCACCGTGATCCGGCCGCCTTGCACTTCATAGAAGCGCATCAGCAGGTTCACCAGGGTGGTCTTGCCGGCTCCGGTCGGACCGACGATGGCGACGGTCTGGCCGGGCCTGGCTTCCAGGTTCATGTCCTGCATCAGAATCACATCGTCCTTGTAGCCGAACCGGACGTGCTCGAACCGGACCTCGCCCCGCGGGGCGGTAAGGACGGTGGCGTCCGCCCTGTCCGGCGCCTCCTCCGGTTCGTCCAGCAGCTCGAAGACGCGCTCCGCCGCCGCCACCGTGGACTGAATGATGTTGGCGATGTTGGCCGTCTGGGTGATGGGCATGGCGAACTGGCGGGAGTACTGGATGAAAGCCTGCACGTCGCCGATCTCGATGCTCCGCCTGGTCACCAGAATGCCGCCGACCACCGAGACCAGCACGTAGCCGATGTTGGTGACGAGGTTCATCAGCGGCATGATGACGCCGGAGAAGAACTGCGCCCTCCAGGCGGCGTCGAAGAGGCGGCCGTTGATCCGGTCGAACTCGGCGATGGACCGCCCCTCGTGCCCGAAGGCCTTGACCACCTTGTGTCCGGTGAACATCTCCTCCACGTGGCCGTTGAGCAGCCCCAGTTCCTTCTGCTGCGCCGCAAAGTGGACCTGGGACCGTTTGGCCACGCCCACCGTCACCACAACGGAGAGCGGCAGGGTGATGATGGTGATCAGGGTCATCAGGGGGCTGATGGTCAGCATCATGACCACGACGCCGAGGATGGTCACCAGGGACGTGACCAGTTGCGTGATGCTCTGCTGCAGGGTGGTGCTGATGGTGTCGATGTCGTTGGTGACGCGGCTCAGGATTTCGCCGTGGGTGCGTGAGTCAAAGTACTTGAGCGGCAGGCGGGCCAGCTTTTCGTCCACGTCCTGGCGCATGTCGAAGACGGTCTGCTGGGCCACACCCGCCATGACCAGCTGCTGCACGTAGCCGAACAGGGCGCTGAGGATGTAGAGCCCGGCCAGGAAGAGGACCAGCTGCCCGACGTAGTGGAAGTCGATGGCGGCGCCGGGAACGTGCTTCATCTTCATGATGGCGCCGGTGAAGATGGCGGTGGTGGCCTTGCCGATGATCTTGGGGCTCCAGATGCTGAAGACCGTGCTGAGGATGGCCAGCACAAAGATCGCCGCCAACTGGGGCGTCCGCGGCTTGAGGTAGGTCATGAGCCTCTTCAGAGTACCCTTGAAGTCCTTGGCCTTTTGCGCGGGCATTCCCATGCCGCCCATGGGGCCACCCCCCATGGGGCCGCCCATGGGACCCCGGCCGCCCATGGGACCGGGGCCGGGGCCGCCCACCGGCCGGCGCTCGCTGCGCTCGTTGCTCATGCCAGTTCCTCCTCAGACAGCTGCGACGACACGATTTCGCGGTAGACGGCGCAGGTGTTCATCAGGTCCTTGTGGTTGCCGATGCCGGCGATCCGGCCATCGTCCAGCACGACGATCTGGTCCGCGTCCATGACGGTGCTCACCCGCTGCGCCACGATGATCACCGTGGCCTCGGCGGTCTCCTTGCGGAGGGCGGCCCGCAGCCGGGCGTCGGTCTTGAAGTCCAGGGCCGAGAAGCTGTCATCGAAGACGTACACCTCGGGCCGGCGAATCAGGGCACGGGCTATGGACAGGCGCTGCTTCTGGCCGCCGGAGACGTTGCTGCCCCCCTGTTCGATGGGGGAGTCAAATCCGTCCTTCATGCCGGCGATGAACTCCGCCGCCTGGGCCGTGACCGCGGCCTGCCGGACCTCCTCAGACGAGGCGTCCTCTTTGCCGTGCCGGATGTTGTCGGTGATGCTGCCCGTGAACAGGATGGCCTTCTGGGGCACGAAGCCGATCCTGGCCCGCAGGGCCTCCTGCGTCATGTCGCGCACGTCCGTGCCGTCCACCAGGACCTTGCCCTGACCGACGTCGTAGAAGCGGGGAATCAGGCTGATCAGCGTCGACTTGCCGGAGCCGGTGCCGCCGATGATGGCCGTCACCTGACCGGGATCGGCCCGGAAGGAGATGTGGCTGAGGGCCGGCTGCTCCGCCCCGGGGTAACTGAACGTAACGTCCTGGAACTCCACGTGGCCGTGCCGGCCGCTTGCCGGGCTGGGATGGACCGGGTCGCTGATCTCCGGCACGGTCTCCAGCACCTCATTGATGCGGACGGCCGAGGCCTCGGCTCGAGGGATCATGATGAACATCATCGACATCATGACCATGGACCACATGATCTGCATGGCGTACTGGATGAAAGCCATCATGTCGCCCACCTGCATGTGCCCGCCCTCGATGCGCACCCCGCCGAACCAGACGATGGCCACCATGGTGAAGTTCATGACCAGCATCATGGTCGGCATCATGACCGCCATCAACTGGTTGACGCGGATGGCCGTCTGGGTCAGGTCGCGGTTGGCCTCCTGGAAGCGCCGCCTCTCGTGGTCGACGCGGTCAAAGGCCCGGATCACGCGGATGCCCGTCAGGTTCTCGCGCAGCACCAGGTTCAGCCTGTCCAGCTTGACCTGCAGGGCTTTGAAAATGGGAATGCCCTTGCCGGCGACAAAGGTGATGAGGCCGACGAGAAGGGGGAGGACGACCACCAGCACCAGGGACAGCTCAGCGTCCTTGGAGACGGCCATAATGATGCCGCCGGCGGCCATGATGGGGGCGCCGATCATCATCCGCAGCATGATCAGGAGCACCATCTGCACCTGGGTGATGTCGTTGGTGGTCCGGGTGATCAGCGTGGCCGTGCCGATCTTGTCAAACTCGTGCAGTGAAAAGCTCTCCACGCGGGAGAACACCCGGCTGCGCAGGTCCCGGCCGAACCCGGCCGCGACCAGCGAAGAGAGGTAGGCCGCCACCACGGCGGCAATCGCGCTGCCGGCGGCAACCAGCAGCATCCAGCCGCCGGTTCGCCAGATATAGGCCGTGTCGCCCCTGACCACGCCCGTGTCCACAATGTCCGAGTTCAAGTTCGGCAGGTACAGGTTGGTGATGGACTGGATGAACACCAGGATCACAACAGCCGTCAGGACCAGGCTGTAGGGCTTCAGGAAACGGACCAGTTTGGTCACGGCTGGCTCAACTCCATCCCATCTAGGCTCAATCGGCTGGGGTCCGTGGCCCCTACACCTGGCCGTCCTTGCGATTCAACGTCTCCAAGGCCCCCATGAGGATGCGCAGGCCGCGCATGACGTCGTCCAGTTGCCCCTCGGGAACCTCGTCCACAACCCGGCTCCAGGCTTCCTGGGCCCGCGCCTCCGTCTCGGCCATCACATCGCGGGCCGCCTTGGTCAGGTGGAGCCGCACCAGGCGCTGGTCATCCGGGTCGGGCCTCTTCTCGACGAAGCCCTGCCGTTCGAGGTGTTCGATCATCTTGGACACATGGCTCTTGGCTGAGTCCGATCGCCTGGCCAGTTCGACCAGCGACACGCCGGGCTCACGGTTGATGTGGCGCAGGAGAACCAGGGCCATAAATGGCAGTTCGCCGCCCTGAAAGACCCGCCTCATGAAGAGGTGCATCTCCCGGTTCACGGACCGCCACAGCTCTCCTACCTCGAGACGCTCTTCGCGCATCCGGCTCACCTCGTTCGCTACCGAACGTTCTTTACCGCACAACTATACTGCGGCAACCGGACATTTGCAAGAGGATGCGTTAAGAAGGTCGGTGCTAGCCTGCAGCTATGAACAGCAAACCGCCTGGAGGCAGGACCCGCCCCCGGGCGTGCTGTCTCACGCGCCCTGGGGACGAACCGGCATAACGAGGGGACCGGAGCAATATGTATGGTTCGTGAGGTGGGACGAGTGGAGGCCTGGCCCGAGGTGTTGTCTGCGTTCCCGCGCGGCCTGGCAGCACTGCTGGAAACCGCCGCTGCCGGGTTTCCCGGGCCCCTGGAGGAGATTCGGCTGCGGCAGGGCCGGCCGCTGATGCTGGTCGGTGCAGGGCGCGACCTCGCGGTCACACCGGCAGGCAGGCTGAGCAGCGACCTGGCCCAGGCCTACCGCCCGACGGCGGAGGACCTGGGCCGCACGGTCCAACTGCTGGCGCAGAACTCGCTCTACGCCTGGGAGGACGAGATTCGCCAGGGCTTCCTCACGCTGCCCGGGGGCCACCGCGCCGGTCTGGTGGGACGGGCGGTCCTGGAGCGGGGCGAGGTCCGCACTCTGAAGCAGGTCGGCGGCGTCTCCCTGCGCCTGGCGCGCCAGGTGCGGGGGGCGGCCGGAGTCCTGCTGGAGCGGCTCGCCCGGGCCTTCCCCGGGCCGCGGCCTCCCAGTCTGCTGCTCTTCTCGCCTCCCCAGGCCGGGAAGACCACGGTGCTGCGCGACCTGGTGCGGCAAGTGTCGGAGGGGTCGCCGACCCTGGGCTGGCGGGGGCTGAAGGTCGGCCTGGTGGACGAGCGCTCGGAGCTGGCCGCCTCGTTCGGCGGCGTGCCCCAGCTGGATGTCGGCCCTCGCACTGATGTCCTGGACGCCTGTCCCAAGGCCCAGGGCCTGATGATGCTGATTCGCTCCATGTCGCCCGATCTGGTGGCAACGGATGAGATCGGACGGCCGGAGGACAGCCTGGCCCTGCAGGAGGCCCTGGGGGCCGGCGTGGTGGTCGCCGCCACGGCTCATGGGGGGTCGCTGGAGGACCTGGCCCGCCGGCCGGCCCTGCGCCAACTGCTCGGCCTCGGCGCCTTCCAGGCGGCCGTCCTTCTGGGGCGCAGCCGGGGTCCGGGAACCGTGGAGGCCGTCTGGGACCTGCGAAAGGGGGCGGAGAGGATTGATCTGGGTGAAGCTGCTGGGCAGCCTCCTGGTGCTGGCAGCCAGCGGCCTGACCGGCCTGCGCATGGCGGGGAGCTGTCGCCGGCGGCCGGGCGAACTGGCGGCTCTGCGCTCCGGCCTGCAGTTGCTGGAGACAGAGATCGTCTACGGATCCACCCCGTTGCCCGCGGCCTTGCGCCAGGTGGCAGCCGGGCTCAGCGGTCCGGCGGCGCGGCTGTTTGACCAGGCGGCGGCCGCCCTTGAGAGCGGTCGTGGCATCACCGGCGGCGAGGGCTGGACCAGGGCCCTGGAGGCGTACTACCCGGCCTCGGCCCTGCGCCCGGAGGACGCGGCGGCCCTGCGGCTGCTGGGCTCCAGCCTGGGGGCGTCCGACCGACAGGAGCAGGTCAAGCACCTGAACCTCTGCCGCGAACGCCTGGCTCACCTGGAGGGGCAGGCGCAGGACCACGCCGGTCGCTACGGGCGCGTCTGGGGCTACGGCGGGTTTCTGACCGGGCTGCTGGTGGTGCTGGTGCTGTTCTGACGACGGGCCTGCCCGCCCGCGTCCCGAGTCGAGGCTGTTGGGGGAAGAGCTGTGCTGAACGTTGATCTGATCTTCAAGGTGGCGGGCATCGGCATTGTGGTGACCATTCTCTACACCGTGCTCAAGCAGGCCGGCAAGGAGGAGCACAGCTACCTGGTGGCCCTGGTAGGCGTGGTGGTGGTGCTGATGCTGGTGGTGCGCGTGGTGTCGGACCTCTTTGAGACCGTGAAGACCGTCTTCCGTCTGTAGCCGGGAGGTCCTATGGAAATCGTCAAGATCGTAGGCCTGGGCCTGGTGGCCGGCACGTTGGCGATCCTGCTGCGGCAGGAGAAACCGGTGTTCGCCACGCTGCTGTCGCTGGCCGCAGGCGCCCTCATCCTGTTCCTGGTCCTGGAGCGGGTGGCCGGCATCGCCGACGTCCTGCAGGACCTGGCCGTCCGGGCCAACGTGGACGGGCTCTACCTGGGCATCGTCCTCAAGGTCATCGGCGTCGCCTTCCTGGCCGAGTTCGCCGGCCAGGTGCTGCGCGACGCCGGGGAGTCGTCCATCGCCTCCAAGGTGGAGCTGGGCGGCAAGATCATCATCGTCGTGCTGGCCATTCCCATCGTCGCCGCCATTCTGCAGACGCTCACCAGCATGCTCGGTTAGGGGGTGGCGGCTTGACCGGCGCGCGTTGGCTCCTGGTCCTGGCCGCCTCCCTGCTGGTCCTGGCGGCCCCGCTGCCGGCCCGGGCCGCGGCCGAGGCCCCCGGTGCACCCCCGCCCCTGACCCCGGCCGGCCAGGCCATTCAGGCGGGACAGCCGAATCCGCCCCGGCCGGAGCCGGGAATGGAGGAGGCCCTGTCCGGGCTGGACACGGCCGACATCGACAGGCTCCTGCAGGAGGCCCAGGCCGATTCCGGGCAGTACCTGCCGCAGGTCACGGTGAGGGGGATGCTGACCGCTCTCACGTCCGGGCGGGGCTTTGACTGGCGCGAGATGCTGCGCACCCTGCTGCGGGCCCTGTTCGCGGAGACCGTGGCCAATACGGCCTTGCTCGGCAAGCTGGTGGCCCTGGCGGTGCTGGCCGCCGTGCTGCACAACGCGCAGGAGGCCTTCGGCAAGGGCAGCGCCGGGAAAGTGGCGGCCATGGTCTGCTACCTGGCCACCGTCACCCTGGCGCTCTCCAGCTTCGCCCTGGCCTTCGGCACCGCCCGCGGCGTGGTGGATCGCCTGGTCACCTTCATGCAGGCCCTGCTGCCCACGCTGCTGGCTCTCCTGGCGGCCAACGGCGGGCTGGTGACGGTGCCATTGCTTCACCCCGTCATGGTGGCCACCATCAACCTGGCCAGCGTGCTGGTGCGGGACGTGGTGCTGCCTCTGATCCTGGTCTCGGCCCTGATCGACCTGGTCTCCAGCTTTTCGTCCAGTTACAAGCTGGGCGGCCTGGCCTCGCTGCTCCGCTACGCCACGGTCACAGCGATGTCGCTGGCGATGGTCCTGGTGCTGGGCGTGTCCTCGGCGCTCAAGGCCGCGGGGCCCGTGGCCGACAGCGTCGCCCTGCGGGCCGGTAAGTTTGCCGCCAGCACCTTCATCCCCGTCATCGGCAAGATGTTCTCGGACGCCGCCGAGTTGGTCTGGGGCACCTCCACGGTCCTGATGTCCGCGGTGGGGATGGCGGGAGCGGTCGGCGTCATCCTGGTGGTGGCCTTCCCGCTGCTGAAGCTGGTGGCCGTCATCCTCACCTACCGGCTGGCGGGCGCGGTCATCCAGCCCGTCAGCGACCCGGATGTGGTCAGCCTGCTGAACGGAGTGGCCAACTCCGTGGCCCTCGCCTTCGTGGCTGTGGCGGCCGTGGCTCTGCTCTTCTTCCTCGGCGTGACCATGCTGATGGGAGCCGGCAACGCCCTGATGGGGCTGCGCCAGCTGTGAGGGAGTGACCGATTTGCAGGGAGTCAAGGAATGGACCCTGGCCATAGCCGGCATCGTGGTCTTCGCCGGCCTGCTGGAGATGCTCGTCCCACCCGGGTCCATGAAGCGCTACGTACAGCTCACCATGGGCCTGCTGGTGCTGCTGACCCTCCTTATGCCCATTATGGGAGTGCTGCAGCGGACCCGCGACCTGGCCTGGGACTCCGGGGCCGCCTGGGCCTCGGACGCCCTCTCCCTGGACGCCGTTCTGAGCCGGGCGGACGCCCTGCGGAGCGGGAACGAGCAGCGTCAGGCGGCCTTCTACCGCCAGACCCTCGAGGCGGCGGCGGCCCGCGCGGCCCAGCGGGCTCTCGAGGGACGCCCCGTGACTGTCGCCGTGGTGCTGGGCCCAGCCCCCAGGAATGGCCAGGCACCGCCCATCGAGAGTGTCACCGTGGTGGCGGGGCGGGTTCCTGCCGGAACCCACGCAGTCACCGGGGGACAGGGGGAAGCCCTTCCGGTCGCTCCCGTCGACCGCGTCAGCGTTGACCTGAACCGCGGCGCGCCGGCCACGGCATCGGAGGCGGCCGCCGCTCTGTCCGCGGCCCAGGCCCGGGCCGTCCGCCGGGCGGTGGCGACGGAGCTGGGCCTTGACCCGGCCAGGATCGAAATCAAGGCGAACTTTGCGGAGGAGTGAGGTGGAGTTCATGAGCGACCCTCGTGGCAAACGCGATTGGCTGGCGGTGCTGGGTGAATCCCTGCACCTCAAGGAGTCCCAGCTGAGGTGGCTGCGCCAGGCGGTGGTGGTGGGGCTGGTGGGCGTGCTCCTCATCCTGCTCTACAACGTCTTCGGCACACCGACCGGCGGTGGCACGCCCCGGGTTCCCGCGGGCGCCACGCCGGTCACCAACCCTGTGCCCGATCCCCCCTCGCTGGCCCTGGTGGACGCGGTGCTGTCGCGCCAGCTCTCGGAGCGCCTCTCCCTGGTGGAGGGCGCGGGCCGGGTGGACGTGACCGTGACGCTGGAAAGCAGCGAGGAGCGCGTCTACGGCCAGAACACGGTCCGCACCAGCCGTCAGATCACGGAGCGCGACAACAGCGGCGGCACGCGGACCACCACGGAGACCACGGACAACGCCCAGGCCGTCATGGGACGCACGTACTCTCAGGGCAGCGGCGACGTGCCGGCCCTGGTCAAGACCGTGACGCCCCGCATCAAGGGGGTGGTGGTGGTCGCGGACGGGGCCCACTCGGCTGTGGTCGCCGCCGGCCTGACCCAGGCGGTCCAGGCCCTGCTGGACGTCCCCATCAACCGTGTGGTGGTCCTGCCCCGGGAAGGGAGTGCTCGCCCGTGAGACTGAACATCCGTCTGCGACCCCTCTTGCGGCTCGCCTTGCTGGCCGCCGTGGTCCTCAGTCTCATCTGGTACGTCGCCAGAAAGCGCGCCGAGTGGCAGGAAATCACGCGTCCCCTGACCCAGTTGCAGAACGCCACCCCGGTCCTGGCCCCCGTGGCTCCTCCGGCCCAGGCCGCCACCCCCCAGCCGGCGGAGGAGGGGTTCGTCCTGGCCCGCCTGGAGCGCGACCGCGCCCGTGCGGCGCAGGAGGAGTCCCTCCACGGCATGGCTGTGGACCAGGGCCTCCCTGACGACAGCCGCAGGTCGGCCGCCACGCAGCTGACCGCCCTGGTCCGGCGCCGGGCCATGGAGGCGGAGCTGGAGCAGGTTCTGCGCGAGAAAGGCTTCGGCGACACCCTGGTGACCCTGGATGAGAACGCAGCGCGGGTCCTGGTTCGCAGTGAGGCGGCGCTCACCGCCCATCAGTTGGCCCAGATTGCCGACGCCGCGCGCCAGGTGGCCGGGCTCAGGCCCTGGCAGCTGGCGGTGCTCACAAGGCCGTAATCCCGTGGGTTTCAGTCAAACCGCCCGTGGCGCCCGAACTTGAAGAATCAGGTAAGCGTGGTGTATAATAGCGGGGCGAGTATCCCGGGAGGTGTGGCCGCTTGGAGTCCCAAGACGGAGTCGAACGCTATACCCCGGATGATGGTAGCAGCGTCAAGATCGCCGACGAGGTGGTCGGCGTTATCGCCGGCATTGCGGCAACAGAAGTGGAAGGCATCGCCGGCATGGCCGGCGGCATCGCCTCCGGCATCACGGAGATGCTGGGCAAGAAGAACTTTTCTAAGGGCGTCAAGGTGGAGGTCGGCGAGACTCAGGCCGCCCTCGACCTGTACCTCGTGATCCAGTACGGCGTGTCCATTCCCGAAGTGGCCCAACAGGTGCAGGAAAATGTCAAGCGCGCTGTCGAATCCATGACGGGTCTGGACGTGGTGGAAGTGAACGTGCACGTCCAGGGGGTCGCCTTCGGCGAACCCGAAGACAAAGAAGTGAGGGTGAGATAGCGCCATGGGCATTCTCGGCCGGATCGTGCTCTTGCTCTACACCCTGAGCCTGGCGGTAATCTCCGCCTTGGTCCTGGGGATGTCGGCCCTCGGCTGGCTTACCCCCCTGGACTGGGTGAGGACAAGCCTGACCGCCGATCCCAACGGCCGCTGGACCGTGGGCATCGCCAGCCTCGTCTTTTTCGTCGTCAGCATTGTCTTCATCATCTACACCTTTACGCCGCGCTACCCCAGCCGCGCCCTGGTGCACGAAACGGACCTGGGCGAGGTGCACGTCACCCTCGAGGCCATCGAGAACCTGGTCAAGAAGGTGACGCGGCAGATCCGGGGCATTCGCTCTGTGAAGGCCCGCGTGGCCACCACCGGCGGCGGCCTGGAGATCTGGCTGCGCACGGTGATGAGCCCTGACGTCAGCGTCCCGGCCGTCTCCGAGGAGATCCGCACCACGCTCAAGGGTTACGTCAAGAATGTGGTGGGAGCAGAGGTGGCCGAGGTCCACGTCTATGTCACCGACATCTCCAGCGAGTCCCGCAAGGGGCGCGTGGAGTAGGAGGTAAGGGCCGATGTGGGAGGAACTCCTGCGAGAATTGGTGGAGAACCACCGGGGCAAGGTCATCGGTGCCCTGATCGGCCTGGTCTTCGCCCTGCTCATCATCCGCTTCGGCTTCTGGTGGTCGCTGTTCATCAGCCTCTCCGTCCTGGTCGGCTACCTCATCGGCAAGCGCATGGATGACCACAAGGAAGACCTGATGGACGTTCTGGACAAGTTTCTACCGCCGGGGCAGCGGTAAACCCGCCGCCCTTTTTTGTGCCTCAGGCCCGCGCTGGGCAGGCTAAGGCAAGGCGCCGCGGCGATGTCGGCGGCGGCAACTTCAGCGGGGGCGGAAGGAGGAGGGCCATGCGCCGGCGAGAGGCCCGGGCCGCGGCTCTGCGAGCCCTGTACGCAATCGACGTGGGAAAGAACGAACTGGAGCCCGCCCTGCGGGCTGCCTTCGTGGAGGAGCGGCCGGACGTCCAGGCCATGGCGTTCGCCCGCAGCCTGGCGTCCGGAGTCCTGGAACACCAGGCCGAGATTGATCAGCGCATCGGCGACCTGTCCCACGACTGGTCCCTGCAGCGCCTGGCCGCAGTGGACCGCAACACTCTCCGCCTGGGCGCGTACGAATTGCTGTACCGCAAGGACGACGCCCCGGTGGGCGTGGTCATCAACGAGGCTGTGGAGCTGGCCAAGTCGTACAGCACGCCGGATTCAGGCCGGTTTGTGAACGGCATCCTGGGTTCTCTGGCACGCCAGATCGACCAGGGAGCGTTCGAGGCAGCCCTGCAACCGGAGGGTGGGAATCAACTTTGAGCCATGAGCCGGCTGGCTGGGCGCTGGGTCTGGACACCAGCTTCTACACCACGTCGGCAGCAGCCGTTGACCTTTCAGGCCGCCTGCTGGCGGCGCAGCGTGCGCCTCTCCCGGTGCCCCGGGGGGAGCGGGGACTGCGTCCCCAGGAGGGGGTCTTTCTGCATGTGCAGGCCCTGCCCGACCTGCTGGCGAAGGTACTGGAGGAGGTCCGGCAGACCGGCGCCCCGGCCCGGCCGCGGGCGGTGGCGGCCAGCGTCCGGCCGCTCCCCCAGCCCGAGTCCTACCTGCCCGTCTTCCGCGTCTCCGAGGGCTTCGGCCGCTCCCTGGCGGCCGCCTGGCAGGTGCCCTTCCTGGGCACCACGCACCAGGAGGGACACCTTATGGCCGGCGTCTGGTCGGCGGGCATGCCTCTGGATGAGTCCTTCGTGGCCGTCCACCTCTCCGGGGGCACCACCGAGTTCCTCGATGCCGTCCCCACCCCGGGCGGCTTCTCGCTCCGACGGCTGGGCGAGGCCAAAGACCTCCACGTGGGCCAGTTCATCGATCGCATCGGTGTGGCCCTCGGCCTGCCCTTCCCCGCCGGTCCTTCTCTGGAGGCGCTGGCGGCGGAGGGAACGCCCGGCCCCGCCGTCATTCCCAGCCACGCCGAGGACGCCAGCCTCAGCTTCTCCGGTCCCGAGGCTTGCGCCCTGCGCCTTCTGGCGCAGGGGGTGCGCCCGGCCGATCTGGCCTGCGGCGTGCAGGCGTGCGTCGCCCGCAGCGTGGAAAAGGCCCTGCGCTGGTCCCTGCGGAGCACCGGCCGCCGCCGCGCCCTGGTGGTCGGAGGCGTCGCCGCCAACGGCTTCCTGCGCCGGGAACTGGCCGACCGGATCGGCGGCGGCCTAGAGGCCGAACTGTACTTCGCCAAGCCGGAACTCAGCACGGACAACGCGGTCGGCGTGGCCCTGCTGGGTCGCGCCGCGGTCCCGTCCTGACCCGGGTTCATCTGGCAAATCCCGCCGGCCCAGGCCGGCGTTTTGGGAGGTACGTGAATGTCGGCACACATTATTGACGGGAAGGCCATTGCTGCAGCCATCCGCCAGGAAGTGGCGGAAGGGGTGGCGCGCCTGCAGGCAGCCCACGGTGTCGTACCCGGTCTGACGGTGGTTCTGGTGGGCGAGGATCCGGCGTCCCAGGTGTACGTGCGGAACAAGGAGAAGGCGGCTACCACCATCGGCATGAACAGCCAGGTGATCCGCCTGCCCGCCAGCACCTCCCAGGAGGACCTGCTGGCGCTCATCGCGAAGTTGAACGCCGACCCGACCGTCCACGGCATACTGGTGCAGTTGCCCCTGCCGGACCACATCAATGAGGAAGCCATCGTCCTGGCCGTCGACCCGCACAAGGACGTGGACGGCTTCCACCCCATCAACGTCGGTCGCCTGCACACCGGCCAGAGCGGGCTCATCCCCTGCACCCCGGCCGGCATCCTGGTCCTGCTGGACCGCGCCGGCATCCAGTTGAAGGGCAAGAACGCCGTGGTGGTGGGCCGGTCCAACATCGTCGGCAAGCCCGCCGCCATGCTCCTGCTCTCCCGCCACGCTACGGTCACCATCTGCCACTCGCGGACCGCCGACCTGGCGGCCGAGGTGCGCCGGGGCGATGTGGTGGTGGCCGCCGTGGGCAAGGCGCGCCTGATCAAGGGCGACTGGATCAAGCCCGGCGCCACGGTGATCGATGTGGGGACCAACCGGGTCGACGATAAGCTGGTAGGCGATGTGGACTTTGAGTCCGCTTCGCAGGTGGCCAGCTACATCACGCCGGTGCCGGGCGGCGTTGGGCCCATGACCATCGCCATGCTGATGAAGAATGCTCTCACGGCCGCCGAGGCCGCCGTTCAGTAAGGCTTCGCACGGGAGGCTCGCTCTTGGCCCGCAGGGAAGGCCCCATCTCCGTTTCCGAACTGACTCGCTACGTGAAGGGACTGGTGGACGGCGATGCCGTCCTCCGTCGTATCTGGGTGCGCGGCGAGGTCTCCAACTTCAAGCGCCACTACTCCGGGCACCTGTACTTCTCCCTGAAGGACGCCCAGTCGTCCCTGCGCTGCGTGATGTTCCGCAGCCATGCGGACCGGCTGCAGTTCGAGCCGGAGAGCGGCATGAGCGTCCTGGCGGGAGGCTCCGTCAGCGTCTACGAACGCGACGGCGTCTACCAGCTCTACGCCGAGGAGTTGCAGCCGGATGGCCTGGGAGCCCTGAACCTGGCCTACCTGCAGCTCAAGGCTCGGCTGGAGGAGGAGGGGCTCTTCGACCCGGCCCGCAAGCGGCCGATTCCGCGGCTGCCCCGCAAGGTGGGCGTGGTCACGGCCATGACCGGGGCCGCCATCCGCGACATCGTCAACGTCACGCGCCGCCGCTTCCCCAACGTGCACCTGGTCATCGCTCCGGTGCTGGTGCAGGGGACGGAGGCGCCGCCCCAGATCGCCCGGGCCCTGGACGCCCTAACCCAGGTGGACGGCGTGGACGTCATCATCTGCGGCCGGGGCGGCGGATCGCTGGAGGACCTCTGGGCCTTCAACGACGAGCGGGTGGCGCGAGCCATTCACCGCTGCTCCGTTCCTGTGATCTCCGCCGTCGGCCATGAGACCGACTTCACCATCGCCGACTTCGTGGCGGACCTGCGCGCCCCCACACCCTCGGCGGCGGCCGAACTGGCCGTGCCGGACCGGCGTGAGGAGCAGCTTCGCCTGACTGCCGCCCAGGCCAGGCTGGTGGGCAGCCTGCGCCGCGGGCATGAAATCAAGGCCTCGCGCCTGCGGGCCCTGCTCCGCAGCCCGGCCCTGGAGCGCCCCCTGGACGGGGTGCGCCAGCGTCGGCAGCGGGTGGACGACCTGAGCCGGGCCATGGTCTCGGCCATGACCCACCGCCTGCAGCTGCAGCGGGCCAGGCGCGACCAGGCGGCATCGCAGCTTCAGGCATTGAGCCCGCTGGCCGTGCTGGCGCGCGGCTACAGCGTGACGCGGCTGGCGGGAACGTCCCGGGTGGTCCGTTCTGCCGGGGACGCACCCGCCGGCACCATGTTGGACTTGACCCTGCAGGAGGGTGAACTCCGCTGCCGTGTGCTGGAGGCGGGAACGCAAGGCCGGCCCCGGCCGCAGCAGGTGAGCCTGGCCGACATCGGCCTGGCCTTGTCGGAAAGGGAGGAAGACCGTGGCCCGCAAGAAGACTGAGTCCATGACCTACGAGCAGGCCCTGGAGCGGCTGGAGCAGGTGGTGCGCGACCTGGAGCGGGGCGACCTGCCCCTGGACGCCTCCCTGGAGCTGTTCCAGGAAGGGGTGGAGCTGACCCGGCTCTGTTCCCAACTGCTCGACGAGGCGGAGCGCAAGATTGAGAAGCTGACCCTGGACGAGAACGGCCGGCCGCGCCTGGAGACCGTCGACCTGGAGGAGGGCGCCTGATGCTGCAGGACTACCTCCGTGAGGTGGCGGACGAGGTGGGTCAGGGCCTGGAGCGCCTCCTGCCCCCGGCGGGAAGCGGCTCCGGCCGCCTCCACGAAGCCATGCGCTACGCCGTCCTGGGCGGCGGCAAGCGCCTGCGCCCGGCCCTGGTGATGGCCGCCTGTGAGACCGTGGGCGGCGATCGCCGGCAGGCCGTGCCCGTGGCCTGCGCCCTGGAGATGATTCACGCCTATTCGCTGGTGCACGATGACCTGCCGGCCATGGACGACGACGACCTGCGCCGGGGACGTCCCACCCTGCACAAGGCCTTTGACGAGGCCCTGGCCATTTTGGCCGGCGATGCTCTGCTGACCCTGGCGTTCGAGGTTCTGGCTTCCCACGGCGTGGCCGGGGGCGTTGAACCGCAGCTCATGCTTCGCGTCATCGGCGAGGTGGCCTGGGGCGCCGGCAATCAGGGCATGGTGGGCGGCCAGGTGGAGGACCTGGAGGCGGAGGGTCTTCAGAATGGCGACCTGCCGCGGCTGGAACACATCCATCGCCTCAAGACGGGGGCGCTCTTCCGCGCCTCCGTGCGGGCCGGCGCCCTGGTGGGCGGGGCCGATGACGACGACCTGGAGGCCCTGGACGACTTCGTTCGCCACTTCGGCCTGGCCTTTCAGATAGCGGACGATGTGCTGGACGTGACTGGCGACGCCGACATCATGGGGAAGGCCACCGGCGCCGATGCCCGGCTGGGGAAGCTGACCTATCCGGCCCTGCTGGGACTGGAGGAAGCCCGCCTGCGGGCGCAAACGGAGGCGACGGCGGCCACCAAAGCCTTGCTTCGCTTCGGCCAGCGTGCCCACGTGCTCGCTGAACTGGCCGGATTCGCCGTGGCGAGACAGGGCTGACAGATCGCCCATAATCGCCTCTGAACCGGCAAGAATGCCAGATGACCGCCATTGAAGCCCAATCGGCGGCCGTGCTATAATTCTTGACACATTGTTCTTTGAAAAACATCGGGCGAAAGCTCTTTGAGCCTTCGCCTCCATATTGGTAGGTGGCGTAGTATTCTAGTCAGTCCTGCGGCTTCTGAAGACGGGCCTAAAAATCCGTCGCGGGCACATCGATGAAGTCCCTGGTGTTGGCTGCCGACGCCCAGTCGGGGGCTGGTGCTGGGGGATAAGGCGGATGGGGCGATCTGTAATGGCATACAGGCGTTGACCCCGCTGCCGTGGAGGCCCAAACTCGTCTGGCTTGCACCGAGCAAGTGCGGACGGCTTGGCGTTAAACCTGCATGCGGTGCTGGACATGGTCAGGCATTGGGTGCAGTGTAGCCTGCCTTGAGTGGGAATGGCGGATGTCGGTCCCCCGTCAGGGAGGACAAAGCCGGCGCTTCGGTGGCCGCCGAAAAACCGGCCTGTCGATCTGAAACCATTTCTGCAAAAGAGGCTAAGAAGTTGCGTGTTGTCGAGGAAAACTCCTAGGCTGCTCGCTACCTGCGAAGCGCATGGGGATTACAGTGTGGACTAAGTGGTAATCTAGCACTGCCGGCGGTGACGCGGCAGAGCAGGCGTAAAGGGAAACCGCCGGAGCGGCGACGCTCGGGTGTCCTGCGTGGGAAAGCCAGCTGGACCTAAGCCACAACATTTACCTATCGCGCTGCCACCTGCCGTACATAGGCTTGGGTCAGGGGAATCAACCTCTGACCCTTTTTCCTATCTATCCGTCTGTCCAACCCGTTCCAGGAAAGGGGTAGGAGGCTGAAGAAGCCACGTGATCCGGAGTTGTCGGCTCGCCCCTGGCGCCGCCTGCTGGGCGTGGGCCTGATGACCTTCCTCATCGCCATCTTTCTGACGTTCCCCCTGCAGTCCGTCGCTGCCCGGTCCCCGCTTTACATAGCGATCCCGCTGCTGGTTCTGGTCATCCTCGTCGGCGTGCTCTTCGATATCGTCGGCGTGGCCGTGGCCGTGGCGGAGGAGAGCCCGCTCCACGCCATGGCCGCCAAGCGGCTGCCCGGCGCGCGCCAGGCCCTGCGCCTCACGCGCAACGCGGACAGAGTCAGCAACTTCTGCAACGACGTCGTGGGCGATATCGCCGGCACCCTTTCGGGCGCCCTGGGCGCTGCCGTCGCCGTTAACATGCTGCTGGCGGCAGGAAAGGGGACGCCCCTTCTGGAGATGGTGACCAACACCGGGCTGCTGGCCCTGGTAGCGGCCGGCACCGTCGTGGGCAAGGCCCTGGGCAAGACCTACGCCATGACCCGCGCCGTAGACGTGACCCTGCGCGCCGGCCAGGTCCTCTCCTGGTTTGAGTATGTGCTGCATCGCGAGTTCCTGGGAAACGGCCCGCGCCGCCGGCGCGGCGAGAACGGACGATGAGGGGCCGGGCTCCGCGGGACTCACGCCTGGACGTGGCCCTGGTGGAGGCCGGTCTCTTCACCAGCCGGCAGCGGGCGCAGGCCGCCCTGGCCCTCGGGCTGGTGCTCGTGGACGGCCGGCCCGCCGGCAAGCCCTCGTTGCAGGTGCGGTGTGGCGCCGCGCTGGACGCTGAGGAGCCCATGCCCTTCGTGGGCCGCGGCGGCCTGAAGCTTCAGGCCGCTCTGGAACACTTTGATCTGACGGTGACCGGCCGGGTGGCCCTGGACGTCGGCGCCTCCACCGGCGGCTTCACGGACTGCCTGCTGCGGGCCGGGGCCGGCCGGGTCTACGCCCTGGACGTGGGCACCGGCCAACTGGCGCCGTCCCTGGCCGCGGACCCACGGGTGGTCAACCTGGAGGGGACGGACATCCGCCGCCTGCCGCCCCGGTCGCTGGACCCGGCTCCCGATCTGGCCGTGGTGGACGTGGCCTTTATCTCGCTCCGATTGGTCCTGCCGCACGTGCTGCCGCAGCTTCGCGCCGACGCGCCGGCGGAGGTGGTGGCGCTCATCAAGCCGCAGTTTGAGGTGGGCCCATCGCGGGTGGGCAAGGGCGGCGTGGTGCGCAGCGAGGCCTACCGTCAGCAGGCCCTGGCGGACGTGACGGCTGCGGCGGCCGGCCTGGGACTGCACCACCGCGGCACCATGCCGTCGCCCGTCGCAGGCGGGGACGGGAATCAGGAGTACCTGGCCTGCTGGTTTTTCGGGGGCACACTGTAGGGCGTGTGCCCCTCTTTTGTCGTTGCCCGTCTCGGGCCTGGACCGGCAGGACTCGGGCGGCAACCGGGCGAATACGAAAAGGACCTGGGTGAGGACCGGCCCGCTTTACGGCCGACCCCGTCCGCCGGCCCGGTTGGAACTTCTTCGAGGTGCTCCGCCAGAAGCTGGTGGAGGTGGACAACGGTGCATTCCAGGAGGCATTGCCATGAAGGCCAGACGCCAGATGAAGATCCTTGAGGTGATCCGACAGGACGTGGTGGAGACGCAGGAGGACCTGGCCCAGCGCCTTCGGGACGCCGGCATCCAGGTGACCCAGGCCACCGTGTCCCGGGATATCAAGGAGATGCAGCTGGTCAAGGTGCCCACGGGGGATGGCCGCTACCGCTACGCCCAGCCGGAAGACGGCGCCCTGGCGGCGCAGTCGGAGCGGATGCTCCGCATCTTCCGCGAATGCATCCTGGGTGTGGAGAACAGCGGGGCGCTCATTGTGGTGACGACCCTGGCGGCCACGGCTCCCGGGGTGGCGGAAGCCATCGACGGGCTCCGCTGGCCCGAGGTCATCGGCACCCTGGCGGGCGAGCGCAACGTCTTCGTGGTTGTGAAACCGCCCGAGGCCTCCGCTTCCATCGCCGACCGTCTGCGGGGCCTGATGGCCTAGGACGCCCAAAGGGCTCAGGATCCGGGAGGGAAAGACGTGCTGGTTGAAATCTATATGGAGAGCTTTGCCTTGATCGACAAGCTTCGTCTGCGCCTTGGCGCAGGCTTCAACGTCCTGACGGGCGAGACCGGAGCCGGCAAGTCCATTGTCATTGACGCCGTGGAGCTGGTGCTGGGGGGCCGGGCCTCGGCCGAATACGTGCGCACCGGCGCCGACCGTGCCCTGGTGGAGGCCGCCTTCGAGGTCTCCGGCGTGAAGCAACTGGAGTCCGCTCTGCAGGAGCTTGGGCTTGAACCCGAGGGCGATACCCTCGTTCTATCGCGCGAGATTCAGAAGAACGGGCGGAGCACCAGCCGCATCAACGGCCGGCCTGCCACCCTGTCCATGGTTCGGACCTTGTCGCGTCACCTCCTGGACCTCCACGGCCAGCACGAACACCAGTCGCTGCTGGAGGTGGAGAGCCACCGTCAGCTGCTGGACCTGTTCGGCGACCAGCCCGTGCTGAAGAGTCTGGCCGAGGTTCGCCGCCTGGCGGATGAGCTGCGCGATCTCGAGCGCCGGCTGGCCGACCTGGGCGGCGACGATCGTGACCGGGCGCGCCAGGTGGACCTGCTCCGCTTTCAGATCAACGAAATCGACGCCGCCGCTCTTCGCCCCGAGGAAGAGGACGAGCTGGCCGTGGAGCGGCGCCGCCTGGCCAACGCGGAGCGCCTGGCCCAGTCGTGCCGGGCCGCTTACAGTTCTCTCTACGAGGGGAATCCGGGGGAGTCGGCCGCCGTGGACCTGCTGGGGCAGACCGAGTCGCAGCTGGGCGAGGCGGCTCGCCTGGACCCCAGCCTGGCCTCGCTGCTGGAGCAGCTGCAGGCCGCTCGGGCCCAACTGGAGGAGGCGGCACGGGAACTGGCGCACTACCAGGACCGGGTGGAGTTCAACCCGGAGCGGCTGGCCGAGGTGGAGTCGCGCCTGGACCTGCTGACCCTGTTCAAGCGCAAGTACGGCGACAGCATCGCCGAGATTCTGGCCTTCCGCCAGGAGGCTGCAGCCGGGCTGGAGCGACTGGAGTCCGCCTCTGAGCTGCGCGAAGCCCTGCAGAAGCAGAGGCAGGGGCTGCTCAGCCGCTACGCCGGGGCCGCGCAGGCCCTTCACGAGGCCCGGGCCAAGGCGGCGTCCGCCCTGTCCAGGGCCGTGTCCGGCGAGCTGAAGGACCTGCACATGCCCCAGGCTCGATTCGAGGTCGCGGTGACGCTGGAGACGGAGGAGGGAAACCCCGCCGTCCGGCGGGACGGGGCCGACGTCGTGGAATTCCTCTTCAGCGCCAACCCTGGTGAACCGGTTCGACCGTTGGCGCGGGTCGCCTCGGGCGGCGAGCTGGCCCGCGTGGCCCTGGCCTTCAAGGTGGCGCTCTCGCGCGTTGACCGGGTGCCATGCCTGATCTTTGACGAGATTGACACCGGCGTCAGCGGCCGCGCTGCTGAAGCGGTCGGGCGGAAGATGGCCGTCGCCGCAGCGGGCCGCCAGGTGATCTGCGTCACCCATCACCCGCAGATTGCCGCCATGGCCGTCCACCACGTTCGCGTCAGCAAGCGCCAGGCGCAGGGCCGGACCTCCACCAGCCTGGAGGTGCTGGACGAGGCCGGGCGTGTGGACGAGCTGGCCAGGATGCTGGGCGGCAGCACCATCACAGCCGTCACCGTACAGTTGGCGCGGGAACTGCTGGCCGCAGGGCAGAGCCGGTAGGCCGGACACCAGGTAGAGACCCCGGAGGGGACACCCTCCGGGGTCTGTTTATTACGTTAGCCCATGTTGAACCGAAATAGCGGTGATGTTGACAGAGCGGGCAGAAACTTGCGGCTGCTGGCAACGTTCCGAGCGGATAACGTTGTTTCAAGACGGAGATTTTAAGCGTGGGAAGGAGATTGCGAAAGCCAGCGTGAGGTAGAAAGGGAAGGATGGCCTACGCCATCCACCTTCCATCTCTACCGAACCTGGAGCAACCTGCCGGAGGGAGCCTGCGCAGGGAGAGGAGAAACTGCGCAGGAGCGTGATCAACCCGTGAGTTGGAACCGCCCATTAGCCGGCTGGGTTCTGGCCGCCGCCATCGTAGGCCTGGTGAACACGCCCCCATTCAAGTCTTACGCCCGCTTACCCAGCCGCATCGAAGTGCCGGCCGGCCAGGCGCAGGAAATCCAGCTCAACCTGCCCTTTGGACTCACGGTTGAGGCAGATGCGGGTGAAGTGGTCGGCCTCAATGGCCGACCCTTCGGCAAGGCTGTTGCCCGGGTCCCGCGGGGCGAGAGCCTCGTACTCGACGGCCTCCAACCCGGTGACGCGAATGTTGAGCTTCGGCTGTTCGGCTGGGTTCCGATCAAGCGCGTTTCGGTAGCCGTCGTCCCGGAGATCAGGGTGATTCCAGGTGGTCATTCCATCGGCGTCCGGCTCCGTTCCGAGGGCGTCATGGTGGTCGGATACTCGGTGGTGAATGGCGACCGCCAGCCCGGTCGCGAAGCCGGGATCCAGCCCGGCGACGTGCTCCTGTCCATCAACGGCCGGACCCTGACAAGTGAGGCGCAGACCGGCGACGTGATCAACGAAGAGGCGGCAGCAGGCCGGCCGCTTCAGGTTCGAGTCAAGCGTGACGGGAATGTCTTCGGCCGGACGGTGACTCCGGTGCAGGACACCCACTCGGGCCGGTACGTGGTCGGCCTCTACGTCCGGGACGGAGCGGCCGGTGTGGGAACCCTCACCTTCTTCGATCCGCAGTCCCATAAGTATGGTGCCCTGGGCCACATCATCACCGACCAGGATACCGGCAAGGCCATCGATGTTCGGGAGGGGCAGATCGTCAAGGCGACGATTACCGGCATCCAGCGGGGAGAAAGAGGTCAGGCGGGCGAGAAGATCGGCGTCTTCGCCGAGGACGGACCGCCCTGGGGGAATATCGAAAGGAATACTGAGTTCGGCATCACCGGAGAGGCGGCTCATGTGCCCCAGAACCCGCTCTTTCCCACACCGATCCCGGTGGGCCTGATGTACCAGGTTCATGAGGGTCCCGCCAGAATCCTGACGGTTCTGGACGGGAGCCACATTGAGGGCTTCGACGTTGAGATCCAGCGCGTGATCCGGCAGACAACGCCGGACGGCAAGAGCATGATCCTGCGGGTGACAGACCCCAGGCTGCTCTCGAAAACAGGCGGTATCGTCCAGGGGATGAGCGGCAGCCCGATCATCCAGGACGGGCGTTTGGTTGGGGCCGTCACCCACGTGTTCGTCAATGACCCCACCCGCGGCTACGGTGTGTTCATCGAGTGGATGCTTCAGGAGAGCGGCGCGATGGCGCCGGCCCAGAACCTGGTGGGCGCCGGG
>Ga0209314_10000261_pt1 | contig 23220 bp, 29 predicted proteins | sample I19B2metaG_FD_184146 | JGI IMG/M metagenome (GOLD analysis project Ga0209314, IMG submission 184146) | Lake sediment bacterial and archeal communities from Gulf of Boni, Indonesia to study Microbial Dark Matter (Phase II) - ​I19B2 metaG... | ecosystem: Environmental > Aquatic > Freshwater >... | reverse complement strand
ATGCTCTCGAGGATCTCTTCGGCTGGCAGTCCTCGTCTTATCTCGCGGTGAGCCTTGATCTTTGAACCCTCAGCGTGTCTGACCACTTCGTTGAGGTACGCATTCGCTATGTTTGTGACCCTTTCGTCAACCGTGATCATATCTACTCCAGTAAGCTCCAAGGCCTGAACGGTGCGGCTGTCAATCACGTGAAGGAAACGGATCTCGGAGCTGAGGAGGCCGGCAAGTTCAACAGCCTTCTTTGCAGCTACGGCAGATAGAGCTGAACCGTCGATCGGAACAAGAAATTTACGATACATCTCAGGCACCATTACCCAAAAGCTTACAGCAGAACACGCGTTTATCAAGTTTCTTCAGGAGACCAGAAGATCAAGAGCTACCAAAGTCGAGGCAACTCAAAAGGAATCTCGATTGAAGGAAGCTGGGCATAGAGGCTGGCCCATACGGCCAAAGAAAGCAACAGAACCGAAATAAGTGTCACAAGATAGTCAGACCTTTTCATTCTCAGGACGATCAGAGACTGCCTCTTAGAGACCAGTGCGAAGGCTCTGGATTCAAGGGCTTCAGCGAGTTCTATGCTTCTTCGAATCGCTGAAACAATAAGTGGGATGAGTATTGGAATGTAGTTTCTAATCCTCTTGAGCAGGTTCCCCCTATCCAGTTCAAGGCCTCTAGACCTTTGGGCGTCAATCACTGTTTGGGCATCAACAGCCATCGTTGGGACGAGTCTTACCGCCGTAGTAAATGTGAAGCAAAGCGAATATGGAACATGTGCCTGTTCCAGAGCCAGTCCTAGGTCATCTGGTGATGTCGTCATAAAGAAGACCGAGAATGATGAGAGCAGAGCAAGAAACCTAATGGTCATAGCAAGTGAATAGGTGAAGGTTGATCCAGTGAGCAGGTTCATAAAAAAGATCAAGCCGGCCAGGAAAACTCCCCCTTTCATCGACCCTCCCCAGCGCCTGATCGACCTTCCCAACCAGATCAGCGGTATTTGAGCCAGCAATATGATCGCGAGGATCAGAACATTTGTGAAGAGAAGTGAAATCACGAAGACTACCATGATCATTATGAACTTCGCTCTTGGATCCATTGCATGGATGGGAGTCTGAAGCTTAGAGAACTTGAAGCCTTCAAAGACCCGCATCGACACTAGCTTTGCCCTCCAACCGCATTGTTGATAATCGCCTTGGCAGAGAAGACATCGATGACATCACGTGGCAAACCTGTAACCGAAGAGAAGAGGATGGAGATCTGAGGGCGAAGAAGCGATGCCTTTTCGGTAAGGGTGCTGTCACTCAATATCTCTTCCGCTTTCCCGTCGGCTACGATTCTTCCTCGAGAAAGCAAGACAACCCGTGGCCTACATTCTGCCACGAACTCAACATCGTGAGTTACCACGACGACAGTTTTTCGCTGGGTATTAAGTTGAACTATGAAGTTCCTTAATCGGTCCTTCTGCTGATAGTCCTGGCCTATTGTGGGCTCATCCAAGATTATGTGCTTTGGGTTCCAAACCAAAACAGATGCCAAGGCGACTCTTTTCCTTTCGCCTCCACTCAACATGAATGGCGACGAGTCTACATACGGCATCAGATCCAACGTCTCTAGGATTCCTCTGACCCTCCTCTCTATCACGTCTGGCGGATAACCGAAATTTCTAAGAGAGTAAGCCACCTCGTCCCTTACAGTCTCGCAGAATAGTTGGTGGTCGGGGTTCTGAAAGACCAGCCCCACTGATCGGGAGAGAGCTGCGACACTTGTCTTTCTTGTCTCAACGTCGTCAATAAGCACATTGCCATCGGTTGGCTTGAGAAGGCCATTGAAGGTCTTCACCAGCGTCGTCTTCCCTGCGCCGTTCTCTCCCATAATGGCAACGAAGTCGCCATCCTCTATGTGGAGATCAACACCACGAAGCACCTCGTTCCCATTCGGGTAAACGTAGCGAACTTTCTTAACCGTGATCAATCTGCGAGAATCCTCCTCAACTCTTCCTCCCCTTCTTCGACGGTGACAGGGATCCTCTCGATTTCTACGCCATCCTGTTTCAGCAAATGAAACAGCAAGGTCACCTTCGGCACCCCTATCCCTATCAGGTGAGCCTGCTTGCCGTAGACACTTCGAGCAGGACCATCGAGCGCAACTAGGCCCTTGTCCAACACAACTATTCTGTTAGAATATCTTGTAGCGAGATCGAGTCTGTGCTCTACGAGGACGACCGTTATGCCTAGTTCCTTATTCAGCTTTGCAACCACACGGAGAATCTCCAGTGAAGACTTTGGATCTAGAAAAGATGTGGGCTCATCTAGGACCATAACCTCAGGCTTCATTGCAAGAACAGAAGCCAAGGCAGCCCTCTGCTGTTGCCCACCTGACAGTTCGTAAGGTGCTCTATCCTTCAAGTCCTCTATCCCAGTTGCCTTCAGAGCCCAATCCACTCTCTCCCTGGTCTCCTCCCGAGTAAGACCCAAGTTCTCAGGACCGAAGGCGACATCTCTCTCAACTGTAAGCGAGAATAGTTGGTTTTCAGGATTCTGAAACACAAATCCAACATGTCGCGATAAGACGTTGGTTGGTTGTTGTCGGATGTCGAGTCCACAGACAAGAACGTCTCCAGTTAGCTCTCCAGTGTAGAAGTTTGGCACAAGTCCGTTAAGGCATCTGCAGAGCGTGGTCTTCCCACAGCCACTCGGTCCTGTGACTACAACAAACTCTCCCTTTTCCACCATGAGATTAACGCTGTTGAGAGATGGCCGAGTCGCGCCTGCGTAGGAGAAGGAAAGATTCTTGATGTCGATGATTGGCAATCGTTTAAGGCCTCACGAGGTCTATGATCCTAGCATTCTCATTCTTGAGTAGCTACTCATTTTTGTATTCGCCGAATATGACGGAGAGTGGTATTTATCGGTATTTTCGCTGTCGTATCATCGATCTGGCTTGGGCCAATAGGAGAACGAGGTTAGCTATCTGGCTCTTCGCTTTGGAGTCTTTGTGTGATTGTGCTAAGGCATTTGTCGAGGGCCGCCATCGCCTTTCCATAGCCGTACACGCCTGACGAGAGGGCATGTCCTCCTCCTGCTCCGTTGATCAGATCTCCCACGATCCTAGCCACATCCCTGCCCAGATGTATTCCGGTCTTGTCGTAGAAATCCTGAGTTGATCGTAGGCTTATTCGTACTCTGCTTTTCTTCTCTCCTGCGACTATTGCCACATCTGCCCCAAGCATGATCAGTCCTCTAGCGAGAGACGCCTGATGAGAGCCCACATGTGATGTCACCAAAACCCACCCCTTCACATGTTTGAGGGAAAGCCGCTGCGACCCCTTCAGCCTCGCGATCTTCTCCGACTCAGTCATAGGAACCTGCAAGAGTCTCATTGCTTTGCGTGCATCCAACCCTTTGGAAACAAGCTCACTCGTAAGCTTGAACACTTCTGATGTCGCAAGGGCGAAATGTCTGGAATCATAGGCTATGCCAAGGAAAATCGCAAGCGCCACCAGTCTCGTCAGGTGCAACCCCAACTCTCCATAGAACCTATAGACGATTTCAGCCGTGGAGGAGGCTCGCTCGTCACATATGACGTAGCTTGAAGTCTTCAGGGTTCTTGGATCTGGGTTGTGGTGATCTATGATAACCACCGGCCCCTCAAACTTCTCCAGCAATGACTCGTATCTTCCAAGCTGAGAGATAGTGTTCGTGTCAACAGTGAATATGACATCATAGCTCTCAAGATTCTTAGGTTCCTGAAGCCTCATTCTCACTTGGCTAAGGACTTGCCTTGATACTCTACTCACTCCTTCAGGAGCAACCAAGTGAACTCTGATTCTCTTGTTAATTCCCTTCAAAAGGAAAGAAAGCGCGTACGCTGAACATAGTGCATCAGGATCGGCGTTTTGATGTGAGAGAATGGCCGCTCTTCTGGATGCTTTGACCAGTGGCAGAATTCGTTGGAAGCTCGGCAAATCCGGAACAACAGCTTTCTTCTAGGTGCGCTGCAGTGAGGCGTCCTTTCCCTCTTCGCCGTCCCTTGGTGAAATGGGAGGAGGGGTGCCCACCATTCGTGGCACCTGTCCTGATTCCGGACTGCTCAGATAGGAAGATCCAGTCAAGACAACCTCCCATCCCCGCAAAGCTTCAGATCAATTGCCTTCCTTTCCGCCGCCAAGAACGCTGCGTCTGTTGCCTCACTGAGAACAGAGTCTAATTTCATCAATGGCCGACTCGGGGTCAAATTGATGTCAATAGTCAACCTCAGAGGCTTCGTTCCCTCAGCGCGCATAGTTACTTGGAAATCCTCTATGCGCTTTAGCCCGATTTGCCTCTCAAGGACACGTTCCACAGCCTCTTCAGCCGTGGAGCAGAGTTTCTCGATTTCGCTGTCCGACGGCTTTCTTCTCAGTACGATTCCCACTTCGAAGTTCACGTCGTTCGCGTTAGGTCGGTGTGGCGCTTGGCGTTCTCAATCGTTGTTGAAGCCTGTCCTGCAACTCTTTCATCCTCTCCCTAGTCCTTTCCTCCTGCTTACCCAGCACTGTCACACGAGCATTGAGTAGCTCCTTTCTCTCCTTCAGCTCACCCATCAGCCCTTGTCTTTCCGCTTTCAGCAGAATGCTTCCAACGTTCTTGTAAACAGGGACATCGTCAGTGATCTTCTCCAGCTCGGAGAGGGCTTTTTCCGTTTCGCTCAGCTCTATTTCCAGCTGCTGCTTCTGTGCTACCACAACCTGTAATGTCTGCTGTAGCTGCTGGAGTCTAACAAGGTCCTCCTGTACTTGGGGAGGCAACTGTGCTTCTTCAGTCATTGTCCCACCCTCAAAGATTAGTTTTGACTACGCCTGTAAGCCAGCTTGGATAAGAATATAGCGAAACTATTTCGTCGGTCGATGAAGACAACTGATTCACTCTCTTAGACGCCAAACGTTGTCATCTCTTCACACATTCTGTAAGCCGTGATCGGCAATGACGATGAATCACCTCTAGTTCGAGCAGTTTCCCCTAGCGTCCTCTCTGAACTGACGAAGGCCCCCTCGTAACATTGTCTCATCTGAAGTGATCAACGGTTCGAATAAGGTCAGTGGAGCCTGATACCCACCTCAGGTATGAATTGACAGCGGCGCGCAATGCGGAAAGATCTTTCGCAAACACGAAGATTTCTAAGGTCTTCCCTCTTAGAAGGATTTCAACCTTCGATCTCGGCCCGATCGAATGCTTCGTCTCAGGTTTCAGGGCTTTGTAGATTGCCTCCGCATGTCTCCTTGAACTCAATTGTATCACGATTTCAGCTTTCGTGTCTTTCATATTGCTCAGGCCTGCGTTCATGCCACGCCAGATGTCGCACGATGAAACCGGGGCCCACTTCCTGAGTTGCGGCCGGTGACGTAAGATTCACTGTGAGCTCTTTCGAATCGTCCTCTGCTATATGAAATGAGCAGAAAGCGTTCCTGTCCAATCGTAGAGGTAGTTCAAGGAATTCTGCCAGAACTCTAGCGAGATCAATCGCAGTCTTCCCTTCCTCAGACGTTATCGCTTCAGCCACAAATCTTTCTTGGACGCTATATTCTCGTCGGAGTTTGACACTCCTCAAATAAATCACGGGATACGCCATACGTGACTTCTGGTCGTGGAGGCGTTGAAGCCTAATCTCACCTGGTTCTCCTTTCCATCTGTTGACCAGAATGAGCCGCTCAGCCTCCATCTCGACGGCTGAGTCCACGACTTTTTGCAGGCTCATCTTGCCCCTTGGGGCGACGACACAATTCTGAAGGGAATGAGAAAGGTCCTTCACGAAGCTGTTTATTCGCGGCGTCGGTCTCCTACAAGTGCTTATCACAATCACTTCGATTCTTCCTTGGGAGCCTCTATGGTCTTCTTCCTTCTGACTCTCCTCTTCCGAGGCTCCGCTACCGTTTCAACAGCCTTTGGCGCTTCAACCAGACGTAGCTCCATTGCAACTGCACTGGGTGCTGCGCCCTTCGTAGAGCGTCTGGCAACTTCACCCAGCTTTGTCTGTGCCATATACGCGCCACCAGCAAACCTGTATCCGCATTTCTTGCAGTACCATATTCCGACGGCTTCTCTTCTGACCGCCATGACATGACATTGAGGGCATTCACTGTATTTTCTCAGCCCGCTGACAATCTCCGCGTATCTTTTCCTCGTAACTGTCCCATACCTCGGCCCGAAACTGCCAGCCTGTCCAACCTTTCTCGTCTTGGTCACGTCTTGGCTGCCTCCGTTATCCTAGAGCGGATCTCCGATGCTTTGGAGAGTGCGATCGCAACGCCCTGCTTGACTTCCTCGATTGAAAGTGGTTCCGCTCCTCCTTTCTGCATGGCACATATTCGACCTTCCTTATCAGAGACGACAGTAAGCCTCGCACTCATCACCTGTTCCTCGTCGAGTGACGGGTCGACCACAAGAGACTTACCGATCTTCGCCAAGGTGACTGCAACTGGATGGTTCTGAATGGGAAGCTTCCTAAGCCCAGGCTTGTAGACGACTTCCCCATCCTCAACATCATATTCATTCATCTTTGCGCTAAGCAGAGCAGCGAGTGAGGCGATTGAGGAGGCATCTATCAGATTTCCGTCGTGATCGAGTACGTATACATCAATGAAAACCACGAAGACTTTCTTCTTAGGTTGAATGCAGAGTTCCTTCAGATCGATTGACTTTGATTCTCTAATTCCCCTGTCCACAACTCTCGCAAGCTCAATGGCGTTCTCATTGGGCGGTCCAGGCTCGAAGGTCGGAGATGCGAGAGGGACAAGCTCCGCGTTGACAGTGAGCACTCCCTCGTCAGGGGTGTCTGGGAAGGGCTCTCCCTCCTCAACCTTTACGCCGACCATGACCTTTGTCTTGCCCAAGTTGATCAGCGCTGACCCACATGCTCTCTCAATCAAGCCGATCTCAAGTTTCATCTCTCTGAAGTCCTGAACCCCTCGATCATCTATCCTCTTTCCGAGAGCAAGCATATCCACAACGGTTTTCTGCGCCACAGTGGCAACAGGTGGCAGCTGCGGTGTTGACGACACTAACTATTCCTCCTCTCCCCTTGTCGTCTCACTCTTCTCTTCAACCTCTTCCTTTATGGCGAGGTATCTCTCCTTCAATACTGCCTTCTGCTGTTCATGGATCGTATGGCACGTCCTCACGGCGATGTCAAAGCCTCTCTCGAATTCCTCGTGAGTCAGCGTTCCGTCCATCTGTATCAGTGTAACGACATTGGATTTGGGCATGATCGCCACGGGCATATCTGCCTCGCCCTGCTTGTCCTCAGCGTCAGAAAGGTCCAAAGCGATCTTGCCCGCAATCTTTCCTACGGCTGTTGCGGCGACGAGTCCTCGCATCGGAATACCAGCATCAGCGAGCGCGAGGGAGGCGCCTGTTATGCCGGCGCACCTTGTCCCTCCGTCGGACTGGAGGACTTCGATGAATAGGTCGATTGTTGTGCGAGGGTAGTATTCCGAGAGAACCGCAGGTTCGAGGGCTTCCCTTATGACCTTTGATAGTTCTTGCTCTCGACGTGATGGTGCAGGCGACTTTCGCTCAGGCGTAGAGAACGGCGCCATATGATATCGGCATCTCAAGACCGCCCGGTGTGGCAACGCAATGTGTTTTGGATGTGCCTCTCTCGGGCCGTAGACAGCTGCCAGAATCCTGTTCTTGCCTTGCTCAATATGGGCTGAGCCATCAGCCTTGTCAAGGACTCCGACTTTCATCTTGATCGGTCGATATTCATCTAGTCTTCTTCCATCAATTCTCAGACCATTCTTATCTATCAGTTCGACAGGTTCCTCCTGTGGATTCATTCTATTCACCTCTCATCATGGTTCGAAGCATAACCTGTATGCGATCTGTTAGTCCATGAGTATGGGCCTCACGTTCAATCATTCTTATTGCGTGAATAGCAGCATTCTCCGAATCTCGAGACCGGCCCGATACTAGGATGATTCCGTTCTGTCCGACAATTATGTTTGCCCCGGTTCCCTTCTTGATGAGACTTATCATAGAACCCTTTCTTCCTATGAGCCTCGGCACCTTTGTGGGAGATAGCTCAATCATCCTCCCACCAGTGATCTTTCCCAAACCCGGTCCCTTAGCGCTGATCAGAGGGTCACGGGTTCTATCAAACGCCAAAACCTCCGATACAACAAGGTCGCCAACATCAAACATTCTGCTCAGATCCATTCTACCTCGAGGGCCTCTATGCCCAAACGTTTCCGACGCTGGCAGAAGGGCTGGGTAAGGGGCCTCAATGTCGACGATCCACCCGGACATGCCGATATCAACGATTCGTCCGACTACGATATCACCCACATGGGGGATATAGCGCCCCTTGAGTGGAATCACGCCAAGCCTATCGCCGACTATTTCAACTACCCCAACTCTTGAAGAGTATACGATCTGACCCTCTCGATGAGTATTCTCTCCAGATAGATACTTTCCCTCAGCCAGAATCTCGCCTGGGGCAACCAACTGCTTCTTCTCGACATACAAGGTCAAGCTTTGAATTCACCGATTCTCACTGAAATGAAGAACGAACAAGTTGCTCTCTACTTTAACATTACGGTTTGACTAGTGCGTCGCAGAAATCCAGAATCCAAGACGTACGCCGCTCCTTGCGCTCTCGAACTAGTATGAGCCCATTCTGTAGAGATAGATTGTGTGGCCATGAGGCTCTTCGCAGACTTCTGAAGGCTTCCAGCCTGCGATTGAGAAATCATGCGAAACCACTCTTGAGTTGGCTCTCAACTCTCTTCCGAGCTTAGGTCTGAGCTTCTCATTTGCGCTCGACGTCAAGTACAGGGTAACGACATCTGCTTTCGACAGATCTACCTCAAAGAGATTACCTTGGATGATCTGTGCTTTTCCTTCGAGGTCATTCTTCTTAAGCTGCTCACGCGCAGTTGCCGTTAGATCCTCTCTAATCTCCACTCCGAATGCCTTGGCCATGTAGTCCCTCGCCGCAATGATCACTATTCTCCCATCTCCGCATCCAAGATCATACAGGATCTCACCTTCTCTAAGCCTGGCCAAGTCCAACATCTTTCGAACGACCTCTTCAGGGGAAGACACGTAGGGTGCAACACTCATGGGTGCCTCACACAACTGCACACTTGCACGCAGGTATCGATTGGCAAATATATAGGTCAATCATAAGAGTTTCGGAGAGCCATACGTGATGGAGCTGAGCAGAAAGGAATTCGAGAAGCAACTTCGTTGCGAGCTAGCGAGAACAATCTGCACATACATGGTAAGGCACAGGGCAGCGCTCGGCATGGACTTTGTCTCTATCTCATGCCAATACGTCGGTACCTTATGTGAAAGCAATCAAGACTGTGCAAACCCGGCAAGAGCTTGTACGAAAGCCGCGAAAAGCCTTGTCGAAAAGAACGAGAAAGAGTATTTAGAACTTTGTGCTCAGGCCTACAGGGGATGTAGCCTGAGCAGGAAAGCAAGAGAGGAGTGGAAGAAGGCCGCTGAGAAGGCCGGGCTAGTCCGAAAAGAGAAGCATAATGAACTTTACCGATAGCCCAAAGATCTCACCATGCCACAACGGAACTCAGACCATAACGCAGAATCATTGTGCGCATTCTCGCGTAAATGGGCAAAAAACTGTTCATTGTCACTTTCCTGTAGTGAGTCTCGCGAAGTTTATCTGAAGGTCAGCAAGCAGCCTTCTCATCTCGTTCTTTTCTCCTTCGGTCAGGTGAGGCTCCAACTTGCCAACTAGGAACACGATGCAGTCGATTGCGTCTCTTGCGCGATCGAGGTCTTTTTCGGTTTTGTCCGTCCCGGTCTTCGCTCTGAGGCCCAAGTGCTGCCAGGCCTGTGCGCTAAGGAGGCTGACGAAGAGCCTCAACAAGGCATAGGTGTCAAGGGCAACCACGTCTAACCGATGCTCCTTGCCTTCTTGGGTAGTATTGCTCAACTTATGTCCCCCTAGGTCGATTCTCTGGATCGTTTTCCTTGATGAGTCTGCCGCCTGATCTAAGATGTCTGCTTTCCAGCAAGTTTGCTCCACCCACCCTCACTGCCTTTGTTGTGCCATGGAGGTCATCAGGTCGCCAAGTTCTCTCAGTCATCTCATCTTCACGTCCATTTCCCATAGATTTCTGGTACCAGAGGGTCCTGGGCTAAGACTTCTCTTCTCCATAGCTAGGTTTTCCTGTATCGATTCGTATGAGACGCTCTTAGGCACGAAGTTGGATGTGGAGAGAAACTGTGTCAAGCGGCGGCTCTCATAGATCTCTGCGACTTCTTCTATGATCAGGGGAAGGACTTCGGGATTGCCTCGGTTGATTCCGACGCACGGGCTGGCTCTATCTACGTACACAGAATACTCTCGGCCTTTGTGGACGAAGAGCGTTTCAGGATTGGCAAGCCTTAGATTTGAGAATATTGTGAAAGGCCAAAGCTTGCATGCCAGTGGCTTCATTCCCAAGTAGTGAAGTGTGCACAGTCCATACCTGTCTTGGGCGACGCATTTGCCATTGACCCTTCGCAATACAGGATTGCCCGTCTTGTCTGTGCTAACAAGGCCTTCAGAAATGTGCAGCAACCTCGCGTACTCATGCGAAGTTATGGTAATCTTGAATCGCTTGCAGCATCCTCCGCACCTCAGACATATCCAAGATTTGATCTTCCTCCATGGAACGTACCTGGACAGGCTCAAACTTGGAGCTCACACCTGGAAGTTCTATTCACTTCAGGGTCTTGGTTTGAATTGTACCTTGTGTAAGTTTCCCTAGCCTGTCAATGAATTGGCCGTACAGGCCCGCCGGCATCTCAACCACTCCTATCCATGACCCATCCCGTTGCCACTCCTCTTTCGTTATCGTTCCAAAATTCTTCACAGCCCCATATGCCTTGGCTGCGTGCTCAGCGAATATCTTGACAGCGACCCGCATCTGCTCGATCTTCAATGGTATGATAGGCCTCAAATCCTCGATTACTACTTTCGCCTGTTCTTCTGCACTCTTGAAAGGATCGACTGAGATCCTAATCTGAGAGAGTGCCTGCTCTATTCTCAACGGAGGGTGAGGCGTTCCTGTTCTTGGGTCAATGCAATGTCTCGCCAAGAAGGCAACGATCTGCTTTCTCTTGTTCTCAACCAACTGTCTTCTCTGTTCTGTTGTGAGTTGAAGCTCTCCTTTCTTCATTATATCTTCGGCGATCTTCAAACTGTCAGTAGTTCCAAATGCCTTCTGAAGCTTTTCCGCAGATGCCCGGGTTCCCTTGCTCGCATCTGAGTATATCTCCTCTATCACAACCAGCTGGGACACGGTTACCTGTTTTCCCATCTTGAAATCGAGAGCCTCCTCCGGCTTGACCAAAATCTCGAACTTGTCCCCGCCGACCGACAGCCTTGCTGTTGTATACTTCTCGCCCATCCAGAACTCCTTCTCTTTACCCTTACCTTTCCCAGTACCAACTGGGAAAGCTTAACTCTTTTCGCTCTTATTGTTGAACGTTGTTGCTAGTCTTCTTGGCTTGGTTTCGGCTATGGTTTATTGTCGGGTTGAGTCATCGAAGGGTGTATGGATTATCCGAAACCGTACCTTCTCCTCACTGAGAAGGAGTGCCTCCGAATATTTAGGTTCGTGAGATGGAGCGACGGCGTATACTGCCCGATCTGTGGTTCAAGGTGTCTGAAGAAGAACGGGCACTACAAGGCGTATCAGCGCTATCTCTGTAAGGTATGTGGGGGATCCTTCAACGATAGGACGGGCACGGTCTTCCATTATAGCCAGATCTCACTGGGCGTATAGTTCCTCGTGACCTATCTGGCCTTCGTGTTGGAGAAGTCGATAAGGGCAACGGCCAAGGAAGCGTGCTTGAGTTATCGGGCATGCTACCGTATCGTCAGAACGGTCATGGACCGAATCTACGCGTCCAAGGTGGAGGCTAGGCTTCGGGGCGTGGTTGAGGTGGATGAGTTCTGCGTGACCGCTGGTTTGAAAGGCAGAGGCAGCTGTGGGAGGCTGAATAGGCCTCCACGTCGGAGAGGCTTAAGGCGTCCACCTGGAAGAGGCGCGTACGGTAAGGATGAACCGATGCTCCTCAACATCTATCAAAGGGAGGGATCGTTGAGACTGGAGGTTCTTGAGAGCTCAGAGCCCCCTCTGAAACAGCTTGTATGCCAGAACGTAGAAGAAGGCTCAACAGTATACACGGACGACTACCCACCCTACACGCTTCTTGGAGAAGAAGGGTACAGCCACGAGACGGTAAACCATAGCCAAGGCGAATACGCCAGAGGCGACATCCACATCAACCATGATGAAGCGATCGTGAGTCTATTCAAGCCTTGGCTCGCCAAGCATAGAGGCGTCAGCAAGCGCAACCTAAACCTCTACGCAGCAACATTCCAGACGCTCTACGACATGAGAGGCCTATCCGACTGTGACAAATTCTGGAGCATCGTCAAAATATGTCTCAGCAACAACATTCAACAATAAGAGCGACTCTTTTTAGGCCGGTTCGATCAGGGACTCAACTTGTGGACTAGCCAGGGATCAATGCTCCGAATAGGTAGATCTACTTTGCGCTGGCCTTCTTACCTGAGTTGACCTTCTTCAGATACTTGTCTATCTCTTCGGTTGTGAGCCTTTGGAACTTCCGGGTGGCAGCCGGTATTATCGCCATTCTTATCTTCTGCGCATCAGTTTTCTCCTCGGATATCTCCGACATACATTTCAAGGCTAGAAGGATCGCCTCGTCTAGTGAGAGAGTTTCATGATACTCTGCTTCAAGGATCTTCCTTGCAGATTCCTCTCCTGCTCCTATCGCCCAAGCCTTGAAAGCCCAGAATGTGCCGCTCGGGTCTGTCCAGAATAGCCTGCATCCCTTCTTGTCTACTCCAGCGAAGAGCTCGGAGATTCCAAAAGGGCGAACGCCAGCATGTTGAGTGTACATCTGCTTGATCTCTCCTATCTTCCGTGTAAGGATCTCGATGTCTACCGGTTCATCATACATGAGCCGATTGCTCTGAGCGTATATCCTTGCTTGGTCGACTAGAATATGCGCGTCACAGCTCAATCCAGAAACCGCTACTCCCACATGGTCGTCTATTTGGAATATCTTGAGCATAAATGAAAGGTCTTGTAGCTTCGACATCGCTCTTTCCTCTGCAGCTATGACAACGCCCTCAGGAGATGTCATCCCGAGCACCGTCGCACCTTTCTTGACAGTTTCCGCGGCGTATTCAACTTGGAATAGACGCCCGTCAGGTGAAAAAACTGTGATAGCGCGGTCATATGCGCCCGGAACAGCAAACATCGACAAGTTCTGATCACATACCTCAAGTGAAGGCGGCTTCTTGTGAGGTAACCCCGCTCTAAAACCTTTTCCTTAGAGAAAATCACCATCGATCGACGAGTCTCTTAGACCCTAAGGGTCAGACCGTCGCAGAGGCTATCATACCTTTTGGCGAAGGTCAATCTGGGACTGGCGTCTTCATTCCCGAATGTTGTTTGGCATTGGCCTTATTTGATTCTTGCTTCGATGCTCATTTCTAGCTATTGTTCTCCATAAGCGCGGCCATTTCGTCGATCTCATACGGTTCGTCTCCCTTCTCATGATCCTGAGAAAGATAAATGGTGTTACATAGATGAGTCCGATCAAGAAGCTTGTGAGGATACCACCTAGCAGGGTTGTCAGTTCGGAGTTCGTCGGTAATAGGGGGGGCACACATGATGAAACGCGAAGGGTTGCGATCAAAGGAGAGATCAACGCTCGAACTAGAAATCCTATCATTGGATTTGCCAGCGTTGCGTGGGCTACAGTGGGGCTGAATGAGTAGTAGAAATTGTTGAAGATGCGCATGAATTGGGCGCCAACGAACGTGGACATGACTGTCCGGTCCCTGAATTCTCGAAGGATCTGAACCTGAGATGCTAGCTCAGAACCATATGCGGCAGATGCAATGGCGCAGGGTCGAGTGATGACCAAAGTAGTTGTTGTGGTCATAGTAGTGACTTGTACCGTTGTTACCGTTGATGTTGTTGGAATCACCGATGTCTCGGTGGATGTTACTGCTACAGTAGGCGAGAAAATTGTGGTGTTCCTGTAGGCCGCACTAATTGACGTGACGACAACAGGGTAGAGTGAAGTCGAGGTATTAGTAAGCGTGACGGCTGCCAAAGATGTTAGAAAGGCCAAACTGGTGCTTGTTCTTGAAACTGTGGAAGTACTAGTTTGAGTGAGCCAAAACGATAAGGTCGTAGTAGTCGTCGTGCTTGTCGTAAGTGTAGAAACTGTTACTATGGTTTGTGTTGCTGTCGTAATTGTCGTCGTCGTGGTATCCGTTGTTGATGTCGAAGTGATGGTGTAACTGTAAATGCTGGTGAATGTTTGTGTTTCGGTTGTCACTGTAGTGAGAGCACTGTCATGACTGATCACATCTGCTCCCGCAAAGGTGTGTTCGTTGACAGGACTAGTTTCGGCATAGAAAGGATTGTCAACTACAAGTAAGATGAAGACTCCGGCTAACGCTATGGCAACTAGTGATTTCTTCATTGTGACATACCTGCAGGCTGTCGATTGGAACTGTCCTTGTTCGGTTCAGTCGAAGAGCCTTTAATAGGTCTCTTGAGGTTGCCCTTCTTCCTGAACAAGTAGTGAATTCCCAATGCCACGGGGGTGATGCAAATGTTTCCAAAGAGAGCGCTACTGACCAATTCTCCGACGATCATTCCTGCTTCAACAGGTACACCAAATGCATGGAAAATGGCTTGGATGGCCCAAAAGATGCCTTGTAATGGGTACAGGAACAAACGCACGGCAGCCACTATTGGTTGTGATGAAACAACGACCGACACGGCAGTCGGGCTGAAGGTGGAATAGAACGTGTCGAAAGTCTTCATGAATTCTACGCCGACAAACAAAGGCCGAGCTAGTCGATCTCCGGACCCTGATCCATCTGTGGCGGAGGTCGTCAAGTACGGATAAAGCATGCGTAGAGGAATAATCGTTGTCACAATCCTTGTTGTTGATGTCAGAGTCACAGTCGGTGAGTAGGTTGTGATTGTAGTCATGAAAGTGGACGTGGTGGTAGTTGTGGTTCTTGTAGATACGGTTGAAGTTACGGTTACCGTTGGAGAGTAGATTGTGGTGCTCGCGGTAGTTACCCTAGTAGCAGGTACAGTCACAGTCGGTGAGAAGATGGTCGATGTTTCTGTGAGCGTCACAGTTGTGGACTTTGTTTCAGTAAACCATAACGTCGATTGTACTGTCGCAGTAGTGAGCAACGTTATGCTTTCCAGTGAGGTCGAAACACGCGTAGCGGTCACCGACGTCGTTGTTGACGTAGTCTCGACAGTAGCCAAAGATAATGTGTAGGTTGTGGTCGTCGTCGTATACGACACACTCGTGGTATACGTGTATGTTGCAACATAGGTTGTTGACGTCACGATATCACTGGCTGTGTAACGAAGGGGCGTGCCTACGACAAGTATGAGAAAAAGCATCAGTGTAATTTGCAGCTGTCTCATCAAGCAGTTTCACCAGGAAACCTGTTCATGAATGTGGCCGAGGATTTGGGCATTGTGGTCTCACTCTCTACGATCTTGAGTTCTCACTCTTTCCCTAAGGCTCGGGGATCCTCTTCTCGCCTTGAGACTTCTTCCGGTCAGTGTCCTCCGAAGTCTCGTCGCATCTTCCAGATTCTTCACATCTGGTGCAACCACAAGGAGTCCAACGAGAGGATCTCTTTGATCTAATTACCTCCCATGCACCTCAACTAGGCGTTCCTTGAGATCCATCAGCTGGCCTTAGTTGAAGAGTCCTGCAGGGAGGTTGAATCTAACTTATTCTGCGACAATCTAGTAGAAAGCCCGCCAAGATTGTACCCGATGATCTATGCGGTAGCAATGCCCATGGCTCTCTTCAATAGTTCTATGTTTATCTTTCCGGCTTTGAGAGTCGTCCCAGTCTTGGTGTTACTTATTGAAACCATGGCAGGCGCAAAAAGGTGCGGATCTATCCGGTAGAAGTCAAATCCAGCTTCCTTGAAGATCTCGTAGAATGGTTTGCCATATATGTGGGCGCTGGAAGAGGGGCACCTCGAAACGATTTCTTCTAACTGATGATCACTATCGACGCAGGCAGAGTAGGACGCGACTCCACCGTAGATCAATGCATCGTTTGTTCTCCCGATGGCTCTTGCGTTCTCTGGATGAACCGGAGGAACGGGTGCACATCCACATCCGTAGCTAACAAGCCTTGGATCCAACCCCAATATGAGGAGTTTGTGAATCCCAGTCTCAACTGTCCTTCCGCTTACTTGGATCGAGCCCACAATCGATGACGTGGGTGCCACTATCACATAGAGGTTCTTGGTTGAGATCTCACATTCATACGCTATGGTTTTCACAGCTTCCTCCGTAGGAAACGAGTCGGCTTCTAGTACGATGACGGCAGAATCATAGCGATCCTCGTACTGTATCAGCTCATAGATCTTCTTAGGTTTCTTGGACAAGGCCCTTGCAGGGCCGGATCCCATAGCGAAATAGTCCTTTGTTCTTACGTTCCATCCAGCTAGCTGTGACCCAAGAGTCGCAATTGCTGGAAAATCTGTCTCAACAAGGATGCTTGGCAGAACTAAATCCGCGTGTTGCATCAAAGTTAACGAAGCAAATCCACAGCCGCCGAGGCATACTTCTGCGACCCATCTTCCAGCCACATGGCCTCCAACAGCTTTCACCCCTGCATCAACAATAGTGCATCCAAGCGGCCCCGAGACTACCTCGATGCCAAGGTCCTCTCTCTTTCCCATTGCCCAGTCGACAAGCCTTAACGCGTTCTTGTTCACGCTTAGAGGCAAGATGATTCCCTACCATGTCTCCAAGTATTTCTCGCACCATTTCAGATGTGTATTTCTCTTCACACCGACGAATATACGGCCGGTTCCTTCACATGCCATGTCACCCCTGAAAACATAGAAAGGCCCTTCGATTCTTCTTTCACCTACTCTGACTCGTTCTCTAATTTCTTCGACTGTAAAGCTTGGAAGTAGATTCTCCATTCTTCCACGAATGATTACTCTGCCGCCAGTCATGCCTGCCCCGGCCCTGCCATCGCAGCTTCCTTTTATGAGTACAACTCCACCGCGCATATGCATTCCAGGGAACATTCCAGCCTTTCTATCTATCTGGATGATTCCGTTATTCATCCAGCATCCTGCTTCATCGCCTGCGTTTCCGTGGACAATTATCAGGCCGCCTTTCATTCCGTTGCGACTTCCTCTATATGCTGCACCGACATGATCTGCTGCATCGCCGTAAATCTCAATCGTGCCGCCTCTCATCTTTGAGCCCAGCCAAGATCCAGCATTTCCTTTGACAGAAATAGACCCTCCAGACATCTCCTCGCCCACATACATCCCAACATTACCCTCAATCCTGAGTAGGCCAGATTTCATTTGGTACCCAAGGCGCCGGACCTTTCCCACATCTCCGGAAAGCGTAACACAGAATTCCAGTACCGAGCCACCAGTTTCGCCCCTAACAGTGAATATCTCGCATAGATCGATCTGTCTATTTCCCTCCCATAACTTCAACCTCTCTATCCCCTCAAGCGAGTTCACTACGAGAACGTTGGGAGAGATCACATCTGCGTAAACAGGTGCCGAAAGTGGCCGTTTCAACTCCAGAACGAGTTGGCACAAGTCCTATGCCTCACAACGTGTCTGAGACGGAGTCCTAAGTGTCTCGAGCTGAGAAACAGTCTCAGTGCCACCTCAGAGATGTCAACCGTCTACATCACCGTTTGGACAGGAGCTGACCGGCCAAGATACTTCTCCGGAATCTTGTAGTTCTCCATCTTTACCGTGTAGTATTCTGTGAACTTTGTCTCCAGCTCGCGAAGCATCGATGATTCAAGGTCAATCGGCACTTTCGAGTTGACCCAAAAGGTCCTCCCCTGAGTCGACCTCACGATTCGTCCTTCGCTGACAATTATCTGCCCCTCTTTTAGGACATATGAGGCATTTCCAAATGCCTTCACTAGTTTCTCGTAGTCGTTCGACGGATCAATGAGCTTTGGATTCACCGGGTACACGGCTATGTCTGCGTCGGCACCTACTCCAAGGTGGCCCTTATCCCCCAATCCCAGTGACCTCGCTGTGCCAGCTCTGGTCATGACTGAGATCTCTGAGAAGGTGAGTTCTCTGTCGACTGATTCCAGACAGGTTCTTCTTCGCGCACTTCTTGGAATCCTTGAGATTATTCTCTCTCTCGCCTTCTTACTCATTAGCCACGACATAATCTTGGGATACGAGGTGAACGGTCCTCCATTAGGGTGGTCCGTGGTCAAGTAGACCTTCCATGGGCTCTTAACCAGTAATGCCAGCTCTAGGCCGATCGCCCACTGAACGGCGTTCACAGAATTCGAAAGCTTATACTCAAAGGGAACTATTCCAGCTCCAGACTCAATCTCAACATCTAAATTCATCCACTTATTCCTACTTAGGAGGTGGAGTTGGTACTGGAAGGGACCGTCTGCAGTCATTGTGGTTGTATCAGTGAAGACAACCTGACCGATGTCAACTGTCACATGGTCATGAGCGTTAACGTAGTCGGCTATCTGCGGTGCCTTCGAGGTGATTGAGAACCAATCTTTTCCACCGTAACCCTCAAACTGCACGTGGGTCACATGCAGAATCGGCTTCTCACATTCCATGCCTCTCAAACAGTCCATTGTCTCGATAGTGGTCTCGAAGTTTCCGGGCTTTCCCAGGTTGTTGGGATGCACATGGATGGCGTGAGGAAGCCTCAGTGACTTGTTAACCTCGCAGAGTCCTCTCAGGATCTCACGAGGAGTTATGTTGAAGTTTGGCACTTGATCGTCTAGGCTTGAAACGTTCCTTCCCCAGGCCCAAGCCTCAATGCCTCCCGGGTTGACTATCTTGATTGAATATCCTTTCGTGGCATCGAGCACCCAGGCCACGTAGGCGGCGCATTCATCGATTCTTCCTTGGGAAAGATACTCCATGACTATCCAATTGTTGCCGAAGACCGGAAAACATGCCTTGTCGATTACCGGAATATCGTTCAATTCTTCATGCGTATGTCTCGTCTTCAAAGGAGAAGTTGCAGGCTCAATCACGGTTGTGTATCCCATTCTCGCGTATCGGTATCCCGTTGTTAGTGTGGACGGAATTGAATACCCGACTCCTGACCTAGTCCGAGCTGTCTTGATTTCGACATCTTTAACATGATCCTCAGGTCTAAGGATCCTTCCAGCGTTCACCTTGGAGCCGGCGATGTGGCTCTATACATCTCTAAGCGAGATTGTGTATGTCCACCCCGCCAGCCATTACGAGCATGTCTGACGCATCGATCTCCATAGCAGTGTTCTCGTCAACCTTCTCGACAATTTTCCCGTCGCGAACGAATACGTCCATTCTGTCCCCATCTATCCCGTGAGCAGGATCAAAGACAAATCCATTCCTCACTATGATCTCGTTGCTCAAACTACTCACCTCCTCTCGGACTTGTCTTTCTGGCGACCATAGCGAATGCGTTCTTTTCCACGACGGGGATAGCCTTCTGGCCGTCAACCGTCATAACAAGAGCGTCCTTCATGGGGCAACAAACGACGCATTCCCCACACATTACACATCTGTCAGTTTCAAAGTCTATGCGAGGCCGATCTGAAATTCTTCGCCCAGCTCTGAACTCTGCCGGGAAATACTGTATTGCCTCTTTCGGACACATGTCAGCGCATATGCCGCATCCAATGCAACTATCCTTGTGCCAAACTAATCGATACTTCCGAACCAAGAACCGTCGCTCCATTGTTATCTCGTCCTTGCGATCAGACTTGACTACCTGACCTCGTTTCCTAGTGCTTCCGATCCCCCCACTCATTTCAGCTCAGATCCTTCAGCTTCCTGAAACGGTTCAGTATCCTCTGAAGTACTTCCGCGTCAGATTCTATTCCATCCGGAGGATCAATGATTCTTCTAAGGAATATCGGAACGCCGTCCATCCTGTGAGCAGTTCCCTCAGCCTCAATTCCCACGGGGGCGGAGGGAATTACGACACTGGCCTTTTCGCTGGTATACGTCCTGTGAGCATCAACCACAATGAGGGGAATCTCACAGAGATTCTTGGCCGCCAAAGCAGGAAAGCTCGCTAGTGGGTCTGACCCTATGACAAGCGCCGCATCGCATTCTCCTCTGGACAATATGTCAACAACCGATGTGTCTCCTGGGTTATACCTGGGGTAGCCGTGGCTGAGATCGACAGCGTAGGGATAGCCGGTAAGCCATGCAAGGACCGTATTGGCTCCAGTGACGTTATAATGGCCTCTCATGGGCATTATTGTGAATTTCGTCCATGTGTTTAGATCTGCCACTAGTGAGATCGCTTCATCTACGTTTCGAAGCTTGCCTGAGCTCATGGTCAGCCCCACGCCGAAGAACAGTATTCCGAATTCGCAGTTCATCATCAGGTCGGCAAGTTCTTCGACACTTTGTCTTGGAACACCTGCCACAGATTGTTGTTCCAATTCCTCGTCGCGAACCGCTACTCGTAGGGCCTTTAGAAGCTCGTAGTCCTTATTGGGCTCTACCTGGATGAAGTAGTCGGCTACGTTTCCTGTATACGTCCTCCTTACGTCGATGACGACCATGATCCGATCTGCACGCGAGCGCCGGAACCGTCCTTTCGACCCAACCGTGTACCGTGCCAGGTGTCTAGGGTGCGACTGCAACGGATTGGAGCCCCAGTAAATTACAAGATCCGCCCTGTGCATGACGTGACCCAAAGTGCAGGTTGAGACTCCCACGTCTTCTTCCGCCAAGATTGTAGGTCCATGACAAACGGTGGTCGTGTTGTCGATGACTCCTCCCATCGCCTCGGTTAGCTCTATACCGATTCGGATAGCCTCATTGCTCGTTGTGCTCCAGCCATAGGCTATTGGATACTTCGAGTCAGCCAAGATCTCTGCTGCACTATTGACTGCTTCTTCGAGGCTCACCTCATGTGACTGACCATTCTTTCGTACGATCGGAGAGTAGATTCTCTGTCGTTCATAGTTGATGAACTTGTTAAGGCCAAGAATACAGGCTTTTTCAACGCTGACTATCTTTCTGTCTTGAAACGCGACGTCTAAGTCGTCACACAGACATCCGCAAAATGAGCAAACGATATTCTTGACGACTTTCGTCTGCTTGACTGTTGTAAACTCGCCCGTCTTCTTAATCTCCAGAATTGCAGTCTCTTCAATGCCACTCTCTTTCGATCGCTGGAGTTCGACTGGTATCCCCTTGAAAGAAGGCATACCCGTTCCTTGAGTATCGGCGCTGATGAGCGCGTTTACCTGTTTGCTGTATGGTGCGAATATCATTCCTTGGGGGAGTTCCTGCGTCGGATCAACAACTCGAGCTGTGATCTCACCAGATTCGCTCCTGATTCGAACGTAGCTCCCTTGCCTGACTCCTATGATTTTCATGTCCTCAGGATTCATCTCGCAAGATCCTGCCACATACAGGTATTTTTCTGAGAACCTGCCATACTCCTTTGCAATTCCTTGGCTGATGCTTCGACCAGTGATCAGCGTAGCCCGAATCTTCTTCCTGTCCATTGACATATTGCCTCCAATCTATGGTGCACTTTTATCTATCACAAGTCCTCTCCAGCACTGGTACATAGGGACATCATCGACTCATGCCGACCATATACAATGCGCATTCGATGATGTATATAGCGGATTTCTGCCATTGGAGAGCGCCTTAGGACCAAAGCGTCATGTGAAACGTTAAACCCGCAACGTAGGCAGACATATTGAGATGAGGGACGCTGGATGCAGCCGGGCGTGGAGATTGAGGATACGTTCGCCGAAGTATTTATCATGCTTGTTGGTCGAATATTGATCACTGCCAACAGCGAAAAATGGGCGTTGATTTCAGCAAGGACGGCTACTGGGTTCGCATCATCCATCATAATGTCTCCAGCCGAGGCCGGCATAGAAGGAGGAACCATTCCGTCGAGTGAGACCCCTGACGGCAGACCAGGAGTGTTCATCCAGGTCTATCAAAGATCGGGTCACGAGTGGAAGGCTCAGATGGTACGCCGAATAGGGCAATGCATCCTAACCTGCCCCACTACAGCGGCATTTGACGGAATGCCAGACGCAAAGAAACGAATCAGGATAGGAAGAGCCGTAAGAATGTTTGGCGATGGATTTGAGAGAAAGGAAGTCTTGGGAGATAGGACTGTTTGGAGGATCCCTGTGACAGAGGGAGACTTCCTAGTCGAAGACAGGTTCGGAGTTAAGAAAGCGGTTGCGGGCGGAAACTTCTTGATCATGGCCGACTCGCAAGACGCCGGTCTCCAAGCTGCCGAGAGAGCTATCGAGGCGATTCGGACGGTGCCAGGTGTGATTCTTCCATTTCCTGGGGGTGTTTGCCGGTCCGGCTCTAAAGTCGGCTCTAGAAAGTACAAACTCGGAGCCTCCACTAACGACCTGTTCTGTCCTAAGCTACGAAACACCATTGCAGGATCAAAGGTACCCATCGGAGTGGATAGCGTCTACGAAATCGTTTTCAATGGTCTTTCACCAAGTCACCTCAAGAAAGCTACAGCTGCAGGAATAAGGGCCGTGATTGAGGCACCAGGAGTCAGAAAGATAACCGCCGTCAACTTCGGAGGAAGACTCGGACCACTCAAGATTCACCTCAAGGAAGCTCTCAGTTCCTTCTAGAGGCTGCTCTGTCGCCCTCTATTCAATGAAGTATCTTAGCTTGTGTGGCCGAGAAACCACTCTCTTCGGATGATTGTTCAGTCGGCAAGTCGCGCGAAACCAGCTTCTTCGCAGACTTTGACTTAAATGTGCATATACTTAAGATTCTGCATTGGAGATCATGAGATGAACATTGGCCTTCTGACAAGAAACAAGAACGCATGGTGCTCATCGCGTTTGAGAGAAGCCTTCGTCAGACTAGGTGTGACTTCTCGGTGCTTTATGTTCAGAGATCTTGTTTCAAGGGTGGGAATCAACCCTGCGATCTTGCTTGGCGGAAAGGACATAGAAGAGGAGATAGAGGCACTTCTTGTGAGGCCCATCGGAAGAGGGTCACTGGATGAGATAATATTCCGACTTAATCTTCTGGACGCGATTTCGCGACGAGGCCTTCCAGTCGTTAATCATCCTTCAAGCATCGAGAAGGCCGCGGACAAGTTTCATACTCTTATTCTTTTGGCAGAGAACG
>Ga0209314_10000260_pt1 | contig 23225 bp, 21 predicted proteins | sample I19B2metaG_FD_184146 | JGI IMG/M metagenome (GOLD analysis project Ga0209314, IMG submission 184146) | Lake sediment bacterial and archeal communities from Gulf of Boni, Indonesia to study Microbial Dark Matter (Phase II) - ​I19B2 metaG... | ecosystem: Environmental > Aquatic > Freshwater >... | reverse complement strand
TTATATCGGAATGTTAAGGTTTGTTTCGGAAACTATGTGAAGCAATGCTATCATGCTGAAATGTTTTGGTCAAGTAAAAATATTGATCGGAAAAAGTTCAAAAGTTAGATTAATGTGAAGAAAAATGGAAAGTTGTCTTGCTGATTTCCATTTGAAATATTGTATTGTGAGGCAATATTTCAAAATCACGACTTCAGGAAGGCATAAACAGAGGCCAGAAATCCAAAAAGCATTAACTCTGTGAAATCCCTTTATAGAGAGTATGTCTCTGCAATCTTTTAGAAAGAAAGCGAATGATATTTTATACTCAACGGCATAAATCTACTGTCATTCCCGCAAGCGGAGCGCGTCGGGAATCTTTCTTTTTCGGAAAGATTCCGGACATGCCGGAATGACAGACAAACCGAGACTTATGACGCTATGTATAGCGTTGTCCTTTTGCTGAGGAAAGGGTCTATTCTTGAATTAAATTAAAAAGGCGGGACATTATGCCCCGCCTTTTTACGATTATCTATATTTTTACAGTTCAGTGACTGTGGCTATGGCCATGCTCCTCGCCGTGACCGTGTCCCTCTTCTTCCTCCTCCTCTTCAAAACCCGTAAACATCGCAATAATATGTGCCCAGGTTGTGTGTCCAAGGGTGGCTAAGTAAAAGTGGACAATGATAAAAGCACTGAAGAATATCCATAGAAGCACATGAATTATATCGATTACTTGTATCCCACCGACAAGATTTATGACCGGAGAAAAGAGTTTAGGATCCCAGAGAAGAAGTCCTGTAATAAGTTGGATAGGAATAAGCAGCGCCATAATCATGAGATAGGAAACCTGTTGCATAGGGTTGAATTTATGGTCAAATGTAGAATGGTGGGGATTATGATCTCCGACCATGATTCCAAACCCATAAAATTTAGCCTGCCGGATGGCTTTCTTAGCAAACTCTACTGGATGGTGTAACGGGGGAATGTATATTTTTATATTTCCTGTAAGGAGGTAATAGACAAGCCATATGAAATAGTTTGCTATGAGAATAAACCCTGTCCAACTATGGATATTAACAGCCGTCTCAAAGGAGAATAGATGCATGACATTGCCGAATCTGACTTGTGCCCCTGTAACAATCAGGATGATGAAGGCTAATGCATTTACCCAGTGCCAGATTCGTATCGGTAGAGGATGAAGATATATCTTTTTCATTTCTTACCTCCCTTTTTCATTCTTCGTAATGATCTAAGGGGTGAAGTTATTATTCTTAAACTGATGTGGCCTATCGGAACAGCTATCCCGCCAATTAATGCGATGATAAAAAGGATATCGAAAAGCTTCAGGTTTGTACTACCAAGGACGTAAAATTTACTCGATGGCAAGATTGTATAAACAGATTTTAATTCTTTCCCGAGTACTCCTTGCTTAGCATTGAAGACAGTTGGACGTCCATCAGCCTTCCTAACAACAATGAAGACATCCTTAAAGAATGGAGAATCAGGGTTATGACAGACCCCGCAATCTTTTACAGCCTTCGTTTTCTCAGCAATTTGATGTGCATCTGTTGCATTCAGGACATCCATTTTTCCTATTAGAGTTGTTGTTACGTCTTTCGAATATAAGTGTTTGAAGAGATTCCATACCTCAGGGGAGTCGATGCTGCTATCCCCATTGACATCTATTTTAGCCTTTAATCCGGCAGGATCTGTTTCATACAATTTGATTAATTCTTCCTCCGGGAAAGGTTTCCCTGTCTTCCTGTCGTAAAGATTGAGATAAATTCCGCGTCTGGCTTCTGGAGCATGGCAGGCAGCGCAAGCAACGGTATTAAAATGCAGCGCTGAGAAGGTACGTAATGTGATAGGTGGGTTGTAGAGCCACTTTTTATGGGAATCTTCAGCATTCTTATGACATGCAAGGCATGCATCCTTTATTTTCGCTGTCATTTTCGTACTCTGGACATCGTGTGCATTATGACAGGATGAACAGACAGGGGCATTCTGATCCCCTTTCATTCTTGCCTTGTTATGAACGCTCGCTTCATACGAGCTTTTCATGTCCCAATGGCATTTATTGCAGGAAAAGAGCCCTAAATGCTTATCTGCTTTTGTTACTGAATGGTAATAATGGCAATCTGTACATGCAGGTGCCGTGAGGTTGCCGCTCTTGAGCAAGGCAAGGTGGACACTGCCTTTGTACTTAGTATTTGCATCAGCATGGCACTTCCCGCATAAATCTGAGGTGATAATTGAATAATCGCGCTTGCTCTTAAAAGCCCTTACCGGGTGTTTACTCTTCGAAAACTCCGTATGACACTCAGTACACCGAAGATTTCCATGGACAGAGCTTCTCAAGGACGGTGCATCTACAAAAACGGAGATAAACTCACCGTTCTTAAAGGACATGCTCAGTTTGCCTTTATGACAGGTAAGACAGTATTGAGTTTCCGGTGCAGCAGCTTTTTGAGCTGCTATTCCCTTTACAGCATGGGAACCATGACATTCAATACAGGTAGCCTTTGCCAACAGAGAACTATGAACAGGACTTTTTCTAAGCTTTTCATCTGTGTGACATATTGAACACGACTTTGTAGCAAGAGTAGTATATTCCCTTTTGCTTTTGAAAGTTCTTACCGGATGTTTCGTCATTGAAAAATCTCTATGACAGGCACTACATAAAAGATTTCCATGTATAGAGCTTTTATAAGCTGATTCATCTACAGAAAGGGATAAGACCTCACGACTACTCAGGGTCATGCTAAGATCATGTCTATGGCATGTAAGACAGTATTGGATTTCATTGATGCCTTTTTTCCACTCTGCCATCTTTTTTATATTATGCGAACCATGACACTCGACACATGCGGTTTTTGTCATTAAAGAACTATGTATGGGGATTTTTTTCAGCTGGTCATCGGGATGGCACATCGAGCATCCCCGAGAGGCATTGGTCGTATATTCTTTTTTGCTTTTAATCTGCTTTTTTTTCTGTATATGGGCTGCCAAATAACCTGTATGGCAGCCATTACAGCTAATGTTGCTATGGACTGATTTAGCGAATTCATCTTTATCTATATACAAAGGTAAGACCTCTTTATTCTCCAAAATCTTGTACATTCCCTTATTTGAGTGGCAGGTTAGGCACACCTTTGCCTCATCCGAAAGAGCACTTTTTGCAACATCAGCAGAAACAGGGAAGATTATGAAGACAAAAAACAGAACTATCAATATGTTTTTTCTGTCACTCATTATAACCCCCATAAAGTTTGTATGGATTTATAGATCTAAGAGTCTAAATAATAGGGATGACTTTAGCATATCTAAAGGCAAAATGCAAGCATGAAGTTTGCCATTTTTGACACTGATACTCCCCTCACGTATAATCTGGTAAGGTCATCATGAGCTTGTGCTTCGCCTGCTTTAACACAAGATATGAGGGAGCAGATTAGGGAAGTAGAAGGCCTTCAGAAAAACGAGAGGTAATGATACTTGATCCCCTACAAAGACGATAACCCTACGAGCACTTTACCCTTCATTACAGTGGGTATTATTGCACTCAACATACTCGTATTTTTATATGAGGTTGTGTCTCCATCAGGTATGCAAAAGCTCGCTTATACTTACGGTGCAATCCCCCATTCTATCCTTACCTTCGAGAAGGTCCAGCCGATCCATCCGGCGCTTACAGTCTTATCTGCCATGTTCATGCACGGAGGAGCTTTTCATATTGCAGGTAATATGCTTTATTTATGGATTTTCGGTAATAACATAGAGGATAAATTAGGGCATCTACGGTTCATTGTCTTTTATATCTTCTGCGGAATTGTTTCTGCCTACGTCAATGCAATAGTAGATCCTCATTCCCGTATCCCCATGATTGGAGCAAGTGGTGCCATATCAGGGGTGCTTGGGGCTTATCTGCTTCTGTTCCCAAGGGCAATGGTGCATACCTTAGTATTTTTAGGTTTCTTTGTAACTGTTGTTAGAATTCCCTCTTTAGTTGTAATCGGATTTTGGGCCATTATACAGATCATTAATGGCTTAATCAGTACAGGATTTGCCAGAGAAGGTGGAGTAGCATGGTTTGCCCATATAGGAGGATTTCTTGCTGGTCTCCTGACGATAAAACTCTGGCTGCCGAGGAGGCTGAAGAGATGGGTGTAATATGCCCGGGCTGTAAGATAAGACTCAAGATAGATAAAGAAAAACATGCTGCTAAAGTCTTGATGTTCAAATGCCCTCAGTGCCGTAACGTCTTTGTTTTAAAACAACCTGTAGCCTTACCAAGAGAGGAAATTCATCTGGGCAAGATCCTTGTCGCACACTCAGATCCTGTTGTCATGCATAAGATAACCTCTCTTTTAGTGAAAAACGGTTATCAGACAGTAACATCATCTGATGGAATAGCTGCAATAGTAAAAGTACTCAAAGAATCCCCGTTCCTTACCATCATTGAAAAAGACCTTCCAAGGATCAACGGCTTTGAGGTTTGCAGGAGGTTAAGGTCAAAGGCTGAGATGAAAAGGGTGAAGTTTTTGTTCGTTGTTACGGCATATGATGAAAGGCATAGGAATGTCCCACTTTTTCATGGTGCCAACCACTATATCGAAGACAACTGTATACCAGAACTCCTCATAGAAAAAATTAATGAAATAAAGAAAAGATGAACTGATGTAAATATGAGGAAAAATCTAAAAATAGAAGCTATTTTTAGAAAAAATTAATTATCAAGGTTTTTCTTCGGTTTTTCATCTATTAAAATCCTTGCCTTCTCTCTCGACTGGCAAGTATATTATTAGCACTCTCTCGTATTGAGTGCTAATAAAACGCACAATCTTACAAAATTCTAAAGAAAGGAGCGATGGGTATGAAATTCAAACCGCTTAGAGACAGAGTATTTGTTCAGTATTCTTCAGAAGAGGAAAAAACAGTGGGAGGGCTTTTTATTCCTGATACGGCGAAGGAAAAACCTCAGAAAGGCACCGTAGTAGCCGTTGGCCCTGGAAGGGTTACGGATGATGGTAAGCGCCAGCCCATGGATGTTAAGGTTGGGGATACCATACTTTTTGAAAAGTATTCCGGCTCGAAGATCAGGATTGACGAAGAGGAATACCTCATTATCAGAGAAGAAGATATCTTGGGAATCATTGAAGGCTAACAATTCTATGCTCATAAGGAGGATTACACATGGCTAAACAGCTTATTTTTGACGAAGTAGCAAGAAACTCGATACTCAGAGGGGTAAGTTTGCTGACAGATGCAGTAAAGGCGACACTTGGCCCAAAAGGAAGAAATGCAATACTCGACAAGAAATTCGGTGCACCTACAATAACAAAGGATGGGGTTACGGTTGCAAAAGAGATTGAACTCAAAGATCCGTATGAGAATATGGGGGCCCAGCTTGTGAGAGAGGTTGCATCAAAGACATCTGATGTAGCCGGGGATGGGACTACAACAGCCACTGTCCTTGCGCATGCTATTTACCGGGAAGGGATTAAGAATGTTGCAGCAGGCGCAAACCCGATGGACCTTAAGCGGGGTATCGAGAAGGCTGTACAAGTAGTTATTGAAGAGCTTAAAAAAATGAGCAAACCTGTTCAGGAAAAGAAGGAGATTGCTCAGGTCGGCACAATCTCAGCAAACAACGACGCATCCATTGGGGAACTCATTGCAGAGGCGATGGACAAAGTGGGCAAAGACGGAGTAATCACCGTCGAAGAGGCAAAGAGCATGGCAACGACTCTCGATGTTGTTGAGGGTATGCAGTTTGACAGGGGTTATATTTCTCCATATTTCATAACTGACCCGGAGAGGATGGAATGTAACCTTGACGATGTGTTCATTCTGCTCAATGAGAAGAAGATCTCAAGTATGAAAGATCTTCTCCCGATACTTGAGCAGATTGCGAAGATGGGAAAACCTCTCTTGATCATTGCAGAGGAAGTTGAGGGTGAAGCCCTCGCTACCCTTGTAGTGAATAAGCTCCGCGGAACAATTCAGGTATGTGCTGTAAAGGCACCGGGTTTTGGTGAAAGGCGCAAGGCAATGCTTGAGGACATTGCTGTTCTCACAGGAGGCACAATGATATCAGAAGACCTCGGCATAAAGCTTGAGAATGTAAAGCTTTCTGACCTCGGAAGGGCTAAGAAGATCACCATAGATAAAGAAAATACGACTATTGTTGAGGGTGCTGGAGATCCGTCAAAGATTCAAGGAAGGGTCAAACAGATAAAGACACAGATAGAAGACACAACCTCAGATTATGACAGGGAAAAACTACAGGAAAGACTTGCAAAACTTGTTGGTGGTGTTGCTGTCATCAATGTCGGTGCTGCTACAGAAACAGAGATGAAGGAAAAAAAGGCACGCGTTGAAGATGCGCTGAATGCAACAAGGGCTGCTGTTGAAGAAGGTATTGTACCCGGGGGAGGTGTTGCATTACTGAGATGTCTCCCTGCACTCAAAGGGCTTAAACTTGAGGGAGACCAGCAGGTTGGTGTTGAAATTACAAGAAAGGCACTTGAGGAACCGATCAAGCAGATAGTCAATAATGCGGGTCTTGAAGGTTCTGTGGTAGTCGAGAAGGTAAAGCACTCAAAAGAGGTCAATTATGGGTTTGATGCTGATAAAGAGGAATACGTGGACATGATGAAGACAGGCATTATTGATCCCACAAAGGTCACAAGATATGCACTCCAGAATGCTTCATCCGTTGCGGCCTTGATGCTGATGACCTCCGTTATGGTTACTGAGATTCCTGAGGAGGAAAAGGCTCCGAAGATGCCTGGCGGCATGGGCGGAGAGATGTATTAACTGATAGCGCTTAGATCGATAAAGGGGCGTATTCCAATACGCCCCTTTTTTTGTTGGCCTAACGATTTTAGTTCACCGGATTTTTTACTTGCACGGACTGATGAGAACGGTTTTTGTATCAGTATACTTTCTCATCTGTCAAGAAAGATGCTGTCAAAGTCTTCGAAAATCCAGCGACTTTTATGTTATCCCTCTCTTTTGACAGATCTTATCCATGAGGTTATAATTCAGAAATGAAATTAAAATTCCTTATTGTTTTCATAACCCTTTCGATTATCCTCGGGACCTCTGTTGGAGGTTATTTTGCAATCAAAAAAGGAATACCCTCTCTTGAAGAACTGAAGCAATACAGACCTGCAGCAGGCACGAAGATTTATGCTACTGATGACGTCCTTGTCGGGGAGCTGAAGGTGGAAAAAGGCATATTTGTCCCGGTCAATAAGATTCCAGAGCAGGTGGTAAATGCTGTAATAGCTGTTGAAGACTCGAGATTCTGGAGACATAGGGGTATTGATTATATTGCAATAATAAGAGCAGTCCTGAAAGATATCATCTCTGTAGAGTTAAAAGAGGGTGGAAGCACAATAACACAGCAACTTGCAAAAGTAATGTTCCTTACGCCTGAGAAGACTTTCAAGAGAAAGCTGAGAGAGGCAGCACTTGCGATAAAGATGGAAAAGAACCTTGATAAGAGAGAGATTCTCGAACTCTATTTGAACAAAATCTATTTTGGCCATGGTGCATATGGTGTTGAGATGGCTTCAAGGATATATTTCGGAAAATCGGTAAAGGATATAACCCTTTCCGAGGCTGCGCTTCTTGCTGGTCTTATAAAAGCACCGTTAGTGTATTCACCATACAATGATCTTACAAAGGCTAAAGAACGGCAACAGATTGTTCTCTCAAGAATGGAGGATGAAGGATATATCAAGAGACCTGAGAAAGAGAACGCGCTAAAACAGCCCATATTCCTTTCGAGCGTGCGGGCTGGAATAGAGGCAAATAACTATTTTATCGAGTATATAAGGAGATATCTGGAAGACAAATATGGCGAAGAGCTCGTATATCGAGGAGGATTAAAGGTATATACGACATTAGATAGAAATGCGCAATTATCGGCGGTGAAGGCACTCCAGCAGGGTCTCAGGGACCTCGACAAGAGGAGAGGATGGCGAGGGCCCTTGGAACAGAGAAAGGACATCGACATCAAAAAAGAACTGAAAAGTAAGGAACTCATAGCTACGGTAGTTGCGAACATAGGGGATATCTCCTCTGGAGTTGTTCTTAAGGTTACTGAAAAGGAAGCCATGATAAAGACAAGAGGTGTTGTGGGAAAACTCTCGATTGAAGATGCGAGATGGGCGTCTAAGGTTATCGATCGCAGGGAGAGAACCAGCAGGTTTTTGAAAGATTTTAAGCTGACACAGATACTAAGACCTGGAGATATTGTTAAAGTGAGCATTAAAACAATCAAGGACCATACTATCCAACTTTCTCTTGAGCAGGAGCCTGAGGTAGAAGGAGCTGTTATTGTCGTAGAGCCAAACACTGGATACATCAAGGTAATCGTTGGTGGGTATGATTTTATCAAGAGCGAGTTTAACAGGGCGTTATATGCAAAGCGCCAGCCAGGTTCAGCGTTCAAGCCTATCATCTATGCATCTGCAATAGACAAAGGCTTTACCCCGGCAAGCATTGTTGTTGATGAACCTGTGACCTACCGTGGTGGGCCAGAAGGCGAATGGAAGCCGGAAAACTATGACCATAAATTTTATGGGCCAACACGTCTGAGAGAGGCATTAGCATACTCAAGAAATGTAGTTACCATAAAGTTGGTTGAGGCAATGGGAGTAAATAGTGTTATAGATTTTGCAAGAACATTAGGGTTTCAGGGTGAGATGCCGAGAGATCTGACTATCTCACTGGGGTCATTGAGTGTTACTCCCTTGGAACTTGCCTTCTGTTTTAATGTCTTTGCAAGCGATGGGATGAAGGTAAAACCCATCGCAATTAAATACATTACAGATTTAAAAGGGAGGGTTCTCGAAAGCAATGAACCAGAGGCGCAGGAGGTTATAAGCCCCCAGACTGCCTTCTTGATAACCTCGATGATGGAGGACGTTGTAAAATATGGAACAGGGTGGAGGGCGAAGGCACTCGGGTGGCCAGTCGCCGGCAAGACAGGAACAACAAACGACTATAGGGATGCATGGTTTGTAGGCTATACAACAAATTTAGTTGCTGCTGTCTGGGTCGGCTTTGACGATATGAGACCTCTCGGTCCCCTCGAAACAGGTGCTCGCGCAGCATCGCCTATCTGGGTGGCTTTTATGAAGAATGTAGTAACGGGTGAACCCCAAGAATTTTCTCCACCTGCTGAGGGAATAGTAAGTTATTCTATAGACCCTGCAACAGGGCTCTTATCGAGGGATGACGCAGGTTTGAAGGAATATTTTAAAGAAGGTACTGAGCCAAAACAATTTGCGCCGTCTACCTCTATTTGGAAAATAAGGGAAGATCAAATGAACCCTAATTTTGATTAGGAAGTAGCATTGGTGATGATAAATCCTGTAATCTTCAGAGAATATGACATTCGAGGGATATGGGAGAAAGACCTTACAGAAGAGGTTATCGAAAGGATAGGAAGATCCTTTGCGGTTTATCTGAGGAATGCTCTCAAAAAAGAAAAAATAACAATTAGCATTGGGAGAGATATAAGGCTCAGTTCTTCTGTTATGATGGAGTCTCTCTCACGGGGACTTCTCAGCAGTGGCATCAATATTGTCGATATTGGCGCATGCCCAACTCCCGTTCAGTATTTCTCTCTCTTTCACCTCCCTGTTGATGGAGGAGTAATGATCACAGGGAGCCATAATCCACCAGAATTTAACGGTATGAAACTCAGTGTAGCTAAAGAGACCTTATATGGGGAAAAGATACAAGATATAAAGAAGATATCTGAGCGGGGTGATTTTATCCATGGGATGGGAAAGGCAGAAGTTTCTGAGATAATTCCAACGTATATGGAACACCTCAGAAAGAGTTTTCCACACCTTAACGGAATAAAGGTTGTCGTTGATGCTGGTAACGGTGCAGCAGGCCTTGTTGCGCCACAACTTATGAGAGAACTCGGCTGCGAAGTTATAGAACTCTATTGTGAACCCGATGGGAACTTCCCGAACCATCATCCAGACCCTGTTGTATTAGAGAATTTAAAAGATCTTATTGCAAAGGTTGTGTCTGCAGGTGCAGACATCGGTATTGGGTATGACGGAGATGCTGATAGGATAGGAGTTATTAATGATAAGGGTGAGGTGATATGGGGAGACAAGTTGATGATTATATTTGCACGAGACATTATCGAGAGGCAAAAGGCAGAAGGTATTCTGGAGAAACCAATTTTCATTGGCGATGTTAAATGTTCTCAAGTAATGTATGAAGAAATAGAAAGGCTCGGAGGGAATCCTATCATGTGGAAGACCGGCCACTCCCTCATCAAGCACAAGGTAAAGGAGACTGGTGCGCCCCTCGGTGGAGAGTTGAGCGGACACATATTCTTTGCTGATAAGTACTTTGGATATGACGATGCCATATATGCAAGCCTGAGGCTCCTTGAAATACTCTCTAAAAAAGGCAGACCCTATTTGATAGAGCGACTGCTCAGCGATGTCCCCAAAAGCGTCTCAACCCCTGAGATAAGAGTCGAATGTCCTGACGAAATGAAGTTCAAAGTAGTCGAAAGAGTAAAAGAGGCATTCAGAGATTACCCGTTTAATGACATTGATGGTATAAGAATTCATTTCAAAAGGGGATGGGGACTGATAAGAGCTTCAAACACCCAGCCAGCACTTGTGCTGAGGTTCGAAGCAAACGATGAAGATTCTCTGAGACAGATAAAAGAGCTTGTCGAGGAAAAACTCAATCATGTAATGGAAGGGTTTAACCTGTAAACCCCGTTGGAATTGTACACGGGGCATTGAACCCCGTGCACAAAAGCAGAAGATTTTTAAATGTATCATCCCCATGACAAGCCATGGGTCATTCCTACGGGGTAAAATGCCTTAGCATTGTTCGGGTTTTCATTAGCTTTTTTTCTTGATTTTCTTTGATAAGAAAACAACACAGTTCTCACATGCCGAGGATGACCCCTTCTGACATATGCTTTTGTTAAGTTCCCAGCATGGTTTTGCCCTTTCCATATAGGCAGAGCACCTCTCCCTTTCTTTTTCAGGACAGCCTGTTAACTCCCAGCATGGTGCATAATCGAGGAGCTTTTTAATACCCTCAATACTGATCTTCTTATCGTGTATAAGCTCTCTCAGACATTGGAGCCATTTTAGGTCATTCTCGGAATAAAATCTGTTTCGGTTCCTTCTGGCAGGCTTTATCAAGCCATGTTTTCATAAAGCCGGATCGTCTGGTCTGTAATACCAATCAGTTCTGCGACAACCCCTATAGGATAAAGAGGCATGTCCTTCTTTTCATCTTCGGTAAACTCAGAAAGTACTTTTTTCATGTTCTTTCTATTATTGTACTATAGATGTTTTTTTTAAAATATACTGGCCACATTTCCTGAAAGCATGTCTGATTCCTTGATTGATCCTTATACTAATTCAGTGAATAATGTGGCAGAATCAGAGGATCGCCCTCCCGTTTGATTATATATTTTTTATGATATAAACTCTTGACTTTTGAGGGATGCCTATGTATTATAACTCTGATTTTCCCCCAAGGAGGTTCCCATGATTGAAGAGAAACTTTTAATGGATGTCATTATTAATCCTGAGGTAATACCGCATAATGTGAGCTACGCTGTTCTTGCATCTGGTATTTTAATTGTTGTTGGACTCATTATCAGATCATCTCTTCAATTGGTGCCGAGAGGCATTCAGAATTTTGTTGAGGTGTTAACAGAGGCAATATTAAAACTGGTTGATGACAATATAGGCCACAAATGGGGGAGACAACTGTTTCCTTTCATATGCACGATATTCATGTTTATACTCCTCTGTAATTTTATGGGTCTGATACCAGGATTTTCAGCAGCAACAGCAAATATAAATACAAATGCTGCAATGGCAGTACCTGTCTTTTTACTAACCCATTATTACGGGTTCAGGGCTCATGGTATTAACTATTTATTACATTTTCTTGGCCCCATCCGTTCCCTAGCAGCGCTTCCGCTCATGATACTGATGTTCGTCACAGAGTTCATCGGCCACATCGCAAGACCACTAACCTTAACAGTCCGGTTATTCGGTAATATGACAGCGAAACATATCATCCTTTTTGTTCTTGGAATTATTTCACCCTGGGTTGTACCGACTGCAATCTTAGGACTTGGTGTCCTTGTTAGCCTTGTACAGGCTTTTGTCTTTACACTTTTAGCTACGCTTTATCTTGCTGGTGCCGTTGAAGAGGCACATTAATTAAATTTTATTGAAAGGAGGCAGAAAAATCATGAGGAAAGTTACGACTGTTATTCTGCTCACCCTCGCACTCCTATGGGTATTGGCACCTTTATGTTTTGCTGAAGCTGAAGCAGCCGCAAAAGGAGGATCGAATGTCTATTATTATGCAATGGCTGCACTCGGCTGCGGTGTGGGAATAGGACTTGGTGCAATAGGTGCAGGTATTGGTCAGGGTATTGCTACGAGCAAGGCATGCGAAGGAATAGCGAGAAACCCTGGTACAACAGGTAAGATCACGACAACCCTCATTATCGGTCTTGCTATGATGGAATCACTCACAATCTACGCCCTGGTTGTTGTTCTCGTCATTCTCTTTGTTAATCCTTTTGGAAAACTCCTTCAGTAACAAAAAGGGGCAGTTAAACTGCCCCTTTTTCATTCCTATCCTTTCGTTTTCTGGACGAAATTTTTAGTCCATCTAAAGCTCGACCGCTTGAAGTTATAAACTCAGCCTTAAGCCTCATAAAATCCATCTTCTGAGCAGATTTCCCGCCCCCTCTTTATCGAGGGGCTGGTTGCCTGAACCGCATTGGGGGTCTTGCACACAGGAAGGGCAACCTTCTTCGCAAGGACATTCGTCAATGATCTTTAGGGTTGCCATGAGCCACTCCCCGATAACCTCAATTACCCTTTTTGTGAGCCCTATCCCGCCTTCATATCCATCATAAATGAATATTGCAGGCTGTTTAAACTTGGGATAAAAGGTATAACTCAGTCCTCCAATATCGGCCCTGTCACAGAGAGCAAAGAGTGGTATACATGCTATTGCGGTATGCTCAAAAGCGTGGAGGGTCCCTGCAAGATCAAAACCTTCTGATTCAATAAAGGATTTTATTGCTTTATCTATTTTAATCCAGAGTCCTTCCGTCTCGAATATATAATCAGGCATTTCGAGGTCATGTCTCGAAATCCTGACCCTGTCAAAGATCCTCTTTTTCTCATAGCCTATTATCTTCTGCGTTGTTTTAAGGCTTCCCCAGTGGACTGAAAGGCATTTGTAATCACGCACCTCTTTCTCTTGTATTACCTCTGTCTCCTCTTTGCTTAAGGCTTGGGTATAGTAATCTACATCAACTTCACCACAAATTACTTTTTTCCTTTCTAAATCAAGCTCAGCAATACGATATTGCCTTCCTCTGTGGAGATAGATAGCACCGGGAAAAGCATCTCTAAAGACCCTCATACCACTGAGCTCTCCAACGATTTTTCCTGATTCATCAATGATATCAAAGGGCTCACCAATCGCCCTGATACCTACTTCCCTCTGGGGCATTTTCCTCCTTGAAAACCATATATCTCCTTTCCTGCCAGGATTTAAAATCCCTTCGGTAACAAGTTCATTAATCAAAGGCATAAGCTTTTTTACATCATACACATTATCGTCTTCTCTCAGGTAAACCTCTGAAGAGGCGCAGGGAATATGTCTTTTAAGGATATTTTTGTTTTTAGGGTCTATGACTGCTGCTTCATGGCTTTTCTCGAAGAATGCTTCAGGATGACGCATGTAAAACTGGTCAAGGGCATCGGGGATTGCAATCATCGCAACCATTGATTCCTGTCCATGTCTTCCGACTCGACCCGCTCTCTGCCAGGTACTCGCCACAGAACCAGGATAGCCGCAGAGTATACAGCAGTCAAGCCCTCCTATATCAACTCCGAGCTCAAGTGCGCTTGTTGATATAACTCCGAGGAGCTCACCGTTGAATAATCGCTGTTCTATCTCGCGCCTTTCTTTCGGAAGAAAACCAGCACGGTAAGGACTTATTCTTCCTTCAAGCTCAGGTGCATGGTTTATAGTCCATGAATATATGAGTTCTGTTATCTTTCTTGCCTTTGTAAAGACGATTGTTCTGAGCCCTGCATTTAGGCATTTTATGAAAAGCCTCGTTGTTTCTGTGTAGGGGCTATCAAGAGGATTGATAAAGATAAAATGTCTTCCTGCCTGTGGTGCCCCACTCTGATCCACTACTTTAAAAGGTAATCCTGTTAGTTCTTCTGCAAGCTCAGATGGATTTGCTATCGTTGCAGAGGCTGCAATGAATTGGGGATGAGATCCCCAATATTTGCATATCCTCCTGAGCCTCCTCAGCACATGAGCAACATTTGAGCCGAATACACCCCTATAGGTATGTATCTCATCAATAACCACATATCGTAAATTCCTGAAGAGCTCTTCCCATTTTTTATGAAAGGGGTTTAGTGCAAGGTGAAGCATATCGGGATTTGTGAAAATGACCTTGGGAATTGCCTCTCTTATCTTCTTTCTCCTGTAGGCAGTGGTATCTCCATCGTAAACCTCTCCAAAGTGTAAAGGGAATCTTATCCTTCTTGCGGGACTTTTTTTATCCTCCTCACCCGTGCCCTCTCCCGCAAGGGGAGAGGGTTTATTAAGAGCCCAAACAGCATCAAAAAGTTCATTAAGGTTTTTTACCTGGTCCTGTTCAAGTCCCTTTAAAGGGAATATGTATAGTGCCTTGTGCTCTGGTTTTTCGATGATGGATTCAATCACAGGGATGTTATAGATAAGGCTCTTACCACTTGCCGTGGGAGTCATAACAACGACATTCTCTCCCTCTCTAATTGAATTAATAGCCTCGACCTGGTGGCTATAGAAAAGCTCTATGCCTCTGTTTTTTAAAACATCTCTGAGCCTGTCAGATAAAGTGAGTTTCCCATATCTCGGCTTCGTGGGAGTGATGTATTCCAGCGCTGCAATCTGCCGATTGAATCTTCTGTCTTGTTGTAAGGATTCGATAAACTCAGGTATTGACATGAAAACGACCTTAATACCCTATTGTATAATAAAAATATGATAGTGATTGTTGATTATGGAATGGGGAATCTGCGGAGTGTTGAAAAGGGGTTCCTTAAAGTTGGTGCTGATGCGAGAGTCGTCTCAGACCCCAAGTCAGTGGATGATGCCCATGCTATTGTCCTTCCAGGTGTTGGGGCATTCAGGGACTGTATGAGAAACCTTGAAGAGATGTCACTCATAGAGCCTATTGTAAAAGCTATTCAGGAAGGCAAACCTTATCTCGGCATCTGCCTCGGCCTTCAGGTCTTATTCACAGAATCAGAAGAGTTCGGCAGGGGTCAAGGATTAAATATCTTCAGCGGAAAGGTTATCAGATTCCCTGAAAACAACCTCAAGGTCCCTCATATGGGCTGGAATACTATAAACATTCTGAGGAGACCGCCAATCCTTGAAAGCATACAGGATGAGGGATTTTTTTATTTTGTTCACTCTTTCTATGTTGCACCTGATGATAAAGATTTAATTGCAACCACTACTGATTACGGGGTAACGTTTACCTCTATGGTCTGGAAGGAGAATGTCTTTGCAACCCAGTTCCATCCTGAAAAGAGTCAGGAACTCGGCCTCAGGATATTAAAGGGTTTCAAAGATTTTGTGAAGAAGGCTTAAAAATTTTTCAGAGGCAGGAGTTTTTTTGACAGGATAATGCAGACATTGTTCAAAAATTTATTTAACTCGATAAGATATTGGGAATATCCTTATTTGTTTATTAACAAAAATATTCCCAAAACCATCACTTAAGGGTACACTAAGGTATCGAAAAATAAATTTTTTCACAATGTCTGCATTATCTTAAATGATTTTTTGGATTAAGGGAGGATATTTTTAGTCTAATCTCTCCTGTGTTCCAAACATCTTATTGAAAAGATCGAGGGTTTCCTTTGCATAATCTTCATCAATCTTCCGGATTGCAAAACCAGCATGGACAAGCACGTAATCACCAACATTTATTTTATCTTCCATGAGAAGGAGGCTTACAGCCCGCCTTGCACCAGAGACGTCTACAACGGCTGTATCATCCTCAACACTGACTACTTTGGTAGGGACTGCTACACACATTTTATAAAACCACCTTACTGTTTATTTATAGTTATATTATACTTTCTTAATTCCTCGAATATCAAATCAATGATTCTCGGTATCTTGGATTTAATTTCAGGCGTCAATTCCATACTCATGTCGAGAGATTTAGGTTCGATACCAATAACCGTCGTATGAGGTGTTTTTCCAATCAGCCCCGACAGATTTATGACTTCCAAAATTCCAATCTGATGAACAGATGTCTTAAACCCGGACGGACAATTTTGGACTTCATTAATGTCGAAACGGTAGAGAGAACCAGGTTCTGCTCCTCCTTTAACCGCATCTATCACGATAAGGCGATCAGCCTCTGTGATAACATTTAAGAGACGGAAGCCGTCGGTCCCTCCCTCAACAACAGAGACCTCAGAAGGCAGATCCATCTTCATAAGCTCGTTGGCCACATGGACTCCAACTCCTTCATCAGACAGGAGGAGATTGCCAACCCCAAGAATGGCAATTTTTTGGGGGGAGCTTGTTGCTCCCCCCATTGAATCTGCTGCAGAAGACGCAGTCGGTTTTTTCATTCTATGAGGAACTTCCGAATCTCATTTGTCTGAGGATCAATAATGTGGATAGCGCAGGCCAGACAGGGATCAAAGGAACGGATAATCCGGACTACGTTGATCGGGTTTTCAGGATCAGGTACAGGTGCACCAATGAGGGATTCTTCATATTGTCCGCGGACTTTATTTTCGCATCGAGGCGAGGCATTCCATGTCGAAGGTACTACAGCCTGATAATTCTCCGTCTTCTTGTTTTTAATCTTAATCCAATGCCCCAGAGCACCTCGGGGTGCCTCATGGAATCCTGCACCCATGCCGCTTTCTGGTGGATCCCAATGCGCAGTGTCATGGATCTTAAATCCCGGCTTGGTCATCTCAGTGAGAAGTTGATCAAGCCACACGTAGCAGGCATCCACGACCAGTTTTGTTTCAATGGCTCGGGCTGCATGACGTGCTACTGCACCTGGTTTAGCACCTTCCTTGACCAATCCGATAACATCAGGATTTTTGGCTATAATCATCCGTGCAAGTGGCCCAACTTCTATTGCTTTACCGTCGTAACGGGGGGCCTTGACAAAGGAATATGCACCCTTTTTGTCAAGATCAAATACCTGCTCGCCATCATAAGGATGCACAGGCTTCTTTTCCTTATACCATGCATATTTCACCGATTCGGTAATCTTTTTCGTATCAACAGGATCAACTTTTATATTCGCAGGGTCAAGACCGATAATGACACCGGCTGGAAAGACAAGGTCTTTGCCTGCTGGATCTTTTGGAAAGTCACCATAAGAGAGATAGTTGTAATGACCACCACCGACACCCATCTTGGCGAGTGGCCACAGAGGACCTTTTCCAAAAGTAAGGACATCAGGGATATAGACCTCTTCAATAAACTTTTTCTGCTCATCAAGCATGGTGCGGAAACGAGCCCACTGGTTTAAATCAGGATATGAGGTTACACCTCCAACCACGATATTCTGGTAATGAGGAGTTCTCCCACCCCATATCGCACCCATATTTCTGGCTTTCGCATGCATCTTGAGTGCCTTAAGATAATGATTGACTGCGGAGATTACGATATCCGGGTCTTTGACAGTAAATTCATCTGGCTCATAGCGCGGTGTTAAAGGATATGTGTCTTTCGACTGAACCAATCCAATGATCTTATCCTTTACAGCCAGCAATTCTTTGTCTTTCCCGTTGTAATTAGCGATAGCCATAATATCGATATAGTCGAGTGCGCTTAGCTGATAAAAATGAAGTGGATGGTCGTAGATGTATTCAGCGCCCATAACGAGGTTTCTAATGAGATTCCCTCCCCAGGGAACCTGAGCCCCAAAAGCTGCATCCAGAGCGCGCGCAGAAGCTAACTGGTGGACACTATAGCAGACCCCGCAGAAACGGCTGGTTATATAGGAGGCGTCTCGTGGGTCTTTTCCAATGAGCATGGCCTCAAAACCTCGGGCCATGGTACCACTACTCCAGGCATCTTTTACCTTGCCATTTTCGATTTCTACTTCAATGGTGAGATGCCCTTCAATTCTTGTAACTGGATGTATTGTAATTTTCTTTGCCATTTCTTCTCACCTCCCTTCAACCATTCTTTGTATTAAAGGAACCGTTTTTTCTCATAGCCCATATCTTCTTAGAGATTTCGTTTTCAGCAGTATAAAGAGGAGTCACTTTGTCATAAAAAACAGGTTCGCCACAAGCCTGACAGACACCGCCACAGTCAAGGCAAAAGCTAATTCCATCATTCCATTTGCGAATAGTACAATCGATATTGGAAACAGGCCCTTTACATCCCTTTTCAAACAAACACCAGTTTTTCTGTTTAGGGTCGTTCCAATCCTTGAGGAATTCACCGGCATCAAAGTGAGCGCGGCGCCTGCAATTATCATGCATTGATACCTCTCCAAAATACATTGCAGGACGTCCTTTCGAATCCAGCGCTGGTGGTTTTCCGGTAACAAGGACATGAAGGATTGTCCCTACCAGGTGATCAGGATGGACCGGACAAGTGGAAATGTTTACGACAGGCTTATCAATCCCGGCCTTTTTGAGGGCTTCGCTCACTCCTATCCCTTTGGATACACAGGCTCTTGGGATTCCACCATAGGCAGAACAGGCTCCTACGGCGAGGATGGCCGCTGCTTTTTTGGCCGCTTCTTCGACCATTTTTCTGCCTGAAATCTCACCATGCATCCAGTAGCGGTCGTCAGCAGAAGGAATTGCACCTTCCACGATTAAGATATAACCACCTTCTTTCATGGTCTCGCGTCTCACCTTTTCAGCAACTTCCCCTGCAGCTGCCATAACAGTCGCATGATACCGAATAGATAACTTATCCAGAATAATAGAAGAAATTGGCGGGTTCAGAGATTGAGTAAGGGAAATCGTGCAACCTGCGCAGGCCTGCCCTTCAAGCCACATCACTGCTGGCTTGCCGGAGGTAGTTTTTTCTAAGGCATGGACGACTCCTGTTGTAAATTCGAATTCTGAGAGGCCGAATACAGCTGCTGTTGCAGCGCAATATTTCAGGAAGTCTCTTCTGTTTATTCCGTGGGCTTTTAATTCCCGCGCGAGGTCTTTACTGATAATATCTTTTTCTTTCATACTTCACCTCCTTCTAAGGTTTCTTTGCACATTCATTGTGCAGATTCTTCTTCTTTACTAAGGTTTCTTTGCACATTCATTAGTTCAGATTCTTCTTTACTCTTGTTAAATTATCACCTCCTTCTGGATTTAGCTCCATGAATATATTTTATTTTTTGTCTTTAAAACTATCTTAATCAAAAACAAAAGTCAAGAACATAAACATTAATTGTCAAGGCAAAATAGAAATCTGATTTTCTTATAGTGCTTTAACTATTTTTTATCGATCTTTATCTTACAAATAATTCTGATACAAAGGTCTTAAAGGTTGAAGTGATAGAACCTATTTGATAAAGTGTATTCAATGATACAGGTAACAGAAGATACTTTTGAGCAAGCTCAACATATCTTTAGAGAATCAGTGAGCATTGACCTTCAAGAGGTGACTTTTATAGAACCTTATGGTATGGTCGGCCTTCTCGAGATTGGTGAACTTTCAAAATCAGAGGGTGTTCGGAAAACTATTTTCCTTCCCAGGGCTGAAGAGGTCCTTAAATATCTCGAGAGAATGGATTTCTTCAAGTTCGCCAACAAGTACTTCAGGCTTGAGCCTCCGGAGCCAGAAATACCAGAAAAATATTTAAGGAGTTCCTATTCAGATGTCCTCCTTGAGATCACCCCCATAGAAAAGTCGGATGACATCCATTTTATCGTTGGTAAGGTTAATGGCCGTGCCCATGCAATACTTGCCAGGCATCTCCACTATGATGAAAGGGCAATTAACGGCTTTATCGTTGCCCTTTCAGAAGTCTGTCAGAATATCCTTGAGCATAGCGAGGGTACTGGTTTTGTGGGGATACAGAAGTATCATTTTCAGAACATGAACAAAAATGTTGTTAAGATTGCAGTTATGGATATAGGTATAGGCTTCAGGGAATCCCTGTCAGGAAGGTTAAAGTTAAAAGATGACCTTGATGCCATTGAAAAGGCATTGCTCCATGGTGCATCGAGGTATTCTGATAAGGGACGGGGACATGGCCTTGCTGCAGTAAGACGATTTGTTAATCAGTGGAATGGCAAACTCTCCATCCGCTCAGGAACAGCAAAGCTTTCGATCATACCTGATTGGGCTTGGGGAAAAGAGAGGGAAATAAATCTTGCCTATTTTCCGGGGGCACAGATCAATATCATGTTGCCTGAGGTTTAACATAATAGTTTTATTTTCGCAAGTTTTTTAACTGAATGGAAGCCGTCTCAACCGCCTTTTTTACTTCTCTATTTTCAGGATCAAAGGTAAGAATGGTTTTCCATATGGAAATCGCTTCCTTGAGATTTCCCCCTCTATATTGCACGAGGCCTTTTTCGAGAAGAATTTTTGAACAGCTTTCGATCCTGTTACCAAGGTAGTCTTTATCGAGCGATAGGATACTGACAAAACTCTTAGCGTGTTGACAGTTGTTCAACAAGGCACGGTACATAAATCCTGCTGAAGCATACTCTTCTTTTACAAATGCTTGGTCAGCATTTTTCTTAATATGTTCAATTGTTTTGAAATAGTTACTCCGTAAGGTTATATCATCAGGATTTTTGATGTAAGCATCGTTGTATGTCTCAAGTGCTTTTTGAATATCTCCTTCAGCAAGATACTTTTGAGCTATCTTAATGTTATCGTATTTTTCTTCCTTGGCAGGCTCCTTTTCCTTAGCAGGTTCTTCCTGTGTAACAGGTTCTTTCTGCGCAGCGGGCTCTTTTTTCATGACAGATTCTTTTTCTAAGTGGGCGCACGAAGAGAAACAGAGAAATAACGATATACCGAACAGAAAAACTAACTTTTTCAGTAAGCCCTTCATCGCTGATCCATGTAGTTACTCGTCAGTCTGTTAATGCTCATTCATTACTCTGATGAAGACTTCAACAAGATGGGGGTGAAACTGTTTTCCAGAAAGATGAGCCAGCTCCCTGAGCGCATCTTCCTGTGATAATGCATTTCTGTAAGGCCTTGTTGAGGTCATCGTGTCAAAGGCATCAACTATGGATATGATAGCTGCAAAGATTGGGATTTTTTCTCCCCGCAGCTTATCCGGGTAGCCATTACCATTGTACCATTCGTGGTGGTGTCTGACCGATGGTATATACTTTTTCAGTGAGGGTGCCTTGCTCAGGATCTCTGCCCCGTCTTCAGGATGGCACATCACTTCTCCATATTCTGAAGAGTCGAGCGTCCCTGTTTTTTGCAATATATAATCAGGAGTTTTCAGCTTCCCCACGTCATGCAAAAGGCTCGCTATCTCGAGGTCTTCAAGTTCTCTGTCGCTGAGACCGATTGCCTTACCAACCTTTAAGGAGAGTCTGGCAACTCTTGTTGAGTGACCGTGTGTATCGGGGTCTCTGGCATCTATAGCAGCAGCGAGAACTCTTACTGTGGAGAGATATGCCTCTTCGAGTTCTTGAGCATATTCGTTAAGGTTTTGCTTCTGTTCCGTTATCAGTTTTGCCATCTTGTTAAAACTTTCTGTCAATTTTCCGAGTTCGTCTCCTGAATAAACCTTGAGTGGCCTGCTTTTTCCTTTCTTGAGCTCATCAACTCCGATGGAAAGCTCTTTTATAGGTCTTGTTATAAAATAGGAAAGCATGAAAATGCCAGTAATGCCTATGAGAAGATTAGCGGCAAATACTGCCAGTATTCTGTCACGAGCTTTGTGCTTTGCATCAAGAAGCACTGACTTATTTACACCGAGTAAAATTGTACCGAGTCGTTTATCTTTAAAAATGATCGGGGTTACTATCTCAAAATAATTACCCGAAAGACCTGCCACCTCGTGTATCACTATTCCATCTTTACTCGGTTTAATTATAGTCCCTTTTGCAGGCTCTAATTTCTCCCCTATCCTTTTAATATCGGTAAGAGTAAGTGCTTTCATATCAGTGTCAACGACAGCAATGTACTCAATATCTCTGTTAATATCTTTTAATTTAGAAACAATAGTGTCGATGCCAAGAACATCTCCTAAAAGAATGCTATGAGCAGCTGATGCAGCAGCGCTTCTGCTCAATGATTCTGTCCTTTTGATGAGCTCATTCAAGAGATACTGATCCATCATGCGTACTGTGATGATGTAAAATACCGAGGTGGTAATTGTGAGCAGCACGAGAATAAAAAGGGAAAGCTTAAATCGTATGTTTTCGAATATGGTGGTTTCAATCCTGCGAAGTTTCTTAACTATTAGCCTCATTGATATATATAAACCCTTAAAGGGAGATTATTGCCAAATAAAAATTAACCTATTATGACATACTAAAAGCAAAATAAAAGTCAAGATGTACTGCCGCTGTAGACGAAAGGTTTTATGAGTTTTTATCCTAAGTTCTTGTATTTAGAAAATATTCTTGCAAGGTTGGATTTGGGAGGGATAATGAATCTTGCTTATTTTCCTGCCAAAATAAATACCGCGCTGGAAGAGGTGTAAAGACCCCACCTCATTCCTCCTCTTGCTAAGAGGAGGTTAGGAGGAGTTTTGAAATCTATAAAATATTTAATGCAATATTCTAAAATACTAATATGAAAGCAGAGAAGAATCTTATCATCGTCGGCGACAGAGTTCTCATAGAGCCTGATGAAGGTTCTGACAAAACAACCTCAGGGCTTTATCTTCCTGACACTGTCAAGGAAAAGCAGAAGGTCGTCGGAGGATATGTTGTAAAAACAGGCCCCGGGTATCCTGTTCATGATCCAAATATTTCACAAGAACCATGGATTGACCGTACAAAGAAGGAAACAAGATATGTTCCCCTTCAGGCAGCAGAAGGTGATTATGCAATTTTTCTGAAAGAGTCTGCCATAGAGATTGAGTTTGAGGGGAAAAAGTATCTGATCGTACCCCATTCATCAATCCTCGCCCTCGTGCGTATAGAAATCACAGAAACGACACCAGAAACGTAGTTCCCATAATCCTTAAT
>Ga0209314_10000259_pt1 | contig 23257 bp, 16 predicted proteins | sample I19B2metaG_FD_184146 | JGI IMG/M metagenome (GOLD analysis project Ga0209314, IMG submission 184146) | Lake sediment bacterial and archeal communities from Gulf of Boni, Indonesia to study Microbial Dark Matter (Phase II) - ​I19B2 metaG... | ecosystem: Environmental > Aquatic > Freshwater >... | reverse complement strand
TTGTCGACCCGCACACTCACCTGGTCTACGCCGGTTCGCGCGCCGGCGGCGAGAATCTCCAGGTAGCTTGTGCCGCGCAGGCGCTGGGCAAACTCGCCGGCGCGCGAACCGGCGTAGACCAGGTGAGTGTGCGGGTCGACAAAGCCGGGAATAACGGCGCGTCCGCCCGCGTCCAGCCATTGCGTCTCCGGCCCCACCAGCGAGGCCGGCAGCCGATCCGCCTCGCCGACCGCCGCAATGCGGTCTCCCCGAATGGCGACGTAGCCGTTGTCAATGAGGCCCAGGCGCTCCATTCCCGGGCCGCGGGCGGGCTCACGGCTGAACCCGGCCAGGGTGAACACTCGGCCGTGCCTCACCACCAGGTCGGCAAAACCAACCGGGGTTTCGCGGCTACCGGCCATCGGTCAGCCTCCGTTCCAGAAGCTGCATCTCGTCAAAGGTCCAGAGGCGGAGGTAGTAGCGCGCCGCGGCCAGCAACGCGGCCTCCGGAACCAGCCCCACGATCTCGCTGCCCACCACCGGCACGGCGCAGTGCTCCGCCTCCCGCCGCACGAACTCAAAGACGTGGTGCAGCGACGTATGGGTGAAGTCGGTCATATTCATGCTCACCTGCGAGACGCCTTCGGCCTCCAGGTACAGGCCCAGGGCCTTGCAGTTGACGAACCCCCCCGAAGAGCCTCGCACCGCCTTGGCGATGCGCTTGGCGACGGAGACGTCCTTCGTGCCCAGGTTGACGTTGAAGGCCACCAGGAAGGGGCGGGCGCCTACGGCGGTGGCCCCAGCGGTGGGGTGCAGCCGGGGAGGCCCGAAGTCGGGCTGTCGGTGGGGTTTGGCGATCTCCTCCCGCAGACCCTCGAACTCGCCGCGCCGCACGTCGGCCAGGTTCTTGCGCTCGGGCCTGGTGGCCGCCGCCTCGTAGAGGTAAACGGGGATGGATAGCTCGCTCCCCAGGCGCTCGCCCAGACGGCGGGCTGCGTCCACGGCGTCCTCCATGGTGCAACCCTGCACCGGCACGAAGGGAATGACATCCGTCGCCCCCATGCGGGGATGGTTGCCCTTGTGCTGCGTCAGGTCGATGAGCCGCGAAGCCGCCTCCGCCCCCCGGAAAGCCGCCTCCACCAGGGCGTCCGGCTCACCCGCCAGGGTGACCACGGACCGGTTGTGATCGGCGTCGGACGAGAAGTCCAGCACTCTGGCCTCGGGAACCGCCTGCATGGCGGAGACGATGGCGGCGACAATCTCGGGACGGCGCCCCTCGCTGAAGTTGGGCACGCACTCCATCAACTTGGACACAGTTTCTTCTCCTTTGTTGGGTCCTCTGCCATCTTGGGCCTCGGCCCCAGAGGGCTTGTCCCGGTTTGATCCGAAGCGGCCAGCCCCGTGTCCGGGGCCGGCTTCCCAGGCGCGGCAGCGTTTACGGATTCCGCCAGGAGGGCCGCAGGCGCCGCCCCTGAACGGCCCGATACCTGGTGATGGTGTACCCGCCCGACCCCAGGTCCGCCAGGTACAGGTCGCCGGCCGGGCTCACCCGGGCGTACACAAAGCTCCGCGGCTCGCGGCCTGCGGGCAGCATCTGGTGAGCCAGCAGCCGCCCCTCCGGGTCAAAGACCCGCAGGTTCAGGGTGCCCGTGGCCCACAGGCCCAGGTAGACGCGCCCTTTGCCGTCGACGCCGAGCAGCTCGGCCGGTTGGCGCAGGGCGGCCTCCTCCAGGGGAGGGGCCGTCCAGGACCCGCCCTGCCCGTCTGCCGGCACCTTCTGAATCAGGGCCGCGCCGGGCTCACCCGGCACCGGCAGCAGAAGGTACAGATGGTCGCCGGCGACCGCCAGGCCGCTGGGCAAGGGGCCGCCTCTTCCCGTCTTGGACAGCGAGGCCCGGAAGACCTCCTGCGCCGCCTGTCCGTAGCCGACGACCTTCTTCACCTGATACAGGGCCTCTTCCGGCGTCACCACGGAGAGGCTCCAGAGGACGCCCCGGGAGAGCGGCTGAAGCTGTGCGGCTCGCTCCAGCAGGGCGCCCTGGGTCTCCCCGAACGTCTTCAGTTCGTGGAGCTGGCCGCCTGGCTGCAGGTAGGCCAGCCGCCCCCGAAGGTTGTCAGCCAGCCAGATGCCGCCCTCGCCGTCGACGGTGAGGTCGTCGGCGCCCTGCAGCGAAGCGCCGTTCGCCCCTTGCAGAGGGAGGAGGCCGCTCAGTTTGCCGGTCCTGTCAAACCGCTGCAGGCGCTGGTTCGCCCCGTCCAGGACGTAGACCGTGCCGCCGCCGTCTACGGCGAAGCTGCGCGGGCCGTAGGTCAGGCCGTCGCGCCCAGCCCCCTGGCCGAACTGCCCCTCGCCTGAACCCCAGACTCCTGAAACGGCCGCCCCGGCGGACCGAAAGCTCAGGGGGCGGTCCACGGAGACGCCTGCCCAGAGAGCGACCAGCAGGGCCGCCAGGACCAGGATGGAGACCGCCAGTCTCCCAGATACCGTCACAATGCGCATACGCCCTCCTGTCCTTGCAGCCGCGACAGGAGGGCCGCCGCCTAGAGCATGGGGATGCGGACGCCCCGCTCACGAGCGGTCTTGACGGCCAGGTCGTACCCCGCGTCCACGTGACGCATCACCCCGGTGCCGGGGTCGGTGGTCAGGACGCGCTCCAGTCTCTGGCGTGCATTGTCAGAGCCGTCGGCCACCACCACCATGCCGGCGTGCAGCGAGTAGCCAATGCCCACGCCGCCGCCGTGGTGGACGGAAACCCAGTGAGCCCCTGCCGCGGTGTTCAGCAGGGCGTTGAGGATGGGCCAGTCGGCCACCGCGTCCGAACCGTCCTTCATCCCCTCCGTCTCGCGGTAAGGGGAGGCGACGGAGCCGGCGTCCAGGTGGTCGCGGCCGATGACGATGGGGCCCTTCACCTCGCCCTTCCGGACCATCTCGTTGAAGATGAGTCCCAGGCGGGCGCGCTCGCCGTAGCCCAACCAGGCGATGCGGGCGGGCAGTCCCTGGAACTGGATGCGGCCCCTGGCCAGCCGGATCCACCGGACCAGAGCCTCATTCTGTGGGAATTCCCGCAGCACGGCCTCATCCGTCTTGTGGATGTCCTCCGGGTCGCCGGACAGGGCCACCCAACGGAAGGGGCCCTTGCCCTCGCAGAAGAGCGGGCGGATGAAGGCCGGCACGAAGCCGGGGAAGTCAAAGGCGTTTTCCAGGCCGCCGATCTTGGCCTGCTGGCGGATGTTATTGCCGTAGTCAAAGACCACGGCGCCGGCCCTGTGCCAGTCCAGCATGGCCTGAACGTGGCTCGCCATGCTGGCCCGAGCCCGGCGGATGTACTCTTCCGGGTTGTCGTGGCGCAGGGCTGCTGCTTCGTCCAGGGTCAGGCCGGCGGGGATGTAGCCGTTCAGCGGGTCATGCGCGGAGGTCTGGTCGGTAACGGCATCGGGCTTCAGGCCCCGGCGCACCATCTCCGGCAGCAGCTCGGACGCGTTCCCCAGCAGGGCCACGGAAAGCGGCTTCTGCTGGTGGCGCGCCTCGGTCACCCAGCGCACGGCCTCGTCCAGTGAGTTGGTCCACCGTTCGCAGTAACCCGTCTGGATGCGCCGCTGGATGCGATGCGGGTCCACCTCCACCGCCAGGACGATGCCCTCGTTCATGGTGATGGCCAGCGGCTGGGCCCCGCCCATGCCGCCCAGGCCGGCGGTGACCACCAGGCGGCCCCTCAGGCTGCCGCCGAAGTGCTGCCGGGCGGCCTCGGCGAAGGTCTCATAAGTGCCCTGCACAATACCCTGGCTGCCGATGTAGATCCAGCTGCCGGCGGTCATCTGGCCGTACATCATGAGACCCTTCTTCTCGAGCTCCCAGAAGTGCTCCCAGGTGCCCCAGTGCGGAACCAGCAGGGAGTTGGCCAGGAGCACGCGCGGGGCCATCTCGTGGGTGCGGAAGACCCCCACCGGCTTGCCGGACTGGACGAGGAGGGTTTCGTCGTCCCTCAGGTCCTGCAGAGTCCTGACGATGGCATCAAAGGCCTGCCAGCTGCGGACGGCCCGGCCGGTGCCGCCGTAGACCACCAGGTCGTCAGGCCGCTCCGCCACCTCCGGGTCCAGATTGTTCATAAGCATGCGCATGGCCGCTTCCTGCGGCCAGCTCCGACAGGTGAGCGAGGTGCCGCGCGGCGCACGAACGGGACGCGCTCCTTCCATGGACTGATCCTCCACTTCTCATGTGATATGCCCGGTCCGGACAGTCAAGAACGTCAGAACAGGGGGCCCAGTTCCTCCTCCACTGCGGTCAGGAGGTCACCCCCCGCCACCAGCCGGGCGGCCGCCTCCATGTCCGGCGACTGCGTGCGGTCGCCGTCCAGAGCCGGCACCTCGCGCCGCAGGCGGCGGTAGGCTGCGGCGGTTCCGCGTCCGAGCGCGGCGGCCCCGCCCGGAGGCGCCACCAGGTCCAGTGCCTGGCAGGCGCACAGCAGTTCCACCCCCAGGACGCGCACCGCGTTGTCCACAATCCGGCGCGCCTTGCGGGCGGCGATGGCCCCCATGCTCACGTGGTCCTCCTGGCCGGCCGAGGTGGGGATGGAGTCGACGCTGGCCGGGTGGGCCAGCACCTTGTTCTCCGACACCAGGGCAGCTGCGGTGTACTGCAGGATCATGAGGCCGGAGTGAAGGCCGCCGTGGCGGGTGAGGAAGGCGGGCAGGCCGGAGAGGTGGGGGTTCACCAGGCGCTCCGTACGGCGTTCACTGATGCTGGCCCACTCGGCCGCGGCGATGCCCAGATAGTCCAGGGCCAGGGCCACCGGCTGTCCGTGGAAGTTCCCGCCGGAGACCACGTCTGCGTCCCACACGGCCCAGGGGTCCGGACCAGGGCCGGGTGCTCCCTCCAGGCCCTCCGGAGGAAAGATGAGCGGATTGTCGGTGGCGGCGTTCATTTCCCGGAGGACAACGGAGCCCACGTGCTCCAGGGCATCGCGGGAGGCGCCGTGCACCTGGGGCACGCAGCGCAGGGAGTAGGCGTCCTGCACCCGCAGCTCCCCCGGCCGGGTGACGTTGCCGCTGCCCTCCAGCAGCCGCCGCAGGTTGGAGGCGGCCACGCCCTGGCCGGGGTGGGGCCGCACGGCCTCCAGGCGCGGGTCGAAGGCGGCGCCGATGCCGCGCAAGGCTTCCACCGTCAGGGCTGCGACGACGTCAGCGGTCCCCGCCAGCACCTGCGCGTCGTGCACCGCCAGGGCGCCCACGGCGGTCAGGACCTGGGTGCCGTTGATGAGGGCCAATCCCTCCTTGGCCGTCAGCCGCAGCGGGGCGAGGCCGGCGCGCCGCAGGGCTTCGTGACCGGAAAGCCGCTCTCCCGCCTGTCCCGGCCCGGGGGCGAATTCCGCCTCACCCAGACCGATCAGGACGAGGGCCATGTGCGCCAGGGGAGCCAGGTCGCCGCTGGCCCCCAGTGAGCCCTGGGACGGGATCAAGGGGTGAACCCCCCGGTTAAGCATCGCCAGCAGCAGGTTCACAGTCTCCGGCCGGACGCCGGAGAACCCCTTGGCCAGGGTGTTGGCGCGCAGCAGCATGGCCGCCCGCACCGCGTCCCTGGGAAGCAGGGGTCCCACGCCCGCCGCGTGGCTCATGATCAGATTGGCCTGCAGTTCTTCGGTCTCCTGCCGGGATATGGCGATCTCGCTGAACTTGCCGAAGCCCGTGGTGATGCCGTAGACCGGACGCTCTTCGGCCACAATGCGGTCGACCAGGCCACGGGCCTGCCGCAGGCGCTCCAGGGCCTTGGGCGCCAGGTCGACGTCGGGCCAGGCGTCGCCGCCGGGTACGCCCCGGGCCACTCGGGCTAGATCGTTCAGGGTCAGTCGTTCGCCGTCGATGACAAAGGTCATGTGGCTCATGCTCGCCTCCTGGGCTGCGGGGTCTCCCGCTGTGGGCAATCCTTTAAAGTGCAAAAGGGGCTGGACCATTGAAGGTCCAGCCCCTTGACGGGCTCTCGCTGACGGCTGTGAAGGGTCCGGTTGACTGGGCGATGGCGGTGGCAGGCCGCCCGTCCGTGAGGGCCGGCATGGCCCCCGACTGCTGCTCGCATGGGCAGCTTCCTCTCTTGACCGCCGTATCCGTGCCTCCACGATACCAGACCCAAAAGGTTCTGACAACAGCCGTTTCGCAGGCAAGGCCTGTTCAGGCACGGGCTCCGCCCGCCTGCTCCGGCCGTCGGAAGCCACGTCCAAGACGGGCCGTCAGCGGCCGGTGGCTGCCGTCCAACACCACGGTCAGTGTAAACACCGGCCGGTCGCGGAAGAGAAAACGCAGGTCCCCCCAGGTTACGTAAATGGCGTTCCCGTCCCGACGCGTCTCCGCATAAGGGTGGCGGGCAAAGGCCAGGAAGGTCCTGGCGGCGGGATGCTGCCGCGCTGCAGTGACGACCTCGTCCTCGCCCCTTCGCTCGAAGGCACGGCTGATGTGCCAGTGATCGCCGGGAACGCGGACGGTCCCCACCAGGTAGCGCTCGGGCGTCTCCACCAGCAGGTACCAGGTCAGGAGGCCCACGAGTCCCGGCATGATAGAGATGGCCGTCGGTTTCTCTCCGGCGAACCGGGCCCAGGCCGCCCGCACCAACCGGGCGTGAAGGACATAGCGCAGCCCCAGGTAGGCCAGGAACAGAAGCAGGGCCGTGGCAAAGGCGCCCACCCGCTGCTGGGGATGGGTCCGGGTCCACAGGATGGCAGCCACAATGAGCCCCACCAGAGGCAGGTCTACCAGCATGGTGATGTCCAGGGCCAGCTTTCGCCGGGACCAGGGAAGCAGGGCCATGGTCCCATAGGCGTTGGTGATGTCCAGGAAGACGTGGCTGAGTGCTCCCGCCAGGGCCCACAGGAACATGACCCACCAGGGCACCGTGGGGAAGGCCCATTTCAGGGCCAGAGCCGCGGCGGCGGGCAGGCCCAGGATGCCCGGCAGTGAGTGCGTCCAGCTTCGATGGTAGGCCAGGTAGGCCATCTCACCGCCGATGTAACGAACAACAATATCGGCGTCCGGGATGACGCCGCCGGCCACAGACGACCAGTAGGCGGCCTGGACCGTGGCCGGGTCCGAACTGCGCGCCAGCGAGCCGATGGCCGCCCCCACCAGGGCGTGCGACACCGGATCCATTATTTCGGCACCACTGTGGATACAGCGTGGCTCTCCTTCCGGAAATGCTGCCGCAGCCGCTGGTTGACGTCCTCGGAGGTCAGCCCGGCCACCACGTCCAGATACTCGAAGAGCGTCACCCCCTTGAACAGCCAGTGGTTGAAGAAGTAGGCCAGACCGCTGAAGTTGTTGAACAGGCGCAGGGTGTCGCCATGGAACTTGCGGTGGGCGCGGTCGAAGTCCTCCTGCGAAATGCCCTGCTGGGCCATCTCCAGGGCGCCCTGCATCAGGCGCTGGCGGAGCCGGTCCGGGTCCTTCGTATCGCCACCCAGGGTGCTGTAGCCGAAGTCTTTCTCACCGTGATAGTCAGCGCCGAAGCTCAGGTCCACCAGCCCCTCCTCGTAGAGGGACTGGAACAGGGGGGAGCCCATGCCCACCAGGGCCTCCAGGGCGATGCGGGTGGCTGCGTCCCGAACCGCCAGGTCGCGGCCCCAGAGGCCCAGGCGAGTCTCCTTGAACCCCAGGCGGAACATGGGCTGCGCCACAGCCATGGCCTGAACCTTCTTCGGCTGAGCCACCCCCGCCGGCTCCTCCGGGAAGAGCCGCCGGATCTCTGCCTGGGCCTCGTAGCCCTTGCCGGCCTGGTTGGCCTCCACCTGGGACATGACCTGCTCCGGGTCCACGTCCCCGACCACGAACAGCACCATGTTGGAGGGGTGGTAGAAGGTGCGGTAGCACCGGTAGAGCAGGTCCTTGGTGATGCGGCTCACCGACTCCGGCGTGCCGCCGATGTCGATGCGGATGGGGTGGCGGCTGTACAGGGCCTCCAACATGCCGGTGCGGACGCGGTTGCCCGGATCATCCTTATACATCAGCAGTTCTTGTGTGATAATCCCCTTTTCCTTCTCCACGTTCTCGTCCGTGAAGTAGGGGCGCTGGACGAAGTCCAGAAGAATCCCCAGGCACTGGCTGAAGTGGTCGACGCAAGAGAACAGGTAGGTGGTGCTGGTGTAGTCGGTATAGGCGTTGCAGTTGGCGCCCAGCTTGGCGAAGTCGTCGAAGACGTTGCCGTCCTTCTCCTCGAACAGCTTGTGCTCCAGGAAGTGGGCGATGCCGTCGGGCACCTGCAGGGGCTCCGACTCGCCGGGAACGATGAACTCGGAGTCAATGGACCCGTAACGCGTGGCGAAGGTGGCGTACTTGCGGGCGAACCCCGGCTTGGGCAGGACGTAGACCTGCAGCCCGGAGGGGAGGCGTTTACTGTGGAGCGCTTCACGCAGGACGGGACTCTCAAGAACCGGCATGCCTATCCTCCTCCCCTACGACCGGGCGGCGGCCGCCGTCTCGGCCAGGGGCCGGTCCGGGGTCTGATCGCGCAGGAAGTAGATCGTGTCGAACTGGATGTGACGGGCTCCCGCAGCGGCCTGCTCCCGGGTGATGTCGCGGACGCGGGCGATGCGCTCCTCCGTGGTCTCGCTGACGCCGCTGATGACCATGTCCAGGGCGGCCGCCATCTTCTGCTCCGGACTGTCCTCTCCCGACTGCAGGTCCCGGATGATGGCCTTCTTGGTGGCGTCCAGCTCGTAGTCGCTGATGCTGCCTGCCTGGGTGTCCGCCACCTGCTTCTGGATGAGGTCCAGGGCTTGCTGGTAGTTGGCCACCTCGATGCCCGAGTAGATCAGCCCCAGGCCCTTCAGCCCCTCCAGGCTGGAGTAGGCGTAATAGCACAGGCTGGCCTTCTCCCGCACGTACGTAAACAGCTTGGAGTGCGCGTACCCGCCCATGACGCCGTTGCCCACCACCAGGGGGTACCAGTCCCGATCCGCCCGGGTGACGCCGGTGCGGAAACCGAGGCACAGCTTCCCCTGGGTGACTTCCTGCGGCTCCACCACCCGGCGGACGGGGCCGCGCGGCTGGGAGCGCACCTGAGTAGCGGGCGGGACCTGGGCGTTGGCCCGCGGAAAGTCGAAGTAGCGCTCTGCCAGACCCTGCAGGCGGTCAGGGTCCACGTCCCCGGCGACAAAGAGGTCCATGGGGCTCGTCCGGAGCACGTCGGTGTAATGGCGGTAGAGCCCCGCCGGCGTGATGCCGGCCACATCCTCGGCCTGGCCGTACTTGTAAGTGGCGAAGGCCTCGCCCTCGCACATCTCCTGGTAGCATCGGTTCATCGAGTAATAGATCTTGTCGTTGAAGAGCGACTCGATCTGCCGCTTGAGGTTGTCCTTCTCCTGCTCCACGTAGTCGGTGCGGAAGGCCTCCCCCTCCCGGGCCGGATCGACCAGAGCCTCGGCCAGAAGGGCCAGGCCCTGCTCCATCAGGTTCTCCGTAGTGCCAAGGAACCGCTCGTTGGCCAGGCTGACGCCCAGGTTGATGATCTGGCGTTCGCCCTTCTTCAGGATGTCACCCCCGAGCTCGGCTCCATAAAGGTGATCCAGGTGGCGCCAGAGGTCGATGGTCCTGGGGAACCGGCCGGTGCCGCGCCTCAGGACCATGGGCAGCAGGGCCGTCTCGGTGGCCGTGCTTTGCTGCAGGGGCCGGTGCAAAAACACCTGCATCGTTGTGGTCTTGAACTTGGGCGTCGGCCACACGTGCAGGGTGATGCCGTTCTTCAGCTTTCGCTCCGTAAAATCGCCAGCCAACCCGGTCCCTCCGTCCGTTGCCAAGCGGCCCGCTCATAGACCGCTTTGGCTGTTATCCCCAATAGTATTCGCCTGCCTGCAAGCGACATTCGGCCGTTGCGAACTCCGCCCGACGAGGCCGCAGCCTGCCGCCTGGCGGACTGGCACATGCGGGCCCCGCTCGACGCGGGTTACACCGAGCCGGTCAGGTGCCGGGGGTAGCAGGTCAGCACCCGGGCGCCTCCCGGCACCAGGAGGACGTCATCCTCAATGCGAACGCCGCCTCTCTCGGGCAGGTAGATGCCTGGCTCCACCGTAAAGGCCATGCCCTCCTCCAGCGGCTGCTCGGCCCCTGCCACCATATAGGGGTCCTCGTGGACCTCCAGGCCGATGCCGTGACCGGTGCGATGCGTGAAGTAGGGGCCGTACCCCCTGCCGACGATCACGCTGCGCGCGGCCTCGTCCACAAGGGAGCCCGTGGCCCCCGGCCTGGCGGCCTCGCGCCCCCGCGCCTGCGCCTCCTCCACCACGGCATAGATGCGCCGCAGTTCCTCCGGCACCGTATCGACGCGGCCCACTGCGAAGGTGCGGGTGATGTCGCCCACGTAGCCGTCCCAGGTCAGGACCAGGTCCACCCAGCACAGCTCGCCTTCCTGCATGACGCGACCCGTCGCCTCAGCGTGGGGCACGGCGGCGCGTGGCCCTGAGGCCACGAGAATCTCCGGCTCGCTCCTCAGTCCCGCCCGCTTCAGGCCGGCGGCGACGGCGTCCAGCACATCCAGTTCGCTGGCCCCGGGCCGGATGGCCTCCCGGGCCAGCCGCATGCCCTCGTCGGTGAGGGTCGCGGCGCGCGCCAGGGCCTCCACTTCCGCCTCGTCCTTGCGGCTCCGCAGGGCCGCCAGCAGCCCGCCGGCGTCCTCGTAGGCGAGGTCCAGGCCGTTCTCAGCCAACCCGGCCGCCAGGAGTTCGCGCTCCAGCAAACGGAGGTGGCGGTATTCAAGTCCCCAGTGGGCGCCCCGGGGCAGGTTGAGGGACCGCACGGCGGCCACGGCGGCCGACCCCGGTCCGGCCTCGTCGGTGTAGGTGAAGACCCGGCTGATGCCGGCTTCCCGCACGCGCTCCGCCTCAAAGGCGGGGCACAGGGCGGCCGGTTCTCCGGAGGCAGGCAGGAACAAGAGCACCGGGCGTTCGGACAGCATCATCTGGGTGCCGGTGAGATAACGGAAATTTGGGCCGGGCATTACAGCCACGGCGGCCAGGCCGGCCTCCTGAATCTTGTGGCGCAGGTGTTCCAGGCGGTTTGTCAAGTTGGTCCATCTCCCTGTCTACGGATTATTGGCTACAGCGAATTCCGTTCCTTCCTGGATGGTTAAAAAGAAGGGGGGCCGGCAGCCGCCGGCCCCCTCCCGGTCCCCGCTGCGCCGCGGGGAGCACGCCCGAAGCTATTTCGTGGCGATGTCCACGTCGAACTCAACCGTGCCGTCCGCGTTCTCCTGGACGTTGGTGACCATCAGGCCGGATTCGCCGGGGATGGCCATGCCGGACAGCATGTAGTAGCTGCTGGTATTGGGTGTGGTGGTGAGCGTCAGGGAGCGGTTGCCAGTCGTGCCGGGGAAGAAGTCACCGGGGTTGCCACGGTTGTATCCGCGCTCGAGTTCGAACTTGCCGTCCGCCTGGACCACGCCCACGGCGTAGTGGTCCCAGCCGTTGGGTCCGGTAAAGCCGTTGTTGAACATGTTCTCGCTCCACTTGGGCGAGACGTTGGGCTCGTTGTTGATGGCGCTGGTACTGCTGATGTCGGTGGCAGCGTTCAGGTTATCGTCGATGTGCCAGACCAGCAGACCATGGCTCTGGCTATAGATGCCCGCGGGGGCGCCGTTGCGCGCGAAGCCCTGGTCAAAGCCCACCTGCTGCCGGTTCTCCAGCAGGAAGTACTCGGTGCCGCGGGAACCCGGCACGTTGTAGCGGTAGGCCTTGATCTGCCCCGGCTCGTTGCCCGTGGCCGCCGGGTAGAGCTTATAGTGCCCGGGACCCAGGATGGTCTCGAGGTTCACGCCTTCCTTCAGGAAGCCCATTTGCATCTTGCTCCAGGCGTCCAGGTGGGCCGGCGAGTTGCCGTTGAAGAGGACCGCATTGGGATAGCGCAGCCAGGAACCGCCTGACATCAGGCTGTAGTTGCCGGCACCCTCGGAGCCGTAGAAGATGTCGTAGATGTCCGGCAGACCCAGAACGTGGCCGAACTCGTGGGCGTAGACGCCGACCGTGGCCGGGAAGGGCCCGGAGACGGCGCCCAGGTACGCGGTCAGGTCGCCGCCCACCTCAGGTTCCATCGAGTAATGGTCGAAGGTGGCGCCGCCGATGGTGAAGGTGCTTCCCCTGGCGCCCCACATGGGGTCGTCGGAGAGCGCCCAGGCGTGGGACCAGATGAGTTCCGGCGTGCCGCTCCACTCCGCGCCGCTGCCGGCGTGGATGATGAAGACGTTGGGCACCTTGCCATCGGCCCCGGCATAGACGCTGAAGTCCTTGCCCTGAGCCTGCAGGACCTCGTAGGCCTTGCTCAGGGCGTCGATGACCAGACCCTGGGCGTTGTGGGGATAGGGCCCGAAGCCGTTGTCATGTACGCCATCCCACTGGCTGTAATAGCTGTAGGGGTGGTCCACCTTGACCCAGGCAATGTCCGAGGGCTTGATAGGGGTGGTCACGGAGACCACACCGAACGAGTTCTCCCGGTAGAAGCTGTTGACGGTCCGGTCGGTGGGAACCGGATGCCCCTGGGCCGCATATGTGTCCAGGGTGGCCTGGCTGTACGGGTTATAGGACGTGCCCGCGATCAGCTGATCAAACTGCTGCGGCTCCACCCGGTCGTGCGGTCCGCCCGGCGGGTCGTCCTGGAACTCCACCAGGATGGCCAGGATCCTCTGCTCCGCCCCGGCTGGGCCGGCCAGCAGCGAATAGCTGTCCACCATGCTCCGACCCTTGAAGGGAACGCCTTGAGCCCGGTCGTTATGCGGGAAGTTGCTGAAGGGAAGCGGTTTGCCGGACGCCTTGAGGGCAGCCAGGGCCTCATCCGGCATCTGCACCGCCTCAAAGAAGTGGCTGCTCACCGCCCGGTGGGGAGCCGCCGCACCCGCGCTCACCGCAGAGACCAGCATCAGGACCGCCGCCGTGAAAAGCACCAGAATCTTGCGCACAGTGGACCTCCTCCGTTGAGATGCCGTCTGACCCCGGGCCGGTCTACCCTGGACCGCGGGAAGTGGAGGAAGGATTCCATAAGAGTGAACCGTATCCTGCTTTGCTAACAATTTAACAAATGCAAGCCGGGGCCTGCATTTCCCCGTTTCCGCCTCGGGACTGCAGCCAACGTGCCGGCCCCCCCCTGGGCCCCGCTCCCACCGCGATGAGACAACGAACCCGGCCTGAGATAGGCCGGGTTCGCGATGATAGCCGTCTTCCAGGGGGTCAGGAGTTCAGTGCTGGACTTTAGGCGGCTGCGCCGGCAGCCAGCCCTGCACCGAAGTCTCCGCCGCCATGGTGTGGGCGCAGGTGGCGTACTTCAGAAAGAACGAGCAACTGCAGTGCCACTGGCCGCCCAGCCAGGAGACATCATAGGTGCCGTGGTCGCCGCGCACCTGCCCCGTCAGGCCGGAGAGGGTCAGGCGGTTCTGCTCCGCGTATCGTGCCGCCCGTTCCCGCTGCCTGTCGACCCGGCGCTGGACGTCGGCCAGACTCTCCTGGGGCAGCTTCAACCCCGCCCAGACCCGCTCCAGAAGCTGGTCCCGGTTGGCCGCGGTCACGTCCAACACCAGCGTGTCCTGTCTGGCCCGGATGGCGTCCAGCACCGGGTGCGCCTGAGGCGAGAGGGTGCCCAGGACCGGCTCGGTCCCGGACAGGGCCTCCTCCACCGCCTTGGCCAGCCCGCCGGCGGCCAGGGAGACCGGCGAGACCTCGTCCACAATGACCACGCGCCGGGCCTCGGCGGCGGACCGAACGGAGGCGACGCCTAGTCGCTCCAGAACGTCCACATCCACGTGCCACGGACCTACCTGCACAGGGCTGGGCAGGTCGCGGCTGGCCAGGAGGCCCTCCCGCCCGTCCAGGGTGACCAGGCGGAGATGGGGGGACTCCCCCTTCCGGGCCTCATCCAGGTAAAAGCCGCCGGCACGGTCGCCGAGGCGCCGCACCGCCTTCTTTACCAGCGTGGTCTTGCCCACGCCGGCCGGGCCGGTAAAGAACACGTTCTTCAGGGGCCTTACCTCCTTGAAATGAAGCCCTTGGCGAAAAATAGTATAGCATGCGCCCATGCCCCCAGGCACATGTAATGAGCAGGGCCATTAAAAACTGTGTGAAGTTTACATCCAGAAGGCCGAGTGCTAAAATAACGGCAGATATGATGAATAGGGAGCGTGCGCTGAGATGAAAATTGGAAAGCGCTCCACCCGTGACGAGATCCTGGAGTTGCTGAAGCGGCACGGCAATCTGAGCGTGGACCAGATGGCTGGCCACCTCAGCATCACGCCTATGGGTGTGCGCCAGCATTTGAATATTTTGGAAAAAGATGGTCTGGTTTCCTGCCAGGCCGTTCGTAGGGGGCTCGGCCGGCCCAGCCATCTCTATTCCCTGACGGTTGCGGCCCGGGAGTACTTCCCCCAAAACTACGAGACCTTTGCCCTGACCCTGCTGGACGATATTCAGTCCAGTCAGGGCGACGACGTGGTGGACGAACTCTTCCGTCACCGTGCCGATAAGCTGGCGGAGCAGTTAAAGCAAAAGGTTTCCGGACCGGACCTCAAGACACGGGTCAGCCAGTTGGCCCAGGCTCTGGACGAGTCCGGTTCCATGACCTCCTTTGAAGAAGCCTCTGACGAGACCTTCGTTCTCACCGAGCACAACTGCGGCATCCTGGGCGTCGCTCTACATTTTCCGCAGGCCTGCCGACACGAAAGGGACCTCTTCGAACGGATCCTCGGCGCTAATGTAGAGCGGCAGGAGTGCCAATCCTCGGGACAGAACTCGTGCCGGTACATCATCACCTCGCGCCAGGGCAGTTCCGCCGCTGATTGACTCTCATCGTGAAGCGTTCCCCCAAAACCCCGGCAACGGGGTTTTGGTTTTCTTTGCCTCTGGGGGTGTTGGGTGATTGCGTCTGAGAGAGAGGTTCAGGGCCACAGGGCTGCTCAGCCTGACGGGTGACACCTGGCTCATCGTCCTGGCAGCCCTGGTGGGAGCGGCGGCCGGCCTGGTGGCCGTGGGCTTTCGCTGGCTCCTGGTCTTCTTTGACCGGTTCTTCTTCGACACCACCTTGGATGGGGCGGCGGGGCTTGGCCTGCCCGTCTGGCTGGCAGTCGTCCTCCTGCCGGGCCTGGGCGGTCTTGTCACGGGCCTGCTCACCCACGCCTTTGCCCGTGACGCCAGGGGCCACGGCGTGGCCTCCGTCATGACGGCGGTGTTTACCAGGGGCGGCTACATGAACCCAGCCGTGGTGCTGGCCAAAGCAGTGACCGCTGCGATCACCATCGGCTCAGGCGGATCGGCCGGCTCCGAGGGCCCCACCGTGGTCTACGGCGCCGGCGTCGGATCGCTCATCGCCCGCACCCTGCGCATGTCCGAGACGCGAACCAAGACTCTCATCGCCTGTGGCGTGGCGGCCGGCCTCTCGTCCGTCTTCAATGCACCCATCGCCTCCGCCCTGTTTGCCCTGGAGGTCGTGCTGGGCGAGTTCCTGGCCAACACGTTCAGTCTGGTTGTCGTCTCCTCGGTTACCGCTGCGGTCGTTTCCTACGCTTTCATCGGCAACCGCCCGGCCTACGCCGTGGCCACGCCCTACGGACTCAACCACCCGGCTGAGTTGCTGCTCTACGTGGCCCTCGGCATCGTGGCTGCGCTGACGGCCCGCGCCTATATCTCCATGCTCTACGGCACCACGGGCTTCTTCGACCGCATCCGGCGCCTCCCGGGTTGGGTGAAGCCGGCCATCGGCGGCCTGCTGGTGGGTCTGGTGGGCCTGGCCTGGCGCCAGAGCCTGGGACTGGGTCATGGCGTCATTGAGGCTTCCCTGGCTGACGAGCTCCCCTGGGGCTTGATGACTGCGCTGGCCGTCGTGAAGCTGTTCACCACCTCTGTGACCCTGGGCTCCGGCGGCAGCGGCGGCGTCTTCGGCCCCGGCTTCTTCATCGGCAGCATGATGGGCGGTTCCTTCGGGCACCTGGCCCGTTACCTCTTCCCGGGCGTGGTGGCCTCGCCCGGCGCCTACGCTCTGGTCGGCATCGGCGCCGTCCTGGCTGGATTCACCCAGGCCCCCATCACTTCGGTCATGCTCCTCTTCGAGATGACCGGCGATTACCGCATCATCCTGCCGATTGCCGTGGCGGCAGTCATCGCCAACCTGGTCTCGCTCCGCATCAGCCCCTACAACATCGACACCCTGGAACTGGCCCAACACGGCATCAATGTGCAGGCCGGACGCGACATCAATGTCCTTATCCGCACGCTCGTCCGGGAGGCGATGACCTCGCCCGTCCACACCGTCCATGAGGCCGACAAGGTGGGGGATGTGGTGGTGCTGATGCAACGCCACCAGCACAGCGGCTTCCCCGTAGTCAATGAAGCCGGCGACCTGACGGGCATCCTCACCCTGCAAGACATTCGGGCGGTGCCCCTGGAGGGCCGGCTGGACAGGCGCGTGGCGGAGGTCATGACCCGAAGCCCCATGACGGTCAGACCTTCCGATTCACTGCAGGAGGCTTCCCGGAAGATCGCCCTGCGCGGCGTGGGGCGGCTGCCCGTGGTGGCGGAGGAAGACCCCAGGAAGCTGGTGGGACTGCTGACGCGCAGCGATATCTTCAAGGCCTATGATCTGCATCGAAGCGGTCTGGCGTCAAACCGCGCCCACGACTCCGGCGAGACCCCTGACCCGGCTGCCGGTTAGGCCGGCTTCGCAGCGACGTAGACGACCCGCTCCGTGTAACGGTCTGCGGGGGTATCGGCAAACCCATCAAAGGTCTTGACACCGCCCAGACCGGCGGCAGTCAGGGCCTTTTTCACCTGCGCCAGGCTGTAGGCACGCTCCACGTGCTCCTCGGTGAAGCGGTGGCGGCGACCGCCTTCGCGCACCACTCCCTTCAGGTTGATGCGCCAGTGGCGTGTGCGCCGGTCGAAGTGGTTCTCCCAGATGAGCGACCAGCCCGCGCCCTGAATGATCTGCTTGGGCGGCACCTCCCGGTCGGCGTCCCAGCGTTGGTAGACGTCAAACACCAGCAACCCGCCGGGGCGGATGACTGCCGCAATCGCGGCCATCGCCTGCTGCAGGTCCTCGGGTGTGAGGAGGTAGTTCAGACTGTCGTAGAGACACACGGCCGCATCCACCGGCTGCTCCAGGCGCAGTTCGCGTACGTCCTGGCAACCCCAGGCGAAGGCGTCCGGTGGTACCTCGCCCGACTCGACCAGCCGGCGCCCCTTCTCCTCGGCCATCTGCAGCATGGACAGGGACCGGTCCACGCCCACCACCTGAAACCCGGCCTGCGCCAGGCGCAGCGAGACGTTACCCGTGCCACAGCAGGCGTCCAGAACCCGGTGGGGCCTGTTCCCCTGGGCCAGTTGGGCCACAACAAAGGCCACCCAGTCGTCATAGGGGACAGTGTCCATCACGTGGTCGTAGATATAGGCAAAGTGACGGTAGGGTTCCACGATGAGCGACCTCCCGGCGGCAAGAGAAAGCCCGCGTCGGCGGCCCGGAGGTTCCGGATGCCGGCGCGGGCTGGTGTTTCGTCTGCCGTTGCGATTTTGCCGGCGGGTTCGGGCTAGCTGGCCCTCTCCTCAACCTGTGCCAGGATCTCGTCCAACTGATCGCCCTGGATGGTTTCCCGTTCCAGGAGCACCTCGGCCAGGCGGTCCAGCTTCTTGCGGTTCTTGCGCAGGATCTCATCCGCGGCCTGATAGCACTGGTTCATGATCTTGCGCACCTCACGGTCGATGGCCGAGGCCACCTCTTCCGAGTAGTTGCGCTCCCGGGCGATGTCCCGGCCGAGGAAGACCATCTCTTCCTTCGTGCCGTAGGACATGTTGCCCAGTTCGTCGCTCATGCCGTACTCCGTCACCATCCGGCGCGCCAGCTTGGTGGCGGTCTCCAGGTCGTTTTCCGCTCCGGTGCTGATCTCGCTGAAAACCACTTTTTCGGCGGCGCGTCCCCCCAGGGCGTGGGTGATGCGGTCCAAAAGCTCCTGCTTGGTGACCAGGTAGCGGTCCTCCAGAGGCAGGGTGAGCACGTAGCCCAAAGCCCGGCCGCGGGGGATGATGGAGATCTTGTGCACCGGGTCGGTGGTCTGCAGGAACTTGGCCACCAGGGCGTGGCCGCCCTCGTGGTAGGCCACGACGCGCTTCTCCTTGTCGCTGATGACCCGGCTCTTCTTCTCCGGGCCGCCGGCGACAATGCGGTCGATGGCGTCCTGCATGTCCTCCATGCCGACCTTGCGTTTCCGCTTGCGAGCGGCCAGCAAGGCGGCTTCATTCATGAGGTTGGCGATGTCGGCGCCGGTGAAACCGGGCGTCTGACGGGCCAGAACCTCCAGTTCCACGTCCTTGTCCAGGGGCTTGCCCTTGGCGTGCACCTGGAAGATGGCGGTGCGGCCCCTGAGGTCGGGCCGGTCGATGACGATGTGACGGTCGAAGCGGCCCGGGCGCAGCAGGGCCGGGTCGAGGACATCGGGGCGGTTGGTGGCGGCAATGATGATGATGCCTTCATTGACGCCGAAACCGTCCATCTCCACCAGCAGTTGGTTCAGCGTCTGCTCGCGCTCGTCGTGGCCGCCGCCGTAACCGGCGCCGCGTTGGCGCCCCACGGCGTCGATCTCGTCGATAAACACAATGCAGGGCGAGTTCTTCTTCGCCTGCTCAAAGAGGTCGCGGACGCGGCTGGCGCCGACGCCCACGAACATCTCCACGAAGTCCGAACCCGAGATGCTGAAGAACGGCACCCCGGCCTCGCCGGCGACCGCCCGGGCCAGCAGGGTCTTGCCGGTGCCCGGCGCGCCGAAGAGCAGCACGCCCTTGGGAATGCGGGCGCCCAGCTCCATGTACTTCTTCGGGTGCTTGAGGAAGTCCACGACCTCCGCCAGCTCTTCCTTCACTTCATCGATGCCGGCGACGTCCTCGAACGTGACCCGGCGGCGGTCGTCGGTGTGCAGCCTGGCGCGGCTGCGCCCGAACTGCATCACCCGATTACCCGATCCCTGGGTCTGCTGCATGATGAAAAAGAAGGCGCCGATGACCAGCACCACGGGCAAGAACGTGGTCAGCAGGGTGGCCCATAACGGGCTGCCCTGTTCCTCACGCGCGTCAAACTTGACGTTGTTGGACTCCATCAACTGCCTGAAGGCCTCGGTGTCCCCGGGGAACTTCGTTGCAGTAAATGCCTCGCCGCTCTTCAGTTTGCCGCTGATCTTGGTATCTCCGGTCAGGACTACCTCGCCGACCTGCCCCGACTTTACAGCCGTAATGAACTCGGAATAGCTGTATGGCTTGGGCGCCTTGGCTCCGCTCTGGAACCAGGAGGCCAGAGAGATGGCCACGATGATCATTATGAGATAAAAGGGAAGGCCCCGAACCAACTTGTTCAAACCCTCGGAAACCCCCTCTCCGGAACGTACGTTCCTTAGAAAGACTTTTAGATTATACCATATTGAGAATCCCCAGACCACCCGCAGCCATGCGCCGGGGGATGTTGGGCTTACCTGTTGCTACGAATTGAACTGCGACTTTTTCTCACTGTCAGGCAGGGAGAGCGGAAGCAGCCGCAGATGAAGCGTGCGGCTCGTGTCTTCGCGAACGCGGAACGTCTGGGCAGGGCGAAGGCCGGCCACCCAGACCAGCTCATCTCCAGCCACCACCAGAGGAATCCGGTCGCGGTCCGAGGCGGGAATGCGCTCGTCCATCAGGAAGTCCTTGAGACGCCGGGATCCGGTGCTGCCCAGGGGGCGGAACGAGTCGCCTCGCCGCCGGTTACGAACCTGCAGGGGCAGGGGTAAACGATCGAAGTCCAGATAGCCGTCGCCGGGGATCATCTCCTCGGGCCGGGGTGCAGCCGGCAGCACTTCGGTCGAGATGCTCCAGCCGAGGTGAGGCAAATCGGTTGACCCGGGAATGTTCAGGGGCACGGGTTCCTGAACGACGGCCTGGCGCGGGGAGCGCCCTCGTCCTGCCGCCTGAGGCGCCGAACGCGTCAGCACCAGTCGGTCATAGCGGCGGTCGGCGGCAACGCCGCCCGCCAGGTCCAGGTGACCCGCGGGTTCGCCCTCCAGGGCCAGGAGGCGCAGGCTTTCCACCTGACGGTACGAGGCCCCGGTCAGTGCCGGCACCGCCCCGCTGACGCGGAGCAGCGCCCGGCGAAGCGTGCGGCGCTGCAGGGCGAGGGGAGCCCGGAGCAGTGGGGTCAGGTCCAACTCCAGACCGGCGCCTCCTGCTTCCCCGGACTCGGCGGATTCCACCGATTCCACGGGGGCGGACCCGGCCCGGATCATCTCGTCCAAGAGAACGGCTGCCTGCTCTTCCAACCAGGCGGCATCGGCCCGGGCCTCCTCGGCCAGATCCGCCAGAGCCCGATCCAGAGCGGGGTTGAGCCGGCGGAGATCGGGCAGAACATCGAGCCTGAGCCGGTTCCGAAGGTAATCCCGCTTCTCGTTGCTGGCGTCCTGCCGGGTGGGAAGGCCGTTTTCCCGGCAATAGGCTTCGATGTCAGCCCGCGTGGAAAAAAGCAGCGGCCTGATGGCCAGACCGCCAGGGACGCCGGGAAGGCGGCGAACGGGAGCCATGCCGCCCAGGCCGTCGATGCCGGTGCCGCGGAGCAGCCTCATCAGCACGGTTTCGGCCTGGTCGTCCTGGTGGTGTCCCAGGGCCACCACCCGGGCTCCAACCGCACCGGCCACGCGCTCCAGAAACGCATACCGCGCATCCCGCGCCGCCACCTGCCGAGACCATCCCTGGCGGCGGGCCAGGGCGGACACATCGGCTGAGCCCAGGGTAACGGGGAGCCCCAGGGACACAGCAAGCTCCGCCACCGCCCGGGCATCGTCCCGCGACTCGCGGCCTCGCAGCCGGTGGTCCAGATGGGCGACGTGCAGCTGAACCTCCAGTTCGCCGCGCAGCCGCCACAGCACATGGAGGAGAGCGGTGGAGTCCGGCCCCCCTGAGCAGGCCACGATGACCCTGTCGCCGGGCCGCGTCATGCTATGCCGTTGAATCGCTTGTCGCACCTGGGTTAGCATGGTCCCTCCTTGGTGGGCAGGGTTCGACACCGGTTGGGCGGATACCTTTACCCTACGCCCTGCTCCCCGGGCCGCGACGCCGCTCAATGCACCAGGTAGAGACTCAGCAGGAAGGCACCCAGGGTCCCAAGGGCCAGAGCGTTGATCCAGAGGTCGACGTTCTGGCCCTTGACGAAGCGATGCATGATGGCGGGCGTCGCCCCGGCCGCAGCACGTTCCTCATGACCGCCCACGCGCGGCACGGGCTGGGCCACACCGAGGCGGGGCAGATCCTGAAGCCTCCCTCTCCCCATCGTCCTCTCCAGCCAGCCGGACTGCCTCACCGAGCGCACCACCACCGTCTGGACGAAGACGTATTCGGAGTCGCCGCCGGTACCACTTCGTTCCACCACATCGCCCCCTATCCGAAATAGTGCCCTGGGCCCAGGTGGGTCCTCTCAGCGCCGCTTGCGGGGCGGCGCGATGGGTCGCCACTTGACCGCCGCCCACCCCGCGGCCGGGTTCGCCTCCGGCTGGGCAGGATGTGTCAACAGGACAGCCAACACAGTGACATCGTCAGCAGGCTTTCCCTGCCGCCCCTCCAGGGCGAGGTTGAGCAAGGCCTCGGCGACCAGCTGGGGCTCCTGACGTGGGAAGCGCTGCAGGAATTCCGCCACCTGCGTCTCGCCCAGGTCGGAGAGCAAACCGTCCGTCACCATCACCAGCAGGTCGCCTGGCTTGAGGAGGTGACGCGTGAGGGGCACCTCGATTTGCGTTAGGATCCCTGCCGGAAGTGAGGAAGACTTGACCACGGAAACCCGATTGCCGCGACGAATGAAGCTGGGGGCGGCGCCGGTCTTGAGGAAGTCGGCTTCGCCTGTATCCAGCCGGAGGAGCATCAGGTCCAGAGTGGCAAAGACTTCGTCCGCGCTGCGCAGCAGCAGAATGGAGTTGATGGTCCGCACCGCCACGTCCGGTGGGAAACCCGCCTCCAGCAAGCGCTCCAGCATGTCCACGGTGACCCGGGACTCCTGGGCGGCGCGGGGACCGGCCCCCATGCCGTCGCTAAGGGCTGCCACCAGGAGGCTTTCATCCAGCTGGCGGTGGAGGACCGTGTCCCCGGAGACGGGGGCACCGCCCTTACTGGCCCGGCTGACGCCGATCTGACAGGCAACCGTCTGACGGCCGTGCCTGACGGCCCCGGCGCGTCGCGCCGGGGCCTCCGGTGAGGCGGAGGCCGACTCGGCCAACCCCTCCATGATCTGCGCCACGCCCAGCAGTTGGGCTGCAACCAGCTCGCGGCCCTCCGTGGTCTTCCGTTCCCAGTAGCGGCTCAGGCGAACCAGGTCCAGAACCTGGTTGATGGCGGCGGCCATGTCGGCCGGATGGATGCACTGGCGGCGGAAGTCCTCCGGGAAGCGGCCGGACGTGATGCCCCCCTGGTCCTCGGCTGCCGCCCAGGCCTCGCCCAGGTTGCGGTAGGTCCGATACAATTCCGTCTGCCAACATGTGCGTTGGAGGTCGCAGCCCTGGCAGACGCGGGTGGCCACCGCTTCCACCACGGGTGCCAGCTCATGGCCCGTCAGGGTTGCCTCCCGGGCGTCCTCAGCGGTCCTCCCCCGTGCCTGGCCCGAGGGCTCCGCAGAGGCGGCCGACGGGCTGGAGGAGGCCGTCTCCGTCTCTCCGAACGCGTGGGACAGTTCGCTGAACAGGCGCGCCAGGGCCTTGAGCTTCTGAATGCCGCGGTCGGTCCTGGCCGCAACTGCAGCTGTCTCTAAAGGCGATGCCGCCTCAGCCCTCAGGTCACCGAGGAGGGCGGAAAAGCATGCTGTCGGAATGAGAACGCCGACCACCGCCCCCAGCAGCGAGCTGCCAAGCAAGGCCGTGAGGGACTCCACCGGCTGGGACGCGTAGCTGCCGGCAAGCACGCCGATGAGCACGCCGGCCGCTGCGCCCCCTCGCCCCAGGCCTCGCAGCTGACCGGCGGCCGCGCCGGCCAGGGCCAGAGCCCCCACCTGGGCCGGGTCGATGCCGTGCGCCAACGAGGTGACGGCCGCAAAGAGCGTGCCCGCCGCCGCTCCGTAGGCGACGCCGCCCTCCAGGGCGAGACCGGCGACAAGAGCGGCACCCGTGGCGGCGGCGGGCGACACCCCGGCCAGAGAGAGTCCATCCAGACCGGCCGCCGCCGACGCAACCAGGCTGATGAGAGCCAGCCGGTTCACCGCGCCGCGTGCCACCGTCTGGCGCCGCCCCAGCGAGGCCACGGCCGGGCGATAGGCCACGGCCAGCCCGGCCGTGAACAGCCCCTGAAAC
>Ga0209314_10000258_pt1 | contig 23424 bp, 25 predicted proteins | sample I19B2metaG_FD_184146 | JGI IMG/M metagenome (GOLD analysis project Ga0209314, IMG submission 184146) | Lake sediment bacterial and archeal communities from Gulf of Boni, Indonesia to study Microbial Dark Matter (Phase II) - ​I19B2 metaG... | ecosystem: Environmental > Aquatic > Freshwater >... | reverse complement strand
AAAAAGAAGCTCGAAGCCTAAAATTCCACTAGGTTTGACTTGACAGCAAAACTTTTATTCTTTAAAATAGTTGCAAATAAGAAGCATTATCAATAATAACTATGGTTGCTAAAGAACAAACACTGAAAATTAACCGCAGAGCGCTGAGTTCAGCCGGACTGAGGATGACCAATCAGCGGGCTTTAATCCTGGAAATCATTCGCCAAGGACATCTAGATGCTGATGAGGTCTACCGCCGAGCCAAAGACAAGCAGCCTCGCCTAAGCTTGTCCACTGTCTATCGAACCCTGCGGAGTCTCAAGGAACTGGGGCTAGTAAACGAACTTCATTTTGATGAGGCTCACCACCACTATGAAGTGAGACCGTCTGCTGAGCATCATCACCTAGTATGCCTTGGCTGCGGCAAAATCGTGGAGTTTGAGTGTAAGCTGAGCCAAAGGATGAAACAGGGAATAGCCCGCAAGCAGGGCTTCAGGGTTACCGGGGTAGAAGTCCACATGACCGGCTATTGCGCTAAATGCTGCCAACGCGGAAGTAATTTCGCTTAGCCTAAGTAAGACCACCCGTCTTCAAGCGGGAACCCCCTGTTTAAAAGACTAGAGAGGTACGATTATGCCCAATGGAAAACAAGTAACCCTGCGCCAAATGCGGACTGGTCAGAGTGGCATTGTGGTTCAAATTCAAGGCGGACATGGCTTGATTAGTCGCCTTAATGCTTTAGGAATTAGACCCGGGCAGAGAATAACCAAGGTCAGTTCTGCGTTCATGCGAGGACCGGTAACCATCAAAGTGGGTAATGCCCAAGTAGCCATCGGCTTTGGCATGGCTAATAAGATAATAGTTGAGCCGATTGAGGCTGGAGATGAAGATTCTGTTGATGGGTAACCCCAACGTGGGGAAAAGCGTCGTTTTCTCCCGTCTTACCGGGGTCAGGGTGATTGCCTCCAATTATCCAGGGACGACGGTGAGCTATACCCGTGGTTTTATGAAACTGGGCGGGGAGAGGGTTGAGGTTGTTGATGTGCCCGGCACCTATACCCTGGAACCAACCACTGAAGCCGAGGAAGTAGCCATGCAGATGCTCAACACCGGAGACATGGTCATAAACGTGGTCAATGCCACCAATCTAGAAAGAAACCTCTATTTGACCCTTCAGCTGCTGGAAAGGAATATCCCAGTAGTAGTCGCCCTGAATATGTGGGATGACACTGAGCACCGGGGAATACATATTGATTTGGACAAACTGAGGGGATTTTTAGGGGTGCCGGTCATCCCAACCGTCGCCACCACCGGACAGGGAATAAAGGACTTGGTGGAATCTATTCCCAGGGCAACCTCGCCTGATGTCCCCCTCCGTAGTCGTGATGAGCGCTGGGCGGTTATTGGTAATATCATAGACCAGGTTCAGCATATTACCCATCGCCACCATACCTGGCTGGAACGTATGGAGGATGCTAGCGCCAAGCCAGCAGGGGGCATAATTTTAGCCATAGTGGTTCTGGGCGGCTCCTTCCTGGCAGTTCGTTTCATCGGTGAAAGCTTAATTGGCTATGTGCTCGACCCCTTATTTAATAATCTGTGGGCACCGGTGATACTGAGACTGAGCAGTTTCCTGGGAGGGACTGGCTTTCTCCACGATATCGTAATAGGTAAGATAGTCGGTGGGGAGGTAAATTTTATTGGAGCTTTTGGGCTATTGACTACCGGGCTCTATGTAGAGTTTGATATGGTTTTGCCTTATATCATCTCTTTCTACCTAGTACTGGGGCTGCTTGAGGACATAGGTTATCTGCCACGACTGGCAGTCCTGATGGATACCATTATGCACCGTCTGGGTCTGCATGGCTATGCTATCATCCCCACCCTACTGGGACTTGGGTGCAATGTGCCCGCCATTCTGGCTACCCGTATTCTGGAAAGCAAGCGGGAGAGGTTTATTGCCGCCACATTGATATCTATCGCTATCCCCTGCGCTGCCTTACAGGCGATGATTTTTGGATTAGTTGGCGAGCGCGGGTGGCAATATGTGGCTATTGTCTTCGGGACACTAGTCGTGGTCTGGATTATTTTGGGGACTATTCTTAACCGTGCGGTCAAGGGATTTAGCCCCGAGCTGCTGGTAGAAATACCGCCGTATCGTCTGCCATCATGGCAAGCTGTATTACAAAAACTGTGGACGAGGGTCTATGGCTTCTTAAAAGAGGCTGTTCCAATAGTTATGGGCGGTGTTCTGGTAATAAATATCCTTTATGCCGTGGGTATATTTAATACTGTTGCCAATTTTGCCGCACCGGTGGTGACCGGCTTTCTCGGATTACCCAAGGAGGCGGTAACGGCTTTAGCCATTGGTTTCCTGCGAAAGGATGTAGCCTTGGGTATGCTGGCACCATTAGCGTTAAGCACTAAGCAAATTATCACTGGCAGTGTGGTTTTAGCTATGTTTTTCCCCTGTATTGCTACTTTTGTGGTTCTTCTCAGGGAGCTTGGGGGCAAGAATATGCTCAAGTCGGCAGGAATAATGCTCACTGCTGCTCTGCTTGTAGGAGGGATATTGAACCTAACCCTGTAATAATCTGCCCTTCTCTACCTATCTTGGTCAGCCGGTTAGCCAAAGGCGCCAAGCATTCTGAGCCCCACATAGAACATTACCCCAACAAATACATACCTTAGCTGCCTGGCGGGAAGCCGATGAGCGGTTATCGCCCCAACCTGCGCCATACCAACGCTAGTAACTGCCAATAGAGCCCACGATAGCAAATTAACATAGCCTATAGAATAGGGCGGCAGATTGGGAACACCCAGACCATTTACAATATAACCGACAATGCCGCCAACGCTGGCAATCATGATAAAAGCCAAGGATGTAGCCACCGCCCTATGCATCTTGAACTTGAGCACCAGCACCATTACCGGAACCATTAACACGCCACCGCCAATACCAAGGAGACCGGTGACAATGCCTACTGGAACTGCCCAGGCTGCCCATAGCCAGGGCTTATCCTCAGGCTCATCCTCAACCCCTACCGGTGTAGCGATGAGCATCCTGATACCAGCAGCTAAAGTAGCAACACCAAAGGCTATCTTTAGCCCTTCCCCAGGGAGGTGGGTAGCTAGAGTAGCCCCGGCAAAACCGCCGGCTAGACCAGAGCAACCCATGATAATAGCTGCTCGCCACCACACTGCTCCCATTCTATGATGTCTCCAGGTGCCGCTGGCAGCGGTGGGTAAAATTGCCAGCAAACTTGTGCCAAAAGCCAGCTTTATCGCCATATCCGTTGGCACACCCATAGCGGTAAATATCCAGTACTGAACCGGGGTCATAATGAAACCACCACCCAGTCCCAGAAGACCGCTGGCAAAACCTACGCCTATACCAGTTGCCAACAGAGTAATAATATAGACTAATGCCACTTAGCTTTTTCCCCTCTCTAAAGCCACGCAGATAATAACGGGCATTTTGCCAATAATACTGTTTATTGCTATAATATCTCAACAAATGGGGCTGTAGCTCAGCTGGGAGAGCGCCTCCTTTGCACGGAGGAAGTCAGGGGTTCGAGTCCCCTCAGCTCCAGATTTTATCGAGAATATTACTATGTCCGTTTCTCCTTCCCTATTTATAACATGTCTCACAGCACTACTAAAAGATGAGCCCACAAAATCTAGAAGTGATACCGCGATTGAAAAAGGAGAAAGCAATGATTGGTAAAATTAGCATTATTGGTGCTGGAAACGTCGGGGCTACCTGCGCTCAACGAATTGCTGATAAAGGCTATGCTGATATAGTCTTGGTCGATATTATCGAGGGTCTACCCCAAGGTAGAGCCTTGGATGTGCTTGAGTCGGCGCCTATCCTCAGGTCTGACGCCCATATTATCGGGACTAATAGCTACCAAGAAACAGCTAACTCAGATGTAGTAGTCATTACCTCAGGCATTACCCGAAAACCGGGCATGACTCGTGAGGAGCTATTACAAACTAACGCCAATATTGTCACCGGGGTTACTCGCAATGTAGTCAACCATTCACCAAATTGTATTATCATCATGGTTACCAACCCCCTAGATGCTATGACCTATCTCGCTTTCCGCGTCAGCCAGCTTTCAAGAAGCAGGGTTATGGGCTTATCTGGGGTCTTGGACACCGCCCGGCTTAGAAGCTTTATTGCCGCCGAGCTTAATGTATCGGTAGAAGACGTATCCGCCTGTATTCTAGGACAACATGGTAAAGACATGCTGGTTATCCCCAGGCTAACTACAGTTGGTGGTATCCCGATAACTAAACTCCTGCCTCAAGAAACTATCAGCAAATTGGTAGAGCGCACTATAGGGGCTGGAGCCGAAATCATAGACCTAGTCAAAACCGGCAGCGCCTTTTATGCCCCATCAGCGGCCGTTGCCCAAATGGTAGAGGCTATAGTCTTAGATAAGAAGCGAATTTTACCCTGTGCTTCCTACCTGGATGGGGAATACGGAATTAAAGATAGTGTCATCACCGTCCCGGTAAAACTAGGTAAGAACGGTATTGAGCAGATAATAGAGCTTGAGCTAACCGCCGAGGAGAAATCAGCCCTAGCCAGCGCCGCTAACGGAGTGCGGGAACTAGTGAAGACTATAAAGCTATAAGGGAGACCATGAGAGAGATTAATGTTAAGGAAGTAACCAAGACGGTATCCCACCTTTTCCAGGAGGCGTGCTACTACCTCCCCGAGGATGTATTAACTGCTCTCAAACAGGCACGAGAGGGAGAGGAATCGCCTGTTGGGCGCAAGGTATTGGACAGGATATTAGAGAATATTGAAATTGCGGCTAAGGAGGAAATTCCTCTATGCCAGGATACCGGAGACGCAGTAGTCTTTCTAGAGCTAGGACAGGATGTCCACATAGTTGACGGCGACCTCTACTCGGCGATAAATGAAGGAGTTCGCCAAGGATATAGTGAAGGTTATCTACGCAAGTCGATGGTGACGCAGCCTTTTTCCGCCAGAATCAATACCAAAGATAATACACCGGCTATTATCTATACCGATATTGTCCCTGGCGATAGGCTTAAAATTATCGCCATGCCCAAGGGCGGTGGTGCTGAAAATATGTCCCGCCTAGCTATGCTACCCCCGGCTAAGGGGCGTCAAGGGGTCATAGATTTCGCCGTCAATGCTGTTGATGAGGCGGGTAGCAATCCCTGCCCCCCGGTTATAGTCGGTGTCGGCATAGGTGGAACGGTAGAAAAGACGGTCATGCTGGCTAAGAGAGCGTTATGCCGAAAAGTAGGTGAGCCCAACCCAGACCCTGAGGTTGCCGCGCTGGAAAAGGAAATCCTCAACCGGGTCAATAAGCTGGGCATCGGACCAATGGGATACGGCGGTCGAATTACCGCTCTAGCCGTTCATGCTGAAGTCTTCCCTGCCCACATCGCCAGCCTGCCAGTAGCGGTTAACCTGCAGTGTTGGTGCGCCCGACACAAAGAAGCCATTATTTAAGGACGACAGCAATTAACCATAATTTATTCCAAGAAGGAGCCAGGAAGGATGTTTTTGACCCAAGAAGAGGAGAGGATGCTTGATGGAGACTATGGGCCGGGTATACAAAAGTCAACTGAGCTACTGGTAAAGCTTGGTGAGGCATTTGATGCCAAAAGGCTGGTTCCAGCACAGAGTGCTCATATCCATTGCGCCACATCGCTTGACCTGCTCTTGGAGCTAACCGAAGGCGCTACTCAGTGCCGGGTAATTACCACCACCCACCCTAATCCTTACCCCGATGTCCTCGACCCCATAGGCTGTAAACGAATAGGACTTCCTGAGAATTACAATATATATGAGTTTATCCACGGCGGACCATGGAGACAAATTGAAGATATATTTAAAAGACTTGGTTATCTCCTCACCTATACCTGTGTCCCCTTTTTGGTTGGCAATCTACCCAAGCCGGGTGATGTCATTTCTTGGGGTGGTACCTCGGGGGCGGTTACTGCTACCTCAATGTTTGGTGCTTGTGGCAGCCGTGATAGTGTGCCCGCCAATATAGCAACTAGCGTCACCGGCAGGGCTCCCTACATTGGTATGGCAATTAAGCAGAACCGCTATGCTCAAGTTTTGGTTGAATTAGACCGACTTGATTTAGGCAATTTTACCAATGCCGACTACGGGGCTCTAGGCTACTATATTGGCGAGAAGACAGGGAGTAAGAATGTGGTTATTAACGGTCTGCCCAAGACCCTCAGCTTGGAACAATTTAGGTATCTGGTATCACCAATGCCGGTTTCTGGAGCCACCAACATATGCCACGTGGTCGGAGTCACCCCTGAGGCTTGGACTTTAGCCCAGGCTTTGGGTGGAAGCAGACCAGAAGAGGTAATAACCGTAGGCAAAGACCAGATTAAAGAAGCCGTGGATAAGTTAACCACCGCCCACAGTGGTGAAGTTGACCTGGTCAGACTTGGTTGCCCCCACTGCTCAATTATTGAACTCAAGGATATTGCCTCGCTTTTAGACGGGAAGAGAGTCCATCCTAATGTTCGGTTGTTTGTGGCTACAGCCAAGCAAATATATGTCCTAGCTGAAGCCATGGGATATGTTGACATCATTAAACAATCTGGGGGTGTCTTCACCAACACCTGCGTTGGTTCACAGGACCCGTTTAACTTTATTGGTCCAGAGTTGGGGATAGAGACGGTGGCTACCAACTCAGCCAGAAGTGCCCATTATTCAGCCAGAACCAGCAGGGGTAAAATCAAACTGCTGTATGGCAGTACGGCACAATGCATAGATTCGGCAATAACCGGGAAGTGGAGGGCTATTAGATGAAGCTTAAAGGACACAAAATAAATGGCGGTAGAGTTGAGGGCGAGGCAATAGTATGTAACGATGCATTCTCATTCGTGGGCGATTTTGACCCCACCACCGGGAACTGCCTCATTAAACGCCCTGAGCTTGAGGGGAAAAGTTTGATTGATAAGATACTGGTATGTCCCACCGGGAAGGGCTCATCACGTGGTCCGTTAAATGCCTATCGGGCAATGAAAGTCAAGAAAAGCCCTAAGGCGATAGTCTGTACACAGGCTGAGCCGGTTCTGGCGGCTGCGGCAATAGTGGCTAATATGCCCATGGTGGATAGACTGGACAAAAATCCGCTGGAGGTCATTAAGACCGGGGACTGGGTAAAGGTTAATGGTGACAACGGGCTCGTTGAAGTAATACATCCGGGTAACCAATCTCTTCAGCCAAAATGACTGGTCTATTAAACGATAGACCAAAGCTACAAAAACTGTTAAAATCAGACAGAAAGGAGAATGAAAAATGGTTTATCGGATTATGCTCCCTAGAAAAATTTGTTTTGGTGTGGGTGCTCTGGATACTCTTGGCGATGAGGCTACTAAGCTAGCAGCCAAGTGTGCCCTTATTGTTACCGACCCCGGAGTTTACCAGGCTGGACTAACAGACCCGGTCAAGGAACAGCTGTCTAAGGCTAGACTCTCAGTGGATATTTTCGCTGAAGCCGAGCCAGAACCCACCTTTCCCAGGCTGAATGCAGCCGCTGAGCAGCTACGAAAAGAAAGTTACGACCTCTTGGTGGGCGTTGGTGGAGGCTCAAGCATGGACACAGCTAAAGGGCTCTCCGTCCTCTTAGCTCATGGTGGAAAGGGACAGGACTACGGCGGTATTGATAAGGTCCCCGGACCTGGTATCCCTATCTTCACCATCCCGACAACCGCTGGAACCGGAAGCGAGGTGACCAATATTGCTATCTTCACTGACGTAGATAAAGGGGTCAAAATAGGCATAGTCAGCCCTTACCTGCTTGCCCGATTGGCTCTTGTCGACCCCACTCTTACCTATAGGTGCCCGCCAAAGGTTACCGCAGCCTCGGGAATAGATGCCCTTATCCACGCTATTGAATGCTATACCGGCAACAAGGCCAACACTTTTACTGATGCCCTGGCTCTTGAGGCGATGCGAGTTATTGTCGGTAACCTCAGGACTGTGGTCGAAAATGGTTCAGATAAGGAAGCACGTAACCACATGGCTGAAGGAGCACTCCTAGCCGGGATCGCTTTTGGCAACTCTGGGGTAGCCGCTGTCCATGCCCTTGCCTATCCGCTTGGTTCTCGCTTCCACGTGCCCCACGGCGTAGCCAATGGACTCCTGTTACCCTATGTTATGGAGTGTAACCTCTCGGTTAATCTGCCTAAATATGCCACCATTGCCAAGATGCTGGGAGCAGACACCGAAGGGCTCTCCCTTCAGAAAGCAGCCGAAAAAGGGGTAGAGGCAGCTAAGGCTCTGGCTGTTGATATTGGCATCCCCCTCCATCTGCGGGACTTGGGGGTACCCAAGAAAGCCCTGGAGGAGATGGCGGTAGCTACCATGGATTTAACTCGGCTCCTAGCCAATAACCCTAAGGAGCTCACCCTGGACGACGTTAGGCATATTTGGCAAAATGCCTGGTGAGATGGTAAGATGATGCTGCCCCAATAAAATATGTCTATCAGTGAACAATGGGCTCAGGTGACTAATGAATAGCCCAATTTGATTATTAACGAAGGAGGTTCAAATGTCAAAGGTAAAAGTTGGAGTTGTTGGATACGGGTGTATCGGCCAACGATTGGCTGACGGAGTGGCGCTACAGGGAGACATGGAGCTGGTAGGAGTGGTTGATGCTGCACCTACCTTAGCCGTGAGAGCTCTACATGAAAAAGGGATGCCTTATAAACTCTACTGTGCTATCCCCGATAAAATAGCCGATATAGAACGCGCCGGCATTCCGGTTTCCGGAACGATGGATGACCTCTTAGGACAAATTGATGTTGTCTTAGATGCTACACCGGCGGGTGTTGGCGAGAAGAACAAGGCAGCGTATATTAAGCATGGCAATAAAGCCATATTTCAGGCAGGCGAAAGGAATGAAGTAGCTGATGTGTTCTTCCACGGCTATGCCAACTACGAAAAGGGTATCGGTCAGAGATTCCTCAAACTCACTTCCTGCAACACCACCGGCTTCATAAGAGCTGTGGATTGTCTGGATAGGATAGTCGGGGTGGAAAAGGTATCCGTCACCATTGTCCGCCGTGTCGCCGACCCCGGGGATACCCACCGCGGCTTGGTCGATTTGCTAAGGGTAGACCCCATCCCCAGCCATCAGGCAGTTGACCTGATGCTAATCATGCCTCATGTGAAAGCGACCGGGATTCTGGTGCATACCCCGGTGACGCACGGGCATATTATCACCCTGGTAGTTACCCCGAAAAGAGGAATGTCCAAGGAAGAAGTACTCAAGGCGTTCAACGACCACCCGCGTATCCGTGTAGTTAGAATCGCTGACGGCTTTAACTCAAACACCGCCTTATTCCAGTATGCTAGATTCCTAGGTAACCCCAGGGGTGATATGTATGAAATTGCTGTCTTTGAGGAGGCGGTTGGCTTTAACGAGAAGGATATCGTCTTTGCCATAAATGTCCCTCAAGAATCAGTAACCATTCCAGAGACCATTGATGGGGTGAGAGCCTGTATGGAGATGCAGAAAGACCGACTGAAGGCGGTAGCTCTGACCAACAAGTATCTGGGACTGAAGTGAGGTAATCCAATGGCAAAGCGGGACTACTTAACGCTGGATGATTTTGACTACCGGGGTAAGACAGTACTGCTAAGGGTAGATATTAATTCCCCTATTGACGCCAAGACTAAGAAGATTGCCAACGAGAATAGAATCGTTCAGAGCCTCCCTACAATTAAAGAAATCATTAAAAAGGGGGCTAAGTTAGTAATAATAGCCCACCAGGGAGACACTCTAGACTATCAGAACCTTATTCCCTTACGAGAACATGCCGAGAAGCTTTCCCAAAAGCTGGGGCAAGAAGTCCAGTTTATTGACGACGTTGCCGGACCCGCTGCTCGAGAGAAAATCAAGAACCTCAAAGCGGGGGAAATCCTATTATTGGATAACCTCCGCTACCTGACAGAGGAAGCGTCCACCTTTGAGGATGCAGTAAAACTTACCCCTGAAGAAATGGCGCACACCTATCTGGTAAGAAATTTGGCTCCATTATTTGATTATTACGTTAATGATGCCTTTGCTACGGCACACCGTAATTCGGCAAGTATGGTGGCTTTCCAGGAACTACTCCCTTCAGCCGCGGGAATACTTTACGATAAGGAAGTAACAGCTCTTACCACGGTACTGGAGAATCCCAAGCGTCCGTGTGTGTTCCTGTTGGGTGGGGCAAAGATATCCGATGCGTTTGACATGATGAAAAAGGCACTGGCAGAAGGTTCTGCCGATTATATTCTCGCCGCCGGGATTACCGGGCAAATTATGCATCTTGCCCAGGGTAGGAAACTAGGCTCTCCTTCAGAGAAAGTTATTACCGACCGAGGGCTGGAAAAGTTTGTTGCGCCAGCCAAAGAGCTTTTAAAGGATTACCCCGATAAATTGCACATCCCCTTAGACTTTGCCGTCAACGATGGCGGCAGGCGGCGCGAGGTAAGCACTGATGAGTTGCCAATTGAAAACCTGATTATTGATATCGGAGCCAAAACAATTGAGGAATACGGTAAGATACTGAAGAAAGCGGGGACGATATTTGTTAATGGACCTGCCGGGATTTATGAGCAGGAAATTGGTGCCTATGGCACCAAAGAACTGTGGAAAATAATCGGTGAGGCAAAAGGCTATTCAGTAATTGGGGGTGGAGACACGGTTGCTTCCGCCGCTCGCCTGGGAGATTTATCAAAAATAGACTACGTTTGTACCGGTGGCGGGGCTCTTATTCGGTTTTTGTCAGGGAAAAAACTACCTCTGGTTGAAGCTATGAAAAAAGCCCGCAAACGCTGGGGAGTCAAAGAAAAATGAAGGGTTTTTATAATGTCGTATTACATATTGACCTCACTCGGAGGTCATTTGAAGAGGAACCCATTGATGATAAAGTCTATAGAGGACTCTTGGGGGGAAAGGGGCTGGGTGCCCATCTTTTACTTGAAAATACCAAAGCCGGTGTCGACCCGCTGTCAGCCGACAATGCAATTATTTTTACCACTGGACCGGTTACCGATACCAAGGTCTATGGCTCATGCCGATACGGGGCTATTACCAAGTCACCGCTAACCGGCATATTTAGCGAGTCTTACTCCGGAGGTAAGGTAGCTGAGCCGATGAGCCGAACCGGGTATGACGCCATCATAATCAAGGGGGCTTCTAAAAAGCCGGTTTATCTTGAGATTTCTAATAAAAAGGTGATATTCCACGATGCCTCTCATCTCTGGGGCAAAGAGACCTACGAAACCGAAGACGCCATTAAGGAGGAAGTGGGCAGAAAAGATGCCGGGGCTATCGTCATCGGACCAGCCGGGGAGAGACTGGTAAAATTTGCCGTCGTCGAAAACGACTACTGGCGGTCGCTGGGTAGGACTGGTATGGGCACTGTGCTTGGGGCAAAGAAAATCAAGGGTATAGCCTTTCATGGGGATATAAAACGACAGGTAGCTAAACCTGATGCGATTAATAAAATGTGGGAAGAACTAAAAGTTATCAGTAAAGATGACCCCGGGGTCAAGAAGTACCATGACCAAGGAACGCTTCAGATAGTACCGGTGCTGAATAAAGCTGGCGCCTTCCCGACAAAATACTGGTCTTCGGGAACCTTTGATAAGTGGCAAAATCTAACCATAGATGCCCTGCGGCAGAAATGTAACGTCAGAGCCAGGGCGTGCCCGAAATGTTTTATGGCTTGCGGAAACCTGACAACGGTTATGGAGGGAAGGCACCAAGGGTTAAAGATTGAGGGACCTGAATATGAGACTACCTATGCTATTGGTGGTCTATGTATGATTGATGATATTACCGAGGTTGCCTACCTTAATGACATCTGCGATAGACTAGGTATAGATACCATGACATTTGGTAATCTTGCTGCCTTCACTATAGAGGCTTCCCATAAGAAACCAATCGGCATCAAGCTTGAATATGGCGATGTTGATGGCATTGCTGCTTTACTATACAAGGTTGCCCGAAGAGAGGGGGTTGGAGCTATTCTGGCTGAAGGTATAAAATACGCCGCCAAAGAGTGGGGGTTGGAAGACCTGGCTATTCATGTTAAGGGAATGGAGCCCAGTGGCTATGAGCCCAGGGTGCTAAAAGGAATGGGGTTAGCCTACGCCGTTTCCGATAGAGGCGCCTGCCACTTAAGATCCACTGTTTATAAGGCAGAGCTTTCCGGAATCATACCGCCAGAACAAATTGAAGGCAAAGCCGAGGTAGTCCTTGACTTTGAAGACAGGCATACCCTTTTTGACTCCCTGATTCTCTGCCGCTTTTTCCGAGATATGTACCCTTGGGACAGATTGTCGGTACTGATAAATGCCGCCACCGGGATGGAGCTAGACAAGAAGGGGTTGCAGAAACTGGCTCTAAGTATTACCAACAAGGCGAGGGAGTTTAACCTGCGTGAGGGCATGACCAAGGAGGCTGATACCCTGCCGAGAAGGTTTTTTGAAGAAAAACTTGAGGACAGCGGCAAAGTGCTTCTGAAATCTGAATTTGACAAGATGCTGTCTGATTACTATAAGCTTAAAGGCTGGGATTAAACGGGATGCCATGACCAAAAGGATTACGCTACCTCTAACTGACGAAGCTCTAAAAGACCTTAAAGCTGGAGACGAGGTCCTGCTCACTGGGGTCATATATACCGCTCGAGATGCTGCCCATAAACGGATGATTGAGGCTCTAGACCAAGGGAAGCCCCTGCCATTTGACATCAAGGGGCAAACAATATTCTTCACCGGTCCCGCTCCGGCTAGACCGGGGCGACCAATCGGGGCAATTGGACCGACTACCAGCGGTCGCATGGACAGTTACTCGCCCCGATTGATAGCCGAGGGTCTTAAAGGTATGATTGGCAAGGGTATGCGCTCCCAAGCAGTGAAGGAGGCTATAAAGCAACATAAAGCGGTATATTTTGGCGCCATAGGTGGTGCCGCTGCCCTTGCTGCCAAGAGCATTAAGAAAGCCAAAGTAATCGCCTATGAGGATCTGGGCACTGAGGCGGTTCGCCGCCTAGAGGTAGAAGATTTTCCGGTCACAGTAATAAATGATATCTATGGCGGAGACCTTTACCAAGAGGGAAAAGCCAAGTATAGGATAGCCTGATGAAGCAGTATGACTATATTATGGTGGGTAGTGGCATTGCCGGGTTATATACCGCCCTGCTGGCAAATGAGCAGGGGAGCGTGCTGATTATAACCAAAGGCAGCATTGATGACTGCAATACTAAATATGCCCAAGGGGGCATCGCTGCTGCTATCGGTAAGAATGACTCCCCAGAGACTCACTTTCGGGACACCATAGCCGTTGGCGAGGGCTTATGTGATTTAGAAGCAGTGCGTATCCTGGTCAATGAAGCCCCAGGCCGTATTGCCGACCTGGTCAATTTTGGGGTGCCCTTCGACACTATTAATGGCGAGATTGCCCTGACTAAGGAGGCAGCTCACAGTGTGCCCCGTATCCTCCATGCCGGGGGTGATGCCACTGGCGAACACATTGAAGTCACCCTCAGTAATCGGGTGCGTTCATCTAAAATCCAGGTGCTTGAGGATTGCCTGGCTGCTGAAATTCTGGTAGAAAAGGGGGTAGTTAAGGGAGTTAAAGCCCTTGATTGCCATACCGGCTCGGTTGAGGAATTTGGCTGTCGCTCTTTGATTCTAGCTACCGGTGGCGCTGGGCAGTTATATAAATACAGTACTAACTCAGACATTGCCACTGGTGATGGCATAGTTCTCGCCTTCAACGTCGGGGCTGAGATAATTGATATGGAGTTCTTCCAATTCCACCCCACCGCCCTCCGCCTCCCCGGGGTAACCCCGTTTCTTATATCGGAAGCGGTCAGGGGTGAAGGCGGGGTGTTATGCAATGTAGACGGTTATCGCTTCATGCCCGACTATACACCAGAGGCTGACCTAGCACCGCGGGATATCGTAGCCCGCAGCATAGTCTACGAGATGAAAAAGACTGGCTCAGACAGGGTCTTCATTGATGTTACCCATCTGTCACCCTATGTTATTACCACCCGGTTTCCTCATATCTACCGCTTCTGCCTAGACCACGGACTAGATATTACCAAAGGTCTGATACCAGTAGCACCGGCGGCACACTATATGATGGGCGGCATCAAGACCAATAGCTGGGGAGAAACCAATATCGCTGGACTATTCGCTGCTGGTGAGACCGCCTGTACCGGCGTCCACGGAGCCAACCGGCTAGCCTCAAACTCGCTCCTCGAAGCCATCGTATTCTGCAAGAGAATTATCGAAAGGACTACAAAAGAAACCAAGGCATCAAGCACCAGCCAAGGCAAAGAAGTGCGCCACTCACTGAGCCAGAGGCAGGCTCTTAAGGTACCCTCACCCAGCCTCTCCGCCCTGCAACAACTGCTCTGGGACAAGGTAGGCATCATCCGCGACAAGGAAAGCCTGACCGAGGCAGCGGATGTCCTGGCTACCTGGGAAAAGTCCCTACCCCAGCCTACAGACCGCCCATCCTACGAGCTAAACAACCTGGTGCTAACTGGTCGATTAATGACCGAGGCTGCCCTGCTGAGGGAAGAGAGCCGGGGTGCCCACTTCCGCTCCGATTTCCCCCACAGCTCACCCCAATGGCAACGCCACATCGTCTTAGTAAAGTCATAAAGACCTAACTTTTGAGCTGCCTTTGATACATGATATAATTTATTGTGGCGATAAAGACAATAGCTACCAACCGCAAAGCCTACCACAATTACCACATTCAGGACAGTATAGAGGCTGGTATTGCCCTTACCGGCAGCGAAATAAAGTCAATCCGAGCTGGTAGAGTAAGCCTAGGCGATGCTTATGTTAAGCCCGAGGCTGGGGAGTTATGGCTACTGAATGCCCATATTGCCCGTTATGAACCGGGTAGCTATTTAAGCCATACGCCAACACGACCTCGCAAGCTTTTACTGCATCGCAAGCAGATTGATAGCCTCTCCAGCAAGGTGCTGGAACAGGGCTTTACACTGGTGCCGTTAAAATTATATATTAAAGATAGTATTGCCAAAGTTGAAGTGGCATTAGCCAAAGGCAAAAAGCTATATGATAAGCGAGAGTCCATAATTCGCCGTGAGACGGAAAGAGAATTAGGGCGAGCCTTAAAAAGGCAAAAATCGCAAAGGAGGTAATAGTTAATCTGTAGTAAGCGGGGACGCGCGGGTTCGACAGGGGGAGTAGGCTACAGGACTGCAAGCTGAGGTGCCACTACCCTCATAAAACAAGTGGCAAAAAATAACCGGCGAATCTTCATTCGCTTTTGCTGCCTAATTAGGAAGGCAGTACGCTCAACCTGACCCCGCCTCAACGGGTTGGGATTGGGTGCCGAAAAGTTGAGGTGCCACCACCCCGATGTCGATAAGGGTGGTGAAAGAGTTATCGACTGGCTTAGCTAGACTCGGTCAGCAGAGGCTAGCTAGGTAAGAAAAAGAGCTGACTAAGCTTGTAGGATATCCTGGGTAGCTCCTCTTGGACGGGGAGTTCAACTCTCCCCCGTCTCCACCATGAATTTTATGGGCTCCAATTGGGTTGGAGCCCATTATTTATTTTGCATATTCTATGGTGTATTTTAGAATAGCTCTGTTAATAGAGTCAGATTTCTACATTGGTCAAAACTATCAAAAAGGAGAAACATAAATAAGGAGGATATACTATGCTAGATAAAATTATGCAGAAAACCATGCCTGGTTTTATCGGGCGGGCTACCATGGCACATTTTGTAACGTATTTCGTTTTCGGTCTTATTTTTCTCTTTTTCAACCCCTTTCACCCAGGACAGCATGCAATTTCTGTGCTACTACCTGAGTTCGAGTGCTTCTTCCGTTCCATAGATGACCCCCTGGTGAGGGCCGGGGCACTCTTCCAGTTTGCGCGGGGACCAATTCTAGCCTTGGCACTATTTCCTTTTCGCAACGTTTTCCTTGAAAGTAAATGGGGATGGTTGTATCTTTGGGGGTTGTTCCTTGGCTTAGCGATACTCGCTCCGTGCGCCCCAGCTCCTGTCTCCATAGAAGGATGGGTCTACTCAAAGCTCACATTTTGGCAATCTATATCTGCTGCACCAGAGGCAATTCTTCAAACATTGGCCTTCTCAGCATTATTCTTTATCTGGGAGCGAAAAAGAGAAAGGAGAATTACTATACCTGTTGTGGTGGCTTCAATTGTCTGCGTTGTATTTACTGTCTTGGCAGTGTTCGTACCCTGAACATACTTATATCTGCCACATCATTTCAGACTTTAGAGTGGGCACTGTAAAATAGCACCGCTAAAGCCCATAGGTCTTCAATGCCGTTGAGATAATCTCAGTAAATATATGGAGATGGGGTTTCCCCCGTCTCCAGCGGAGATTTAAAAGGCGCTAGCCTGGTAAGGCTAGCGCCTTATTTATATCCGGAACCTGGGCTATTCCTTCTGCGATTTAACCTCACGGTCTCTAAGCCAGCGTTTAATCTCATCCAGGGCGGGAGGGACAACATAAAATATCTTTATGTCCGATGGAAATTGAATCTGATGACCTTCCCTCATAAACAATATCCCAACCTCATCCTGTTTAAGTGTTTCGTCTATTTTTTTGGCGATATGTTCATTCCGCCTTTTACTGGCTTCGGTGTAATATTCATAGACCGTGGTGAATACTTTTTGATTCTGCAGACCTATCACCAGGCACCGGCTCCAATCCATAAATTCGGTAAGTAACTCGGCTTCTTCGGTGGCTTCAAGCTTCGTACCCTTGTCTAACCTGTGTTCAACAATTTGATAGCTCTTATCATTCAGGTCTTTTATCACTTTAGCCCCGTCATCACCACCTACCGAGATTAATTCATGGTATATTTTATCAATCTTACCCAGCTTTAGCTCCAAACTGCTAACCTGATTTTCAACCTGGCACCAATAGTTATTAAATTTCTCCAGATACTCAGCTTGAGGCTCTTTCTCGCAGTAAATAAGGGGTACAAAATATAATTTTCTTCCCTCCTTGAATTCCCCAGCCTGCGGCTTTTCTATTTTCCCAAGCTCCTGAGACATGCTAATCCTGCCTTCTACTTAACTTTAACCAGAATCATAATGTCCCCCGGCTGACCATCGGTTATCTGACGGGCATTTCGCAGCCTTACTTTAGAGCCAGTTTTTACCCCGGAAGGGATTTTTACCCTTAATGTTTTGCCCCCTCGTTTCAGGTCTTTTTCCAGCCCCCGGGCTGCCTGTTCCTTGGTAATGGTTATCTCATAGCTAACATCCTGGCGGGGAGGTTGAGCCTGAGCAAATATCTCTTCTAGGTTAATTCCTCCGGGATATTCAAACCTGACTTTTCCTGGACCAGAGCCCCGGCTGAATATCTTAAAGGAGAAACTTTTACCTCGCAGAGAGTCGCCAAAGATGTCATCCAAGAAGTCAAATCCAAGGTTAGACCTGCCAAAGCCCCTCAACAGATCTTCAAAAGTAGTTCGGGTAAAGGGACTGCTAAAGATATCACCAATATCGCCCACGGTGCCAAACTGGTCGTATTGCCGCCTCTTCTCCGGGTCACCAAGCACGGCGTAAGCCTCGTTTATTTCCTTAAATTTTTCGTTGGCTTCCTTCTCTTTCCCTGGGTTACGGTCAGGGTGGTATTTCATGGCTAAGCTGCGGTATGCCTTCTTAATGGTCTTTTCATCGGCATCCCGACTAACGCCAAGGATTTTATAGTAGTCTTTTCCCCTCATAAACGCCCCCCTTAACCACTCAATTAATGTTTAGAAGAATCTGGCTCGGTCTCAGGCTTAGGCGGTTCACCCTTAGCCTTTTTGGAATCGGTGGTGTAGAAGCCTGGTCCCTTAAAAATTATGGGTACCGGCGAGAAGACACGTTTAGCCTTACTGCCACACTGCGGACAGGTAACTATTGGGTCATCGTCAAAACTTTGCTTCAACTCAAATTGATGACGGCACTTTTTACATTGGTATTCATAGACAGGCATAAAACAAGACCCTCCTATCGTAGAGACATAATTTTAGCACTCTCAGTCCTAGAGTGCTAAAGCTATTTTAAGGCAAAACAAGCCGAAATGCAAAACCTAGCGCCGGGCGACACCAATAAGCTCAGCTATATCCTCTATCCCCTCTTGTTGCATGAATTGCTCTATTCCCAGTAGCACCTCTAGCGGGGTGCGGGGGTTGGTAAAGCTAGCTGTGCCTACCTGGATAGCACTGGCTCCAGCCATAATAAACTCAATGGCATCGCTGGCAGTAGTGATGCCACCACAGCCAATAACCGGTACCCCCACTGCCCCGGCTACCTCATATACCATATATAACGCCACCGGCTTGATTGCTGGTCCGGATAGACCTCCAGTTATGTTGCCTAATAGAGGTCGGCGCTGGGTGATACCAATGACCATGCCCTTTATGGTGTTGATTAAGGATATGGCATCGGCTCCAGCTTCAGCCACAGCTATTGCAATCTTAGCTATATTGCTGGTGTTTGGGGTTAGTTTGACCACTACTGGCAGAGAGGTAGCTGTTTTGACGGCAGCGGTTACTTCGGCGGCTGATTTAGAATCGGCGCCAAACTCAGCGCCACCGGCTTTGATATTAGGGCAACTTATGTTTACTTCAATGGCACTAATCCCAGCTACTCCATCCAGCTTGCCAGCCAGTCGGACGTAATCGTCAACAGTCTCACCGGCAATATTAACCATGACCGGCACCTTCCAGCTTGCCCAGATTGGTGCTTTTTGGTTAATTAGGGCGTCAATGCCAATATTTTGTAGTCCAATTGAGTTGAGCACACCACAGGCGGTTTCGGCAAGCCTAGGCTGTGGATTACCCGGTCTAGGTTCGAGGGTGGTTGCTTTGCATACAATAGCCCCAAGCCGTTGAATATCAAACAGGTGGCTATATTCCGTCCCATAGCCAAATGTGCCTGAGGCGGTCATCACCGGGTTAGCTAGTAATAAGCCTGCCCGGTGTTTGGGGGCTAATTGGACTGAAAGATTCGTAGCTAGCTCCTTTCTTCTTAACGAAGATTATAGAGGTTGTTTATTAACCTCACCCCTTTAGACTTTTATTGGTATCCCTATCCCCTTTTTCCCCTTCCCCTTATCAAGGGGAAGGGGAATTGGTTATATATTCTACCTCACCCCCTTAATCCCCCTCTCCCTTGAAGGAGAGGGGGAAGAGATTTTAGAGAGGGGTAAAACCCCTCTCTTACCTACACTCCCCCTTCCCTGAAAGATGTAGATGAAGTCCTTGCATAAGGGGTCAGGGGGATAGGTTGCTAAACAAATTCATTATAGGCTATGTGGGCTGGGGTGGCAACCTCTCCCTCCTTACGAATAGCAGGGGGAAGACTATATCGCTGGTGCAGCACGGAAGCCAGACTGAGAGGAATAAGAACCCAAAGATGGCAGGAAGTGTAACCCAGTTGACGGTTCCGCCTAGTGCCATGATGACATGGAATAGTGATGCCCAGGTGCTTAACAGTACATGTCCAGCATGGGGGAATTTAGTAGTCCCTGGTTTCCGATAACCAATGGCAATGCCTATAAATGCTGCGGGATTGGTTAGCAGTGGTTCCTCAATAAAACCTATATGCATTGCTTTGTGCTCAAGACCGAGCAAGGTTTCCCCGAGATAAGGGATTACCGAGTCGCTCAGCGTAGCGATGCCGACGGAACCAACATAGCCAATTAGCAGAATTACCCATATTCTGGAGGTACTATATTTTTGGTACATGGCTGTGGTCACCAGAGCACTCAACAGGATATGGGCGGGATGCAAGATGTAAAAAATAGTGTAGGAAACCGGTGAGACCTGGGGGAGGACATTATTAACGACTATTATCGCCATGACAACAATCCCGGTAGCGGCACCGGTGGCAGTGAATGGGGCATGATGTTTGAGTTCATCGGCTATTCGTTTTAGCATTTTTCATTAGCAACCTAAAACTACCGTATTACTTCTTTCTGGCAGGCCTGGCAAAGACCAATGAACTCAAGCAGGTGGTCGTTAATCTCAAACCCGGTTTCCAGAGATAGCCTTTGCTCCAGTAGGCTAAGGTCATAGCCAGTAAAATCAACAACCTTGCCGCAGTTAGAGCAAATCAGATGGTGGTGGCGCTCTGAAGCACCACCGGTGTAGCTGTGGCAACTGCCTCCGGCGTGCAACTCACAGATAAGCCCGAGTTTGGTCAGGATATCAAGGGTGCGGTAAATGGTTACCAGCCCGATATCAGGGTGCTGTTGGTGCACCTTTTCATATATGGCGGCGGGAGTAAGATGGTCCTGACTTGAGGCAACTGCCCGTATCACTATCCGTCGTTGGGAGGTGAACTTATAGCCATGTTGTCTCAGTATGGCAGCTATCTTTTTCTCTGAGAATCTCATTTCCAATGCTAATTGAAAATTATTATCAATTAATAATACTAGGTGTTAATCTTCATGTCAAACTTTTACCCAGGCTGTGGCTTTATTCTGTTTTTGAGTGCTAGCTAGGGCTGTGATATAATAATCCTAGCGAGGCGACATAATCATGTTAGACCAACTAGACAGGATAGAGAAGCGTTACCTAGAGCTAGAGCAGCAGATAGCTATGCCCGAGGTAGCATCTGACCTAAAACGGTTGCGGGCACTGGCTCAGGAGAGAGCCAGCATTGAGGACGTGGTAACAAAGTATAGAGAGTACAAAGCAACCGCCAGGTCGCTGGAAGAGACAAGGGCGATGCTAAAAGGCGAGCTGGACGAGGAGATGGTGGCTTTGGTCAAACAAGAGACCCAAAGCCTTGAGTCAAAGCTAGACCACCTAGCTCAGGAGCTCAAATTTGCCCTCTTGCCCAGGGATGCTAATGATGAACGGGACGTAATTATGGAGATCCGGGCTGGGGCTGGTGGTGAGGAAGCCGGGCTGTTTGCTGCTGACCTCTTCCGTATGTATAGTCGGTATGCTCAGTCTAAAGATTGGGGGGTTGACATTATTAATGTCAGTGAAAGCGGTATAGGTAGCTTTAAAGAAATCATTTTTGAAATAAAAGGTAAAGGTGCTTTCAGCCGGCTGAAGTATGAGCGGGGGGTTCACCGGGTGCAGCGAGTGCCTGTCACCGAATCTGCGAGTAGAATTCATACCTCAACGGCTACGGTAGCTGTCCTCCCTGAGGCAGATGAGGTAGAGGTGTCTATCAACCCCGATGACCTCAAAGTTGACATCTTCCATAGTCGTGGGGCTGGGGGGCAGAATGTAAATAAGGTAGCCACCGCTGTCCGTGTCACCCACTTGCCTACCGGGATAGTTGCTACCTGTCAGGATGAGCGCTCACAGCTAAGAAACAAAATGAAGGCGATGGCGGTGCTCCGAGCTCGACTGCTAGATGCAGAGCAGCGCAAAAAAGAGGAGGAAGTGACCAGACAGCGCCGTTCCCAAGTAGGCACTGGCGACCGGGCGGAGAGGATACGAACCTATAATTTCCCTCAAGACCGTGTTTCTGACCACCGTATTGGTCTAAGTCTCCACAACCTGCCCCGAATCCTGGAGGGAGAGCTTGATGAGCTTGTTGATGCCCTAGCTGCTGACGACCAGATGAAACGGCTGGAGAAGCAACTGGCGTGACCTTAAAACAGGTGCTTAATTGTGCCTGCGATATTCTGGTGGCTAATAACATTGACGAGGCTTATCTTGAGTGTGAGCTACTTTTGAGGCATGCCTTAAGTCTAAGCCGAGTCCAGTTATATCTAGACCTTGACCGTGAGTTAAGCGCTAAAGAAGAGGCAGATTTCTGGCAGCTAATTAAGCGCCGCCTGAGTGGTGAGCCTACAGCCTATATCATCGGGCATCGCGAGTTCTACGGGCTTGATTTCTATGTTGAGCCCAGCGTCTTCATCCCCCGACCGGAAAGCGAGTTACTAGTTGAGCAGGCTCTTAAACTGGCTCAAAATCGCCCGGTGTCGAGTATAGCTGACATTGGTACCGGTTGCGGGGCTATTGCCATTAGCCTAGCATTAAACCTGCCACAGGTAAAAATCTATGCCACTGATATATCGGCTTCGGCACTGAAAGTTGCCATGGTTAACTACCAGAAACATAGGGTGGCAGATAGAATTCGTCTTCTCCAGGGCGATATGCTTAACCCGCTACCCGAGCCGGTTGACCTGATAATAGCCAATCTGCCCTATGTTACGGAAGTAGAACTGCCACAGGTAAGCTCAGCCGGTTTTGAGCCACTGGAGGCGCTAGGCGGAGGTTCAGACGGTTTGGAAAAGATACACCAGTTATGCCACCAACTGGGAGATAGGCTCTGCCCTAATGGCTCTCTGCTTCTGGAGATTGGGCAGGGGCAAGCCGGGGCAGTAACCACTCTTTTGTCTCATCTCTTCCCCTCAGCTACGATAGAAGTGGTGCCAGATTTGAGTGGTATAGACCGAGTGGTAAGTCTAACCCTTACCCCCCGCGGCTAACCTTGAGCTTCTAGGTGAATAAAATCGGCAATTGGTAGCGGTCTTTTAAGCCTTCTTGGCTTGCCTTTCGGCGATAATCTTCTGGGTGATTTGGGGTGGGACCTCTTCGTAGTGGCTAAAGCTAACGGTGAAGCTTCCCCTCCCCTGGGTTATTGATTTTAGGTCTATAGCATAGCGCAAAACCTCAGCCTGGGGCACCTGAGCTTCAATAACATTAATTCCAGCCTCAGGGCTCATTCCCAGCACCCGGGCTCGTTTGGTATTAAGGTCGCCAATGATATCACCGGTGAACTCCTCAGGAACCCTAACTTTGATATTGACAATCGGTTCCAGGAGGATTGGTTGCCCCTGGGATAGTCCCTTCTTCAGCGCCTGTGCCCCGGCAATCTTGAAGCATATATCCGAGGAATCAACCGGGTGAAAGGTGCCATCGTACACCGTCGTCCTTACGTCAACCACAGGGTAGCCAGCCAAGACCCCTTCCTGGGCGGCTTCATTAACCCCCTTCTCTACTGCTGGAATATAGTTCTTAGGTATGGCGCCACCCACCACCTTGTCAACAAACTCACGACCAGTGCCACGAGGTAAAGGTTCCAGCTCGAGGAAGACATGCCCGTATTGACCGTGCCCTCCGGTCTGCTTCTTGTGCTTATACTCAGCCTTGGCTGGTGTGGTGATAGTCTCTTTATAAGGAACCTTGGGGGTTTCCAGTTCGACACTGACACCGAATTTACGCAGCATCTTCTCGGCGGCTACGTCGAGGTGGGTCTCACCGAGTCCGGATAGAATAGTCTCGTTGGTGTCAGGCTCTCTACGCACCTGGAGGGTTGGGTCTTCCTCAGATAGTCGGGATAGGGCTGCTCCCAGCTTATCTACGTCAGCCTTGGTTTTGGGATGCACTGCCTCGCTAAAGGCTGGTTCGGGGAATAGGATGGAGGCGATGGTCATTGAC
>Ga0209314_10000257_pt1 | contig 23450 bp, 18 predicted proteins | sample I19B2metaG_FD_184146 | JGI IMG/M metagenome (GOLD analysis project Ga0209314, IMG submission 184146) | Lake sediment bacterial and archeal communities from Gulf of Boni, Indonesia to study Microbial Dark Matter (Phase II) - ​I19B2 metaG... | ecosystem: Environmental > Aquatic > Freshwater >... | reverse complement strand
GCTCGGTGTAACCTCCAATATTCATGCCTTTACGCTGGCCGATGGTGTAAAAATGAGCGCCGTTGTGAGTGCCTACTTTTCTGCCGGTAACGGGTTCGTATTTAAATGGTTCAGTCATGGAAATTAACCATTCAGATGGAATTTTCCCTGCAGGATATCCGTCTTTAATGGATGGATATGCCTGCCTGTCTGTAATTTCAATTATGTCACCTTTTTTGGGTGCAAGTTTTTGCTGAAGGAAAGTGGGTAAATGTACTTTTCCTACAAAACATATCCCCTGAGAATCTTTACGTTGTGCTGTTACAAGTCCTGATTCGTCAGCAATTTTTCTAACAACTGGCTTGAGAAGGCTGCCTATCGGAAACAATGCTGTAGCCAGCTGCTCCTGGCTTAGCTGGCAAAGGAAATAGCTCTGATCCTTATTCTTGTCTTTACCTGTCAATAACCGGTATATAAGTGTATTATCTACACTTATTGTATCCTTTCTGCAATAATGTCCTGTTGCAACATAATCGGCTCCAATTTTGCGTGCTTCCTCAGCAAACGAATCGAACTTGATCTCCCTGTTGCAGAGAACATCGGGATTAGGTGTCCTTCCTTTCTCATATTCGGCAAACATATAGTCGACAACTCTCTGCCGGTAAGGAGTGCTCAGGTCAACCATGTGAAAAGGTATCTTCAGTTTATTGGCAACCATTTCAGCAAACATCAGATCATCTTCCCAGTGACAGTCACTCTGAATAAGACCGGTTGTATCGTGCCAGTTCTTCATGAAAAGCCCTGTTACATCGTATCCCTGTTCTTTCAGAATCAAGGCGGCAACACTCGAATCGACACCTCCTGATAATCCTATGACAACCTTCTTCTTCACGGTGCAAAGATAAAAAACATTACCTTTATACCACCATGGGCAAAGGTACCCTCACAATATATAATGCTTCAGCCGGATCGGGCAAAACTTACACGCTTGCAGCTGTTTACCTTGATCATATTTTTAAATCACGGTACAATTACAGGAGGATTCTGGCTGTAACTTTTACCAATAAGGCTACAGCCGAAATGAAATCAAGGATACTTGAAAACCTTTATAAACTGGGCTCGGGTCAGAAGTCGGACTACCTCGAAGGACTTGTCCGGTCAACAGGAAAATCAGAGGAGTGGATCAGGTTGGAGGCATCAGAAATCATGAACTCAATTCTGCATGACTACTCAAGGTTCTCTGTTTCAACTATTGACAGCTTCTTTCAGAAGATACTCAGGGCATTTGCACGGGAAGCCGGACTGCATTCAGGATTCAATATTGAGATGGATCATACCATGATCCTTTCTGCTGCAGTTGATGAGATGATCAGATCTGCCGGATCAGATAAGCAGCTGAAAGACTGGCTTACAACCTATGCTATGTCCAATATTGAAGAGGAGCGAAGCTGGAATCTGAAGGAAGGTATCATTTCTCTCTCAGAAGAGCTCTTCAGGGAAAAATTCAAAGTTCTCTCGCCTGAAGAAAGAGAAATGCTTGGCAATAAGGATTTTCTCTCAGATTATATTAAACAACTCAAATCAGTATTGGCTGAATTTGAGGATGCGTTACGTCAGTTTGGGGCCAGGGCTGATGCAGTATTTTCAGAATATCAGCTGGAGGATTCAATGTTCTATCAGAAGGGTAAGGGAGTACCTGGTTTTATAAGATCCCTGTTGTCAGGAACTGTTAAAGAACCAAACACTTACGTGCTTGAAATTACCAAAGATAATCCGAAGTGGTCAACAGGAAAACCTGATCCTGCTTTGCAGTCAGCAATCGATGCAGGATTGGGGGCAATATTGACTGATGCAATAAACTATTATAATGAGCATCTGACTGATTACCGGACATCCGTGGCAATTCTATCAAACATTTATTCGCTGGGCATCCTGTCTGATGTTCTGAAAAATGTTCATGATATTACCACGTCAGAAAACAGCTTTCTTCTTTCAGATGCCGGAGAGGTTCTTAATCTCATTACTGCAGGAGACCAGACATCCTTTATTTATGAAAAAGCGGGGAACCGGTATGATAATTATATGATTGATGAGTTCCAGGATACATCTGTTATACAATGGAATAACTTCAGACCACTCATTGAAAACAGTATGGCGGAAGGGAATGATAACCTGGTCGTTGGTGATGTAAAGCAGTCAATTTACAGGTGGAGGAACAGCGACTGGCGTATACTTGGCTCTGTGCTTGGCAGTATGGTTGACAATGACAGGATCATTGCAAAACCACTGACAACAAACTGGAGAAGCTGCAGTGAAATAATCAGGTTCAATAACACTCTTTTTTCCATTATACCTGAACAAATCGACTCAATGCTTTCCGGAGAATCACTTCCTGTCAGTTTTAAGAAGCTTTACTCTGAAGCTGTCCAGAAAGACACCGGAAACAAAACTGGTGGCTATGTGAGGATTGAATTTGTTGAGAACAGCAGGGAAGTGCCATGGCAGGAAACAGTTGTTCAAAAACTGCCACTTGTCATCGGAGATCTTCTTAATAAAGGTTACAAACCCTCCGATATAGGAATAATAGTCAGAGATGGACGTGAAGGATCCATGGTTCTGAAGACTCTTATCAATTATAACAATCTGCCTGCAGATGAACGTCAGTCGCCGGAATTCAGGGTTGTATCAAGCGATTCATTACTTCTTGGGAATGCACCGGTACTGAATTTCTTAATTGCAGTTCTTTCTGTGGTGAATGATCCTTCAGATATGATATCAAGGGCAATGATGCTGAGATTTTTTCTTCTGTCATCCGGTGATGAAAGAGCTGATAATGTATCTCTTGTCAGCAGCGATCTTATTGAAGGCTCAGCAGCTTATTTCCCTGACGGATATAAGGAATTTCTGGAGAGCCTTGGCCATTTACCATTATTTGAAGCAACCGAAAATATTATCAGGTTTTTCCACCTCGGTTCTATTACCCCGAATGTTCCTTACCTGAGCACCTTCCAGGATTATGTGCTGAATTATTCCGGAACCAGGACCAACGACATAGCCTCCTTTCTCGAATGGTGGGAAAACACAGGTTGCAAAAAGTCGGTTGTTCTTCCTGATAATCAGGATGCGGTAAGAATTCTTACAATTCATAAATCAAAGGGACTTGAATTCAGGATAGTTATACTTCCGTTCATTTCATGGAACCTCGATCATCTCCCGGCAAAACCCCCGATACTCTGGGTAAAGCCTTCAACAGAACCATTTAACAGGATCGGAATTGTTCCTGTAAAATACAATAAGGATCTTCTTAATACAATTTTTGCCGATGATTATACTGATGAACGATATTCAGTATTCATTGATAACATAAATCTGCTTTACGTGGCATTTACAAGAGCTAAAGAGGCATTGTTCGGATTCAGCGTGGATAATCCCCGTAATGAAAATACTGTCGCTACAGTGCTCAGGAACGCCCTTACAAAAAGATCCTCTGATGGCATAGAAACGGAAAATGAACTTGCCAGGTATTACAACAGCAGCACCAGGATCTTTGAAAAGGGCGAATTGTCTGAATCCCTCAGGGAAAAAGTGCAGGAAAAAGAGATAGCCAGTTCAGGTTATCATGTAAGCAATGAGACAGAATCAGTAAGGCTCAGGCTGCATGGCGAATACTATTTTCCGCTAGAAGATGGTGGATTCAGGGAAAAAATAAACTATGGGAAACTGATGCATGAGGTTTTCGAGGGAATTAATACTCCTGATGATGTAAAATCCTCCGTTAGAAAACTTGTTCTTGATGGAAAAATACCTGATTATGAAGCAAATGATATTGAAATGAGAATCAGATCCCTTATATCCTCTCCTCAGGTGTCAGAGTGGTTCAGCCATGAGAATTTAGTCATGAGAGAGGCAGGTATTCTGCTTCCTTCAGGGGCTCAGCGAAGACCTGACCGTGTTATTTTCAGGAATGGGAGGACTATCATAGTCGATTTCAAATTTGGTGCTCAAAATCCTCATTACATCAGGCAGATTAACAATTACAGAAATCTCCTCTCTGAAATGGGATTTGAAAATATTGAAGCTTTTATCTGGTATGTTGATATAAATCTTGTTGTATCTGCCTGAATGGAAAAAAAGACCATCTATCCATGGGGACATGAACGCAGGTTCAATGCCTATTCCAACTATTTCCGCTCACTCTATGGTGCAAGGGTTCAGAAAGTTTCTATAGATGCAGGCTTTACATGTCCTAACCGCGATGGGACCAGAGGCAGTGGTGGATGCACCTATTGCAACAATGATGCGTTCAATCCCTCATACTGCATTCCGGAAAAATCTGTTTCTCAGCAGATTGAGGAAGGAATTCAGTTCCATAAGTGGCGTTACAACGAAGCCGTGTCATACCTTGCTTATTTTCAGGCTTTTTCAAATACCTATGCCCCGGTTGAGACACTACGAAGGCTTTACTGTGAAGCACTTGACTATCTGGGAGTGATTGGTCTGATTATAGGGACTCGTCCTGATTGCATAGATGATGAAAAGCTGGCTCTTCTGAGAGATCTCTCAGATAAATACTATGTAGCAGTTGAGTATGGTATAGAATCGTGTTACAATAAGACTCTTTTAAGGATAAACCGCGGGCATTCTTTTAATGAGGCTGTGGAGGCAGTTGAGAAGACTTCTGCACTTGGCATAAAAACAGGAGCTCATTTTATTTTCGGATTGCCTGGTGAATCGCGTCAGGAGATGCTTGATCAGGCTGAAATAATATCGAAGCTTCCATTGCATACTGTTAAATTCCATCAGCTTCAGATAATAAATGGGACCTCGATGGAACATGAATTCCGGACAAATCCTGCTGATTTTGAGCTTTTTACATGGGATGAGTACCTTTTATTCTTTATCAGTTTTCTTGAGAGGCTCACTCCGCATATTGTAGTTGAAAGATTTACAGGCGAGGCTCCGCCAAGATTTCTGACGGGAGAGGGATGGGGTAAAAAACGTACGGATCAGATTGTCAGTCTGATTGAAAAGAAAATGGAGGAGCTGGATACCTGGCAGGGTAAACTATTTAAAGGCTAATATCTTCCATACTCCATTAATGTCTCCCACATTGCCCAGAAGTTTTCTGGCGGAACATCCTCCTGTACATTATGAACGGGAGCATAAACGAAACCACCTCCCGGAGCCATTATATCAATAATCCTTTTTACTTCGTCCTTTATCTCCGGAACACTGCCGTTCTTTAAAGTGGATTGTGTATTGATGCCTCCCCCCCAGAATACAAGGTCCTTGCCGAAATCTCTTTTAAGACCTTTCAGTTCCATATTTGCAGCTGTGAACTGAACCGGATTATATATATCCAGACCTGCATCAATCAGATCAGGAAGAAGTTCTCTTACTGATCCGCAAGTGTGCATGAAAACCTTAACATGAGGCAGCCTGCTCCGGATATGTTTCCAGAGAGCTCCGAATCTTGGAATCACAGCTTTTCGTAAATAATCGGGATCAAGCAGCGTGGAGGTCTGAGTTCCCAGATCATCGCATTCCGAAATAACATCCACCTGTGCCTCAAGCTTATTCTTTATCAGCCAGTCTGTTACAAGGTCCCAGTAGCTGATTTTGTATTCAAGTATAATATCAAAAAGCTTTTCAACACCAGCTGTATCAGTCATGGTGTCGATATACCAGTTCTGGTAACCTCTCAAGCGCAAAGAAGTTTCGGTAAGCCCGGCACAATTCCTGTCAGCAATAACCCCATAACCGTCTATCGTCATTACCTGTTCTTCCAGGTCCCTGATTATGATCTCTTTATGATCGGATATAGAAGGTATTTTATAGCTTTTGAGTCCTTCTTCAATTGAAGTAAATGCCTCAAGGGGAAAAGAATACTGATTGAAATAGTAGTCGTTATGAATATTCATTTTCCAGAGACATCCCCAGATATCAGTCAGTTCCAGTACATCATTATTATTGACAACAATTTTTTCATAATCCGGAATCCTTCTGGCGCCAATCCTTCTTGTATCTGATCTTAGTTTTATAAGTGTCTCTTCAACAGGAGTAACAATCTGCTGGATTGGATCAACCTCTTTAATTTCATAAGCCGTTGATAATCCTCTGCTTTCCATCGCTCTTACGAAAGCCTTTTTGTTAATCCCTGTTACGGTAGTACCTGCCAGATCATAGGGAATCCTGTCAGGTTCTTTATGATTCAATGCAGTATTGAGTCGCTCTTTACTATTCATGTTTATCGGAGTTTTACTATATCAAGTCGCTGATAACCCCCCCCTAAACCCTCCCAGGAGGGGAACCAGCAACAAGCAACCAGCAACCAGCAACATTTTCCTTAAACAGTCTCCGGTACCTCAAACGGTTTCCTGTACTCCCTTTTTAGCATCGCATCGGCATCAGGGGCATTAATGAATTTCATCTTTGCGGGATCGAATTCAAGGCTTCTGCCCAGCCTGTAAGATATATTTGCCAGGTGGATGAGGGCACATGAATAAAAACCTTCCTTTATATCGCCTTTGGCAAGCTTCTGGTTATTGGCTCTGATTGACTCTATGAAATCACTGTAATGATCTCCGAGACCGCTTCCTTTTTCACCTGCAACACGCTCCTTTCCCATGTAGGTCTCCCATTCATTGACATTTTTGGTCATAAACCCTTTCGATCCGTAAAACAGGTTTCCAACTGTATTGTCGGCACTTACCATATAAGTATTACCATCAGCAGGATTTTCGCTCTTTATTGCTTCCCTGTTGGTAATCCAGTGTCTTACCTCAAATTGCAGTATCTTCTTTTTATCAGCTCCTCCATCAGGATTCGGAAATTCAAACACAGCCATCAGAACGTTTGGTGTCTGCTGATCATCATCAAACATTACATGTCCTCCGATCGCACTGATTTTAGTTGGTAAGGTAACACCAAGTCCCCACCTTGCTATATCCATTTCGTGAACACCCTGATTTCCCATGTCTCCGTTTCCGAAGTCCCAGTTCCAGTGCCAGTTATAATGAAATCTGTTTTTTGTGAATGGGCGTTTGGGAGCTGGTCCAAGCCAGAGATCGTAATCTACACCAGCAGGAACAGGCTCTTCCGGAGTCCTGCCTATTGTATCTCTCCATTTATAGCATAATCCCTTTGCCATGTATACTTCACCAAGTTTCCCACTGTGGAGATAGTCAGCCATGCTCTGAGCACATGGATTGCTTCTCTGTTCAGCACCATCCTGAACGATAAGCCTGTATTTTTCAGCCGCCTCAACAAGCTTCTGACCTTCAAAGAAATTATGACAGCAAGGTTTTTCAACAGAAACGTGCTTGCCTGCCTGCAATGCCCATATGGAAGCCAATGCATGCCAGTGATTTGGAGTTGCTATTGATACAGCATCGATATCCTTGTTTTCATATAGTTTTCTTAGATCAGAATATATCTTTGGTTTTGGTAATCCTTTGTCAGTAAAGTGATTCCTGATCCTCTCCTCAAAAAGATTGCTGTCGGGATCGCATAATGCTATAACACTTGCATTTCTATGGGCTGAATACCCTGCAATGTGTGATTGCCCCATGCTCCTTATTCCAATTACTGCAATATTGACCCTGTCATTTGCCCCTTTCCATCCGTTTCCGGTAAGAATAACAGGTGAGATGCTGATTCCTGCAACACCTGTAACTGCTGTTTTTGTGAATTTACGTCGGTTCATAGTTTATCATTAAGTTAATAGCTTATTAATCAATGGTTTGACGGCTAGATAGTGCAAAAGGTAAAAAGGTTCGGTTTGATGATTCCCCCTTTGAAGGGGGATAGGGGGATGTGGATTTGTTCTAAATTTAAGTTCTTACGTCTCATACTTCTTCAATAATCATCCTCCTGTTATCACCTTTTTTCAATTTTAAAGGAAATCCATTCTGCAAATCCTCACCGCTGATAATTACCGGTTTTCGAATATTTTCCATTTTTATTCGATATGTTTTTTCCTTTTCAACAGTAAAGTATTCAGGGAACTGGTTGATCCTTGGCCAGTCAAAAGGCAGATGCATGAATTCCTTATGTCTTTTTCTGTCGAATATAATTCTGCCTTCCCAGGTATCTTCTGAGTAGACAGAGAGATAAAGTGAACCGTCATTTTGAACAGCACCAATTTCAGGGCCGTTATTCCATGGAACGGGATATGTTCCCTGAGTCTTCCATAAGCAATACATTATGGTTGTTCTGGCAAAATTTCCATCACCATGCCAGCCTTCAATTATGCCGGAAGGTTGTTGTTTATTCCACATGACCCTTATTTCACTGTTAATCCATTCTTCTGTTTCATTCAGTGGTTCCCTGATATAGAGGTTCAGTGCTCCCTCTATAGCGTCGGCATAACCATCAGAGCTGATACCCTCCCAGGCATAATTCCTGTATTTCTCATTAAGGATCCTGTTGGCCTTCAGAACAGGCGTTCTGTATTTTTCCTCATTATCAAGAAGATAAACAGTATAGAAGCCGTTCAGTGTATAGCCGAAATTATCAGCTATTTCACTATTGACAGGTATCCCTTTTACCGGATCAATTGAATTATAAAAGAGGCCATCCTCATTTCTGCCCGTCTCAAGTATTCTGTCGAGCATCTCATGGACAGGTTGTTTATATTCTTCCTTTTTGGCGGGGTTTGCAAAAGAGACAGTAGCATAAAGTTCACAAAGTCCTGAAACTATTTCACATCCATGATCCCTGAGACGAAGTACCCTGAAATTTCTTGTCGGGTGATTATTCCCGAGGAGGTAATAATCGCCCAGTCGTTCAGCATATTCGAGATATTTTTTGTCCCCTGTAATCCAGTAGATTCTCGATAATGACTGAAGCATATCGCCATTGACCTCAGGATCATCTGAAATTATTTTTCCGAAAGGAGTATCGACCTCTGCATATTTCCATGCATCGTCAATAATTGAGATCATTCTGTCTGACCATTTGCTTGGTCCCAGCCATTCAGTGAGAGGAATCAGCCCGTCCTTCACATATTCTGCTGAACCGAATATTATTTCAGACATAACCGGATCTTTGCCAGCGAAGCCCTTTTTAGAGAATGAATATGTATCCGGGAGAGAACCTGTCCTTGAAGTGAGCCTGATTTCGGTTGCAAGCATTTCACTCATTCTGCCTTCGAACAGATTTTTGTCAAGCAATGCAGTTGTCAAAACCATAAATGGATAATTGTCAGCAGCACAGTCTTTTGCATTCCATATATCATGGCTGATACTATCATTTATATTGCGGGGAATTAATCCTGTCTCGGGATCGGCAAGAGCCAGCCAGGCCTTGGTGAATTTCAAACAGCGTGCGAAACCTTCATTAGCTGATTTTCCATTGATTGCTGTTTTTTCAAAAATTTTCTTAACAGAATTATTATTAAAATCGTTATTACTGCAACCTTGAAAACAAGCTGCAATAATCAGTATAAGGACAAATTTTCTTATCCTTTTCATTTTACAGGATGTTAGTATGTTAACAAATATAGCCAGAAAATAACCATCAACCAGTTCTCTTTCATTAAATTTGATTCATTGTTTAAGTTATGACGATATAGCCTCCGGCGTCTTATGTCCGACACCTGTAGCCTGTCGCCTGTCGCCTGACGCCTTTTATATTATGGACTATTTCCTCGATACTATAGCATCATCATTGTACAATGAGTTTGGTAACACTCTCAACAGGCATTGTCTCGTCTTTCCAAACAGAAGAGCAGGGCTCTTTTTTATGAAATATCTGGCATCTCATATTAATAAACCTGTATGGGAACCCTCAGTACTGACAATTAATGAATTATTAAGGTCGAATTCCTCGTTACAGATTGCAGCCGGTGAGGTTCTGCTTTTCGAATTGTACAAAGTTTACAGGAAACATAAAAAAACTGCAGAATCATTCGATAGTTTTTTCTACTGGGGAGATATTCTGCTGAACGATTTTGATGATTTGGATAAATATCTTGTAAATGCCTCATTATTATTTAAAAATGTCCTGGATATAAAAAATATTGACCAGCAGTTCGGAAGCCTGAATGAAGCTCAGATAGAGATAATCAGGAAATTCTGGATCAATTTTAACCCTGAAAAGCCAACTGACCAGAAAACAGGATTCATCAGCATATGGTCTGTTCTGAATGATATTTATACCGGATTCAGGGCCTCTCTCAGGGAACAGAACATGGCCTATGAGGGTATGATTTTCAGGGACCTTGCAGAAAATGAACCGGAATTGTTTTCATCGGGAGAAAAATGGGACCTGTTTCATTTCATTGGATTCAACGCCCTTAATGAATGTGAAAAGCGGGTTATGTCGGTAATGAAAAAAAGGGGGATAGCCAGGTTTTACTGGGATTATGATGAGTCATTTCTGTCGGAAACAGGTTCGAATTCAGCCGGGTATTTCCTTCGGTATAATCTGCGTATTTATGGAAATGATATGCCGGCCGGATGGAGTAATAAAACATTTCTCTCCTCATCTGATTCTGAAGTTAACAGAAAGATTATTGATACTTCTTCAGACATTGCACAGGTTAAACTGGTGCCTGATCTTTTAAAGGAATTTACGGGACTTACTCCGGAAAATGCACATAACACAGCAGTTGTTCTGTCTGATGAAAATCTGCTTATACCAATGCTGTCGAGTCTGCCGGAAGAAATGGGTGATGTGAATATTACAATGGGCTATCCGCTGAAGCAGACAAGAGTGTATACACTGATCCGGAATATGATGGATCTTCAGAGAAATTCCATTATAACTGAAGGGAAGGCAAGGTTCAGATACAGAGATGTTGCCGGATTGCTGAAGAATAGCCTTGTTAACTCATATATTAATTCATCTGCAGATACCTTGCTGGATGAAATAACCAAATCAAATCTGCTTACTGTACCCGAAGATTATTTCAGGAAAAACGAAAGGCTTGCAGACCTGTTTACCAGGCATAATTCACCAACCGGCTTATCAGGCTATTTCAGGGATAATCTTTCGGGGATAGCTTCTTCAGGACTTAGATTGAAGGAAAATGAAGAGGGAAAAAAATCTTATAGTAAGATCCTGAATGAGTTTATTTATCGTATTGTATTGTCGGTCAATATGCTGGATACAATTGTCAGATCTGAAGATATAGTTTTTTCGGGTGAAACATATATGCTTATTCTTGACAGAATGCTTCGTATGCAGTCTGTCCCTTTTGCAGGAGAACCATTATCAGGTATACAGATAATGGGAATACTTGAAACCAGAGCTCTTGATTTTAAAAATCTGATTTTTCTCTCAGTTAATGAAGGAGTATTACCTGCAGTATCCTCTCCTTCATCATCATTCATTCCATTCAGTTTAAGAGAAGCGTTTGGACTTCCTTCCGTTAACCACCAGGAATCGATCTATGCCTATCATTTTTACAGATTGCTCCAAAGAGCTGAAAATGTAACTTTCATATATAATTCTAATGCCGAGGGATTGAGAAGCGGTGAGATGAGCAGGTTTCTTATCCAGATGATGTATAATCCGCAGTTAAAACCGGTAAGGATGGAAAATAATCCTGAGATCAGGCTGCATGGAAGTATACGTGAAGAGATTGAAAGAAGTGAATGGCATAATCAGCAGTTACTTTCGCAGTATTCAGCTGAGGGAAGTCAGAAGTTGCTCTCACCATCGGCTGTCAATACCTGGCTCTCTTGCAGGATGAAATTCTATTACAGATATGTCAGCAGGTTAAAGGAGCCGGAACAGATAAAGACTGAGATTGATCCTGCAATGCTGGGTGATATGCTGCATGAGATTATGAGAAAATTATATTCAGATTATGAAGGTAAAATTCTCGATAAACAATATCTGGATTCATTGCTTAAGGGGAAACAGTTGCTGTTAACATTCATTGACGATGCCGTTAAGAAGAGATTCCAGGCATTAGAGGAAAACATTGAGCCCGGAAATAAGATAATAGTCAGGGATGTTCTGCTTACCTATCTGATCAGAATTCTTAATGCTGATATATCTGTTAGCCCTGTCCAACTTATTAGTCTTGAAAAGAAATACACCTTTCCGCTTGAATTAGATTATAATAGAAAAAAAATAATACTGAATATCGGAGGCATTGTAGACCGTATAGATATTCTTGGTGGTACTGCAAGAATAGTTGATTATAAAACAGGAACTGTTTCAGAATCACCGGGTTCTGTATCAGATCTTTTTGCTGATGACCGTAAGAAAGATTCTGATGGATGGCTTCAGACCCTCATTTATTGTGAGGCCGTTTATGGCAAAATTCAAGCTGATTCCATTCGACCTTCCGTTTACCGGATAAAAAAAGGCAGTGATGGAATTCTTTCTGATAAGCTGAAAATAAAAACGGATACAGGAAAGGAAATTGTAATTGAAGACTATTCTAAGATCAGAAACAGTTTTATGGAAAGTCTAAAAGAGACCATAAGATTGATTTTTAGTAATGAAGAACCCTTCCGCATGACAAATGACCGGACCGGAAAATGCAGGTATTGTGTTTACAGGGGCTTATGTATGAGATAATGTCAAATTCTTGATATTGATCAATAATTTATTATTTTAGCTTTTAATTTCACTATTATCTTATATGGTTTCAAACTATTTAAACTATAATGTCGAGATTAAAAATGTAAAGTTTATCTCTGACGATGGTAGGACCTGTCCCAGAACTGCCATAGTTACTTTTCTGAATGAAAGGGGAGAGGAAATTGGCAATGAATTGTTTGGGGCTGTTGATATGCAGCTGGTGTATGAAAATATAAGGGAGGGGAAAGAACTCAACCTGGATAATTTCTACATCCCCGAATTTTCACTTGCTGCTTTCCGCAGGCATAATAACCTCGACAAAAAGGATCCTGTAACTTTCAACGGATTTTCTGCAAAAAACGCCTTCTTCGAAGCCAAAACAGTAACTGATTTCTCTCACTCAATATTTCCTGATGGTGATATCAGTTTTGAGGGTACACACTTTGCGAAAGGCAAGGTAATCTTTTCAGGATCTGTTTTCGGCAAGGGAAATGTTAATTTTTCACATACCCTTTTCAGGGATGGAAATATCGAATTTGCAGGTTCTTCATTTGGTGATGGAGATTTCCTGTTCAAAAATACAGTTGTAAAAGACGGGGTAAAAGATTTTCAGGATATTCATTTTGGCGATGGAGAGGTTACTTTTGCCAATACCGAGTTTAATTCAGGAGAGCTTTTATTTATAAACACAAAATTCAACAACGGTCGTTTTAATTTTAAAATAACCCGGATAACAGGAGGGAAGGTTGACTTCCATTATTCAGTATTCGGGAATTGCGATATAATGTTTGAAAGAACAGAGTTTGGGAACAGCAGGGTCGATTTTCGAACAGTTGATTTTGGATCTGGAAGGGTCAATTTCAACCGTTCAGTTTTTGGAAACGGAGAAGTTGATTTTGAGGGTGCTTCCTGCAAAGCGGGGAAGATTCAGTTCAAGAAAGCAGAAATGGGGAGCGGTCCAAAAAAATTCAACCTTATGGAGATGGATAATACTGATATCAGTTTTGAAAGGACTGAATTCGGTAGCGGTGATGTCACTTTTTTTGAATCCAAATTTGGATCTCTTTCCCTCAAATCATGCCATCTCGATCAGTATTTTGATCTTCGCGTCTCAAAGGCACAACTACTGGATATCTCTGATACTATTGTTCGTGATATCATTGATCTGGAACCTTATGATTTTCCTGTAAATATTAAAGTACTTGATTTGTCAGGAATGCGGCTGATTGGGAAACTTTACATTGACTGGCAGAATAACAAATGCAATCAATCTATTTTAAATCAGGAAAATACAACACTCAGACAGAAAGCCGATCAATTCAGGATACTCAAGGAAAATTTTAATGGTACAGGAAAATATGACGATGAGGATGAAGCCTATGTAATGTTTAAACGTTATGAGGCAAAATCAAGGCTCACAAAGGAAATGGAAAAAGGAGGAGCCAGAAGATACTTTACTTATATACCATATGGGTTTCAGTGGCTTTTGTTCGATAAAATTGGCCTTTATGCCACATCGCCTGGCAGGGTGCTTTTCAGTGTTGTATTCTTTTGGCTATTTTTTGGTATATCCTATTATCTCCTGGAGCTTATTGGTTTGGGAAAAACAGTGTCATCAGTAGGAAATCCTGATAATCTCACAGTATTTGTTCAGTCGTTTTACCATGCTGCCATAACCTTTTTCACAATAGGATACGGGGATACCTATCCGATGGGAATGAGCCGGATTCTTGCAGGATTTGAAGGCTTTATGGGAGTTTTCATGATGTCCTATTTTACAGTAGCTTTCGTCCGGAAAATTCTCAGATAGAATTACCTTTCAATCTCACGATGTAATGCTGCCATTTTTATTGCTGTAACAGCTGCTTCATCACCCTTGTTACCATGTTTCCCTCCGGATCTGTCTTTGGCCTGCTGGAGATTCATTGTTGTTAAAACACCAAACACGAAAGGGATATTATATTCAAGGTTAAGCTGGGTTATCCCCTGTGTTACTCCCTGGCATATATATGTGAAGTGAGGAGTCTCACCCTGTATAACACAACCAAGGCAGATTATCGCATCAAGATCATCGTATTTTGCAAGGAACTGAGCCCCTAAAGTAAGTTCGAAACTTCCGGGAACATGTTTTACAACAATATTTTTTTTGGTCGCACCATGCTTTTTCAGAGTTTTCACAGCTCCTTCAAGGAGAGACCATGTTACATCACTGTTCCAGTCCGAAACAACTATACCGAATCGCATTTCACCTGCATCAGGTATACTTGCGGAATTATAAGAAGACAAATTGATTGTTGCCATTTTGATATGCTGTTAAAAGAAAACGCACCTGTCTCAGTTGAAAATGAGCCCGATGCGCTGTTTTATAAATACTGAAAAATACTCTCCGAGTTATTTTATCAGAAGCTTTACCCTGGTAATGTATTTTTCTATTGAAGAACCTTCGGTGCTTTCGGGATATTCACTCTCAATTCGTTCATAGAGTTTTAAAGCTTCTGAAAACTTGCCTGTCAGTTCATAAATTTCTCCGGCTTTCATGAGAAACAATGGTGTATTAAAAGAGTTTTTGGAATAATCAGCAGCCTCCAGATACTTTGAAACCCCTTTCTCAAGTTCACCAAGCTCAACGTATGCATCACCAGTAGCTCCAAGAGCCAGGGAACCAATCACTTTATCCTTTTTCGAGTACTTGTTAAGATAGTCAATCGCCAGCTGATAGTCACCAAGGTGAAGATAACAGATTCCGGCACCGTAATTGGCAAGATTTCCTGTTCTGGTAAATTTATAGCTATCAGCAATATCAATAAATCCAAGGTAGTTACCATCTCCGTTAAGTGCAAGACTCAGGGAATCCATTTCAAGGTACTTTTCAGCCTGATAAATCTGAGACTGAGCCTCATCATTTCTTTTTGAGAGATAGATTTTCCCAAGCCAGATGAGCCCTACAAAAACAACTACCACTCCTAGTCCTGTCAGCAGTGTCTTATAATTTGCTTCAAGGAATTGTTCCGTTCTTGTCAGTGTCTGTTCAACATTTGATATAGTCTGTGGATTTGAATCCTTGTTGTTCTTTGCCATACTGGTCCTAACTGTTTAACTTAAAATTGCACCGCAAAAGTAATTTTTTTCAGACAAATTAAAAATAATCTTACTGATGTTTATACAGTTATATGAAAAAAATGTTGTATGTGTAATAAAAACAGGGAGTTAGTAATATGGATTTTTGCATAAACCTTATATTTCAGGCATTTTGCCTTTCAATTTTTGTCCGTACCTTTAGGCTGGAACAAATTACTGTAAAAGCAATTCCATAGAATCTGAACCTTGAACCTGAATAATGTACCTTAAAAACCTGACACTTACCAACTTCAAGAATTATGAGCTTAGCGAGATCGAGTTCTCCCCTAAGATCAATTGTTTCGTAGGTAATAATGGTGTGGGTAAAACGAATATACTCGATGCCATACACTATCTTTCTCTCACAAAAAGCTTCTTTAATAATATCGACAGCATCAGTATCAGGCATGGTGAGGATTTTTTTATCCTTCAGGGTACCATGGTAAGAGATGGTGAAGAGGATAATATTTATTGTGCATTTCAGAAACAGAAGCAGAAACTCCTTAAACGTAACGGAAAAGAATATCAGAGACTCTCTGATCATGTCGGAAGGTACCCGGTTGTAATGATATCACCGGCTGACAGCGCCCTTATCTCAGAAGGAAGCGATGACCGCCGCAGATTTATGAATAAGATTATAAGCCAGTATGATACAGGATATCTTGATGCAGTATTAATGTATAATAAGGCTCTGCAGCAAAGAAACAGGCTCCTTAAGGATTTCAGATCATCCGGAAAATTCGACAGTGATATGCTTTCAATTTGGGATTCACAACTTGTAAAATACGGGAATTATATTTTCAGTGAAAGAAAAATTCTTGTAAATGAGCTTATTCCGGTATTTCAGGAGTATTATTCAATGATTTCATCCGGAAGGGAAAAAGTAAAACTGACATATAATTCTCATCTTACTGAAGGAAATTTCAGTGAAACTCTCGCAAATTCAGTTCATAAAGACAGAATTATGGAATACACAACTGTGGGAGTCCATAAGGATGACCTTGTTCTTCAGATGAATGAATTTCCTGTGAAATCACTTGGATCCCAGGGACAGCAGAAGTCATATCTGGTGGCCTTAAAACTGGCAAAGTTTGAGTATATAAAGCGCAAGGCAGGATATTCTCCGATTCTTCTTCTCGATGATATTTTCGATAAATTTGATGCTGAAAGAGTTGAGCAGATAATACGACTGGTTGGCAACCACCGGTTCGGTCAAATATTCATAACTGATACTCATGGCAGCAGGCTGCATGATATTCTTTCATCACACAATACCGATTATAAGCTTTTCAACATAGCTGAAAACAGGGTGGAAGTTATTACTCAGAATGGCAGAACCAGATAATGCGGCGTAGTAAAACCATATCACTTGCTGATGCTATTAAGGATTACATCACGGAAATGAATCTGGGTGAAAAACTTGCAGAGACCTCTGTTTTAAACTCATGGGAAGAGATTGTCGGAAAGGCTATAAGCTCCAGAACCTCTAAGATTTATGTGAAGGATCATGTTCTTCACGTTCATCTCACATCCTCTGTGGTAAGGAATGAACTGATGATGCTGAGGGAATCCCTGCGTAATAAGCTTAATGAGAAGGCAGGAAAAGAGGTTATAAAAGATATTATCCTGAGATAAGCCTCATTATAAAATATATGTTATATAACATATATTTCACCATTTTCCAGAGTAATTGTTTTATGGAATTTTTTTCCCGATCTGAAATGATATTTTTGATCTCCAAGCTCCAGAATTACAGAATCATGGTTTATTTTGATCATTATTTTAACCGATCTGTCTGCTTTTAGTATTGTGTCTGCCAGCAGAAACGCTTTTTCAATTCCATCACCGCGCCTGAAATTCCATACCTCATCCGGAAGTGCAAGCCGGTTAGCATCGTAAATTGATTCATCAGGTAGTTGTTTCAGTATCGCATAGGTCTGGCTGACATCTTTCCCTGAGAAGTCGTTAAAACAGACAGGATTTCTTTCAATGGCAGCTTTGATAAAGGGCCTCCAGTCAATTCTCTCCATGTCTCTGTATACATATTGTGTCAGCATTGAGAGCTCAGACAAGCCGGTACTTCCTGTTATTTTATCAATAATCATCTCGCGACTGTCGCTTATGCTTATGTCATGTCGGTAAGTGTTAATATATTTCTTTTCAGATTCAGGGAGTTTTGGTTCAGTGAAAATAAACTCATTCAGTTCATTAAACAGATCTGACAGGACCTGACTGAAAGCAGTATCAGATGCCCTTATAACCTCATTTTTTATGACATCAATATTTTTCCCTTTTTGTGAGTCAATGATTTCCTCAACATCATTAAGATATAATTTTCCCTGCAGTGGACTTAAGTGAAATTCATCACCTTCAATCTCTTTAACAAGCAATTCACGTGTTCCGTCCGAAACATTGAATTTACTTGTATGTTCATATTCAAACATCTTTTCAAGAGATATATACCTGAATTTACCGGAACAGTCGCACCTGAACTGGAATAACGATTTATACCTTGACTTGAAACGAAGAAAGTTTATAAATATATGGGTCGTAACTTCAGTTGTTAAAAACTCTTTTATCTTTTCAGTAAATATTCTGTAAGCATTTCTGTCAATTGAAGCCTCATTGTAAAGTATGTGTATGAATCCTGAAATGTGTGATACAATAGTAACCTTTTCATTCTCAAGTGCTCTTCGTGCTTTTTCAGAAAGTGACGTACCGTTGAACCACATGTTCTTTGTAACAATTCTTCTGTTATTGGTAATAAGCCCTTCTTTTTCAATTACAAAATTCTGGGAATGAAGGGGGGTGGCTATCAGGAAGATCTTCTCAAGAGGCACTCTCCCGACTATGAACATTGCAGCTGCATATAATGCTGATAAAGAGACACATTCACCGGCTCCGGTTGTGAATCCTTCTTTGTATCTGAAGGCAGTCATTGCCTCTACAGTTTCTGTTTTCCAGTATGGAATTATGTCGGAGTCAAATTTGTCAAGCCCGAAATGCTTGCGGATATCAATATCAAAATAATACTTGTCTCCTTCATATCCGAACAGTGCATTTGACTGTCTGAGCAAATCTACATCAAAGAAATTACTGAATCTTGCAATCTCTTCTGTTTTTGTAGTTAAACCCCAGGTAGACAGGTCCAGGTTGAATACATAATTCTGAATAATATATTGTTTGATCCTGTTAGCCTTACTGTTGAAATTTTTCTTCTCAATATCCTTAAACCATGTATCATCCCTCCATTTCCAGATCACTGGCGACATAATATTGGCAAGCACAAGAGGATAGAATAACTCGGGAAAAATAAAGATCTCCATATCCGACAATGTAAATGCCGAGGAGTATTTCTCAAGTGTTTTTTTATCTGAGAAATCTGGTAATATATTAGAATTCATTTGAATTTTGTCTATAGGAATCGTTCCACTTTTGAAAAGAAGAAGTTGGCTTCAATGGCTGCATTCTCAACGCTGTCTGATCCATGAACCGCATTCATCTGTACTGAAACTGCAAATAGTTTTCTTATTGTGCCTGGTTCAGCCTTGCTTGGGTCGGTTGAACCTATGAGTTTCCTGAATTGTTCCACTGCATTCTCATGACGAAGAATCATAACAACAACAGGACCTGAAGTCATGAATTCAACGAGTCCTTCATAAAATGGTTTGCCTTTGTGAACAGAATAAAAAGATTCAGCCTGGGGTCTTGTTAGTCTTACCATCCGCATCGCCGCTATTTCAAATCCGGCTTCATTTATCATCGCAAGGATGGGGCCTGTCTTTCCGGTTCTTACTGCATTAGGTTTAATTATCGAAAATGTAAAATCAGTGTACATAGAATGTGTATTGTTACTTGTTGTAGGAATCGCTTAAGGAATATTATTTATCTTTAAACACAAAAAAAAGTAATTAAGTGGTAGATATTTCCAAATATACGAAACAATTATTTAATCTCTTTTGTTTGTCCGATAATATATTGATCATCTCACATATCAATCCGGATGGTGACGCAATTGGTTCACAAATAGCTTTATATCAGTATCTTAAACATATCGGAAGAAATGTAAGCATGATGACGCCTAATTACCTCCAGGAGTTCTTAAAATGGATGGAGTGCAGCGATCAGATTAATATTTTCATACGTGAAAGAAATAAATGTAAGAAACTTATCGATGCTGCTGATCTTATTATTATGGTTGATTTCAATCAGCCTAACAGAATGGGAGAGGCAGAGGGGTTAGTTATAGCTTCTAAAGCCAGAAAAGTACTTATAGATCATCATCTTGATCCCACTGATTTTGCTGACATTCAAATCTCTGAGTCATCATTCTGCTCAACGTCAGAACTGGTATATGAATTAATTTCTGAAATGAGCAGCCAGCCTTTTATGAACAAGGTATATGCAGAGGCACTATATACTGGAATAATAACTGATACGGGGAATTTTGAACACGGATCATATACTGCGAGTACGCTGAGGATAGTGGCGGACCTGCTTGAAGCAGGTGTTGAAAAAGAAAAGATTCTGAACCTGGTTTATAATAACTTTTCAGCTGACAGATTACGATTACAGGGATATGCTATGAACAAACGAATGGTTGTTCTGCCTGAACTTAAAAGCGCATATATATACCTGACAAAAGCAGATCTCAAGGAATATAACCATGTAAAGGGAGATACGGAAGGATTTGTAAATATGCCTCTATCTATAAAGGGTATCTGCTTTTCAACACTGTTTATCGAAAAGGATGGATTCATTAAACTCTCGTTCAGGTCGAAAGGCATGTTTCCTTCAAATGAAATTGCTTCCCTTTACTTTTCCGGAGGTGGTCATATGAATGCTTCAGGGGGAGAATATTATGATACTCTGGAAAATACAATAACGTATTTCCTTAAGGTACTTCAGGAGAATGCCTGGAGATTTGAAAATATTGAATAAGCAGATGATATTCAGACTTACTGTTTTTTCTTTACTCTTAATATTTGTTGTTTCCTGCAGGGACAAGACCGATAAAAAGCCATCGGCCTATCGTCCGGGGAATGAAGAAATGGCAGATGTAAACAGTTATATTATTCAGAAGGACAGAGAGAGAATCCAGAGCTACTTTGAGCGTAAGGGTCTGCGTATGAATGAGACTTCGACAGGTTTATGGTACTGTATCATAAAAGACGGGGATGGTGATTTGTTTAAGGATAATGACAGAGTTGTATACAATTTTCAGTGTTCATTGCTTGACGGAACAGAGTGTTATAACTCAGGTGATCTTGGGCCACAGGAAATTAAACTCGGAATGAGTGACCTTCCTTCAGGTCTGAATGAGGGATTCAAATATCTTCGCAAAGGATCCGAAGCAATTTTTATTCTGCCCCCTTTTCTGGCCTACGGGCTGATTGGGGATGGTCGTAAAATCCCGCCTCGTTCAACCCTTGTTTATAATATTCACGTGATCCGCTGAAATTGTATATATTTGCCCAACTAATTTTCTTACTGTAATGAATAGAAATCTTCTGATGTTTATTTTTTCTGCTATTGTCTTAATGACAACAGTAATATCCTGTAATAAAACAAATGAGTTTGAGGAGGCGGAGCAACTTAAGATCCAGGAATATCTTGAGCGCAACAGCACTCTTAATTTTGAATTAAAGCCCAGTGGACTTTATTACCTCGAACAGGTTACCGGAACCGGGACCCTTCCGGTCAAATTTGATACTGCCTATGTCAGGTATACCGGAAAATTTCTGGATGGACGAATATTTGATTCAAATGTAAATGCTGTGAAACCTCTGGAAGTGATTATTGGCAGCCAGGGACTTATTACAGGCTTCAGCGAGGGATTATCATATATGAAGCAGGGAGGTAAATCCTTATTCCTCATCCCTTCTTCTCTTGGTTATGGATCAACAGGTAACTACTACGGAGGCATTGGTGGATATACTCCTCTTCTTTTTGAAGTTCAGCTTGTACTTCTTAAGAAGGGTAAAGGAATTTAAAATCACGCCATTACAAATACCACAAGCCTGTTTCGTAAATCAGGGACAGACTTTTTCCATTCATATAATCTTAATGTTTTTATTGATTCTGAAGGAAGAGTTATATCTGAAGCAATGCACAGCCGGGTATCTTTATTGCAGATCTCGGTAATAGTTTCAAAAAGCTTCTGACTTCGGTAGGGAGTTTCCATAAAGATCTGTGAATAACCTTCTCTCGCTCTTTTCTCGAGTTCTCTGATCTTAATAACCTTTTCTGCTGGCTTAACAGGCAGATAACCATTAAATGTGAAATTCTGTCCGTTCAGTCCTGATGAAATAAGTGCCAGTATTATTGATGATGGTCCCGAAAGAGGAACCACCCTGTAATTTAATTTATGTGCAATTGATACGATTCTTGAACCAGGATCAGCGAGACAGGGAAGACCTGCCTCACTCATTAACCCGATATCAGAACCTTTTCTGAGAGGTTCAAGAAACAAGTCTATATCATTTTCGGGAGTATGTTCATTGAGAATTGAAAAATTGCTTTCATCTATTGGAAATTGCCTGTCGATCATCCTCAGAAACCTGCGTGCACTTCTAATTTCTTCTACAATGAAAAACCTCAGATTCCTTGTAATCTCTATAACCTGCTCAGGAATAACATATGAATAATTTTCACCACCGAGAGTTACAGGTATCAGAAAAAGTCTGCCTTCCATCAGTAATTTTTATTTAGTCAAATATAGCAAATATACCCTTGACTGGTTTATAATTATATTAAGCAGTGTATTGAGATTTGTCCTTTTTTAAGTAGGTTTGTTATGTAAAAATGCAAATGTGAAAATTACATTTCTTGGTACCGGAACATCTCAGGGGGTTCCTGTAATAGCCTGTGATTGTGATACATGTATGTCTGATGACCCGCATGACAAAAGGCTAAGGACTTCACTGCTTCTTCAAACCGGAAAAGTTACACTGTTGTTCGATGCCGGACCTGATTTCAGGCAGCAGATGCTGCAGGCTAATGTAAAAAAACTTGACGGAATAATACTGACACACGAACATAAAGATCATATTGCCGGTCTTGATGATGTAAGAGCTTTCAATTACAGGAGCCAGTCAGCCATTGACATTTATTCCGAGGAGCGGGTTCAGAAAGCCATTAAAAAAGAGTATTCTTATGTTTTCTCTGAAATACAATACCCGGGAATACCAAAGATGATGCTGTTGCCTGTACCGGAGCATGGTTTTTCAGTTAATGGCCTGAATATTATACCTATACGGGTTTTTCATTATCACCTTCCGGTTTATGGATTCAGGATCGGACATTTTGCATACATCACTGATGCTAATTACATTCCGGAGGAAAGCAAGGAGAAACTATTTGGTGTTAAATATCTGGTAATTAATGCACTCAGAAAGGAGAAGCATATATCCCATTTTTGTCTGAGGGAAGCACTTGATTTTATCAGGGAGATTTCTCCCAAAAAGGCTTTCATTACCCATATAAGTCATCAGATGGGATACCATGCGGAAGTATCCGGAGAACTGCCTTCAGGTACATCCCTTGCTTATGACGGACTCTCAGTAAATTGCAATGAATAGGTTATTTAGCGTTTTTTATAGTTTTTGCTGAGCTTTTTCTGATAACCTGAGGAGAAGTAGTATTTGTTTCTTCCCAGTTGTGATGTACTTACCTTGGAAGATTTACTTTTTTTGGATGAATAAGAATTTTTTTTGGATGATGCACAATCAGTTAAGGAGAATATCAATACGAATAAAATGACATATTTTAGTATTCTAACAACCTTTGCCTTCACCGCTGCCTCAATTTATATC
>Ga0209314_10000255_pt1 | contig 23582 bp, 25 predicted proteins | sample I19B2metaG_FD_184146 | JGI IMG/M metagenome (GOLD analysis project Ga0209314, IMG submission 184146) | Lake sediment bacterial and archeal communities from Gulf of Boni, Indonesia to study Microbial Dark Matter (Phase II) - ​I19B2 metaG... | ecosystem: Environmental > Aquatic > Freshwater >... | reverse complement strand
ATTGAGATCAGTCCAATAGTCACTTCAGTCAATGAGGAAGTCTGCAAAACCATGATTCATGCAGGCTTAAGAGCCGACATCATTGCGCATCTAAGGGCTTTAAAAGAAGACATTGATGTGGCCCTGAACTGCGACGCAAAATGGATCGCCATGTACCTCTCAGTCTCAGACATCCATCTGAACTCTAAATTGAAACTAACCCGAGATGAAGCCCTAGAGCGAGCGCTCTCCGCAGTAGAATACGCTAAGAAACATGGGCTTCGCATGCGCTTCACGCCCGAAGATGGTAGTAGAACAGAACCCGAATTCTTAAAGAGGTTCTGTAGAGAAATTGCCAAGGCTGGAGCTGACAGGATCAGCGTAACCGATACTGTCGGAGTACTGAATCCTAGGGGCATGTACAACCTCACCAAAATGATCCGTGAAACAGTAGATGTGCCGCTGGATGTTCATTGTCACAATGATATGGGCCTGGCTTTAGCTAATGCTCTCGCCGGATTGGAGGCAGGAGCAGATCAAATCCACGTTACCATTAACGGTCTCGGTGAGAGAACAGGCGTGCCCTCCCTCTCAGAAGCCGTAATGGCGCTCATAGCTCAAGGCGTAAAACTGAATGTCAGAACCGACATGTTATGCGAACTTTCGCAAACCGTCTCATCTTACACAGGGATTCCGATTTCAGACTCAACACCGATAATCGGCAAGAATGCATTTCGACATAAGAGTGGGACCCATGTAGCCGCTATTCTCGCTAATCCAGCTGCATACGAACTCTTTCCACCAAAAGCCGTGGGAAACAGGAGACGAATCATCTTCGGAGAAGCTTCGGGCAAAAATGCAGTCACATTCATGTTGCAGACACTAGGATTGACGATCAACAAAGAAGACGCCAAGAAAGTAGCTCGAAGACTCAAAGGACTGAGGCGAGGGGACCTGTTTGAGCTTGAGTCTACGGGCGAGCCAAGCGAGGAAGCAAATTCGTAAGATAAATGGCGTGTACCTACTTTCCAATGTACTCACATGCACTTGTAGCAGCAGTCGCGCCCTCACCGACCACCGTAGCAACCTGTCTTAAAGGCAAGTCTGTAACAACGCCTGCTGCAAAGAAGCCTTCGACGTTAGTTCTCTGATGGTTGTCAACTTTAATGTAGCCCCTTTCATTGCATTTAACCCCAAGCTTAACAGCTAGGAATGTGGCTGGGCTTCCACCAATCTCGACGAAAACGCCTCCTACAGCAAGTTCAACTTTCTCATTAGTCTTCACATCACGTAGTACGACATCTTCAACTACGGTCTGCCCCCTTATACCTTCAACAACCTTGTTCCAGACCGGCTCAACCTTCTTGTTTGCAAACAATCTATCTTGTAGAAGAGGCTCCGCCCTCAACGCATCTCGTCTGTGAATTAGATAGACCCTGGCAGCATAATCTGCCACAAGTAAGGCAGCTCTGGCCGCCGAGTTTCCTCCGCCCACAACAGCCACAATCTTATCCTTAAAGAATGGGGCATCGCAAATGGCACAGTATGACACGCCCCTCCCAACATATGCTTCCTCTCCTTGAATATCGAGCTTCTTAGGTTGGGCGCCCGTAGCCAAAATAACTGCCTTTGCCTTGTAACTCCCTGCTGCAGTCTTTACTGAGAAATTGCCGTCTTCCTTGCTGATTTCAACCACTCTTTCGAATTTGATTTCAACTCCCAGCCTTTCAATCTGATCCTTCATTCTGTTGGCTAACTCAAGTCCTGAAATCTCTTTGACCCCAGGATAATTCTCTACCAGAGGAGATTTCGCTATCTGCCCTCCGATGGCTTCAGCTTCAAAGACTACCGTAGTTGCCTTCCTTCTAGCTGCATAGAGAGCCGCAGTTAACCCGGCAGGGCCTCCCCCGATGATAACTATGTCATATCCTGCAAGCTCAGTTTCTCCCATATACGAGACATCCCAATTGGCCTTTTTTTACTACCTTTATTTTCACTGAAAAATCTCCATGAAAGGAAACAGATTAACGTATTGTCCAACCAAATGCTTTAAAGACTCCTTACGTTTTTAGTAATTAACATAATAAATCATGACAATTTAAATCTAGTTCCATGCACAAGTCCATTAAACAGCTAGGTTGAAAAACATGGTCAGAGTCGGTATTTCCATATGCCATTGCGGCTCGAATAGAGGGTAGTTGATGTTAATAAAATTCGCTTAAGGTGACGAGGATGGAATTTACGCTTATTACTGGTCGCACAATTGCGCAGGGAATAGCCCGGGAGGTAAGGAAGACTGAGGCGGATTTTGTTAAGGCTGCTGCTGTCTGCGAGTTGGATCCTCAGGATTTGGCTAAGCTGGGAGTTGCCGAAGGGACACCTGTTCGGGTAAGCAGTGAGCATGGATCTGTAGTGGTTTATGTTGCTGCCTCAACACAGGCACCACACTTGGGAATAGCGTTCATGCCAGTAGGCCCATGGGCGAATCAAGTGATTAGCCCCGATACTGATGGTACGGGTACACCATCATACAAGTGTGTAAAATGCAAAGTAGATCCAGCTGCAGGCGAAAAGATTTACGATGCGGTGGCACTCATCTCAAAGGCGCTAAAAGCCAAGTAGATGAAAACAATGGCTACTGTAACAACAATTAGTGACGTAGTCTGCCCCTACTGTGGCTGCCTATGCGATGACATCGAAGTCATAGTGGAAGAGGGTAAGATTGTGGGTACTCGGAATGCCTGCATCTTGGGAAAGCGGCGATTTTTGGACTCACAAGATCCAACTCGGATAAAGAAGCCGATGATTCGTGTAGATGGCGGGCTGAAGGAAGTAAGCCTAGAAGAAGCTGTTCAAAAGGCTGCTGAAGTCCTAGTTAAAGCAGAGCGCCCACTCCTATATGGTTGGAGTATGACTGAGTGCGGGGCGCATCAAGCAGGCGTAGCCCTTGCTGAAGAGCTAGGCGGAATCATCGATAATACTACTTCAGTTTGTCACGGGCCGTCTGTGCTTGCTCTACAAGAGGTAGGCATCTCAACATGCACATTGGGCGAGGTAAAGAATCGGGCGAATTTGATTGTTTATTGGGGGTGCAACCCGTTACAGGCACACCCACGCCATCTGAGTCGTTACACAGTTTATCCTAGCGGCTTCTTTCGTGAGCAGGGCCGGAGAGACCGCACACTCATAGTAGTGGATGTGAGGAAGACTGATACTGCGAAGCTTGCAGATCATTTTGTCCAAGTTGAGCCAGGCGGCGATTATGAGCTGGTCAGCGCTTTACGCTTGGCGGTTAATGGACAGAAAGTTAAATCAGAAAAAGTTGCAGGCGTTCCACGTGAAGAGATTGAGCAGATTGCTGGGCTGATGTGGAGCTGCCAATTTGGCGCATTGTTCTTCGGGCTGGGCGTAACGATGAGCGATGGAAAGAACCGTAACATCGATAATGTACTATCATTAGTCAGGGATTTGAATGCGCACACTAAATTCGTTATCTTTGCAATGAGAGGACACTATAACGTTGGAGGTTTCGACGAAGTCTTATCTTGGGAAACAGGTTTCCCATTTGCAGTGGATTTCGGTCGAGGGTTCCCTCGTTATAATCCAGGTGAAACCACTTCTAATGATCTGCTAATGCGTGGAGAAGTAGATGCAGCTTTGATCGTCGCTTCTGATCCTACTGCCCATTTTCCACGTAAGGCGGTTGAGCATCTAGCTCAGATCCCAATAATAACAATTGAACCTTTCCACAGTCTCACCTCTGAATTGGCTAGTGTGGTGATTCCGCCAGCAATTGCAGGCATAGAGACCTCGGGCACTGCCTATCGAATGGATCATGTGCCCATCAGACTACGTGAAGTAGTCGAACCGCCAGCAGGATGCCTTCCCGACCGGCAGATTGTTCAAATGATCCTAGAGCGAGTGCGAGCGTTAAAACGAAAAGGAGAGGAATGAGGCCGGGTGACCAAGCCATTACTAATCAAGAACGGGTACGTCTACGATCCCCTCAACCGAATTAACGGCGAGAAGATGGACATCGCGGTTAAAGACGGGAAGATTGTTGAGGAGCGTGGCATAAACCCATCTGAAGCCAAAGTGATTGATGCAGCTAACAAGGTGATTATGCCGGGCGGAGTGGACATTCACTCGCACATCGCAGGCTACGCAATCAATGCGGGAAGACGCTATCGCCCTGAAGATGGGCGGATTGGCATTGAGCCGCGTACTTCCATGCTGAGGTCTGGCTCTGGATACTCGGTTCCATCTACATTTGTGACGGGCTATCGATATGCCAAGATGGGCTGGACAACGGTGTGCGAGCCGGCAATGCCCCCTCTACTCGCACGCCACACCCATGAGGAACTAAACGACATCCCGATGATCGACACGCTGGCATTCACATTGCTGGGCAACAACTGGGCAGTAATGCGATACCTAAAAGAGGGTGACCACAAACTCTGCGCAGCCTTCGTTGCTTGGATTCTTCGGGCGACAAAGGGCTACACTATCAAAATGGTTAATCCTGGAGGCACTGAGGCGTGGCATTGGGGCAAGAATGTTAAGGATCTGGACAGCCCAGTTCCACATTTCAATATTACACCAGCCGAAATCATTCATGGCTTAGCAACAGTTAATGAGATGCTGAGGCTTCCCCACTCAATCCACTTACATCCTAATCAACTTGGACTGCCAGGAAACTTCGAGATCGCCCTCGAATCATTTGAAGTCTCAAAGGACGTAAAGGTTGGGTCACAAAAAGGACGTAACCAAGTACTTCACATGACCCACGCGCAGTTCAGCGCATTCGGAGGGGATAGTTGGCAGAACTTCGAGTCGAAGGCGGATAAAATCGCAAGCTATGTAAACAGTCATGCTCACGTAACCGTCGACATGGGACAGGTAATCCCTGGAGAAACCACCACGATGACCGCTGACGGCCCACTAGAATACGGATTGCACAGACTAACCCATCTGAAATGGATGAACTTTGATGTTGAACTTGAAACGGGCGGCGGACTTGTCCCATTCATCTACGCGAGAACCAATCCTGTTAATTCGGTTCAATGGGCTATCGGCTTGGAACTTGCGCTACTGATCAAGAATCCGTTCCAAGTGTTTCTTTCAACAGACCATCCCAATGCAGGGCCATTCACACGATATCCAAGGGTCATCAGCTGGCTTATGAGCCGTAAAGCTAGGGAAGAGGTGTTAAAGAAGATACATGAGGAAGCATCTCGACGCTCAGTTATTGCAACCCTAGATCGAGAATATAGTTTGCAGGAAATCGCTACAGTCACCAGGGCGGGACAGGCAGCGATATTAGGGCTTAGCGATAGGAAGGGGCATCTAGGTGTAAGTGCCGATGCGGATATAGCAATTTACAACCTCGATCCTAAAGGCGATTTGACTCCAAATCAAATTGAGCTAGCATTCTCAAGCGCTGCTTACACGATTAAAGGTGGAGAAATTGTGGTGGAGGATGGCAAGATAGTTCAAACTGTGGCGGGACAGAGATTCTGGGTGAATTCACAGGTAGACGAAGAACTAGAGCAGAGAATGATGCGAGACGTATCCAAAACATTTGCCAAATACTACACAATCAATATGGCTAACTTTCCAGTTCAGAACGAGTACATACCCCGCTCCAATGAGATAAAAATCGATGCCACTCATATCACTTAAATAAATTCATAGGAGCAATGTGAAATGGGTGTTGCGCCAGTAGAAGTTGAGGACACGTTTGCTGAGGCATTTCCAGCATATTTCTCGCGGATTCTAATAACCGCTGCAACTGAGAAATGGGCGCTTACCGCCGCTGAGGCCACAGTAGGCTTCGGCTCTTCAATTATAATGTGCCCGGCTGAAGCAGGAATAGAGAAACTTGTACCCCAAAATGAGACCCCCGACCTAAGACCAGGAGTCATCATACAAATCTGGCATCCCGACAAGGAAAAATTGGAGAAGCAGGTTGTACAGCGGCTGTCACAATGTGCTATGCCCTGCCCCACAACCGCGGTATTCAATGCACTTGAAAGCCAAGAGCAAATTGACCTAGGCGGAAAGATAAGATTCTTTGGAGACGGATTTGAACAGAAGTGGAAAGTCGGCGATAGAAAAGTTTGGCGAGTCCCAGTAATGGAAGGAGAGTTCATTATAGAGCATTCGATTGGAGTTGGAAAAGGAGTTTCAGGTGCTAATATAATTCTACTGGGCACAACGCAGGAAGCCGCCTTAAAGGCAGCTGAGGTTGCGGTTGACGCCATCAAAAAAGTGGATGGGATAATCCTATCCTTCCCAGGTGGAATATGCCGCTCAGGATCTAAGGTTGGAGCAGTTACATACAAGCATCTACCAGCTTCCACAAACCAGTGTTTTTGCCCAACACTGTGTGGCAAGATTCAGGTATCCCGATTACCACCCGATGTGCGATGTGCCTATGAGATCGTTATAAACGGCATAGACTTAGCGCATGTTCAAAAGGCAATTGGCGCTGGCATAAACGCAGCCATCCAGATTGGAGGAGTGAAGAAGATCACGGCCGCCAACTATGATGGAAAACTGGGCCCATACAAAATCTACCTTAAGGAAGCTCTCAACGCAGTCTGATTGGAGGACCACGCCATGCACTCACTCAACGCCCAAGCCGCGAGCATTGTAAACAAACTGGCGGAAAATGCGGATGAACTGAAGATAGTCGTCCAAAAATCTTCCGTCGGAGCTACCATTCTGGATTGCGGAGTCAACGCTGAGGGAAGCTATGAGGCTGGAAGGCTGATAATCGAAGTTTGTCTCGCCGGCTTAGGTAAAGCCAGACTTGTCAAGGTTACGTTCGATGGACGCAGGTCAGCCGCCACACTAGTTTCAACCACCTCGCCGACGCTTGCATGCATTGGGTCGCAGATGGCTGGCTGGAAGATTAAGACTGAAAAATATTTTGCACTAGGCAGCGGTCCAGCCCGCATATTGTCCAAAACGCCACAAGAGGTTTATGAGCTGTTGAATTACTCTGAACCATCCGACATAGCGGTGCTTGTTTTAGAGGCAAATAAACTTCCGCCAGACACAGTGCTTGAACAAATATCGAAAGAATGCGAAGTGAGCCCAAGTCAGCTCTACGTCCTAGTCGCATCCACCGCCTCACCGGTAGGAAGTGTGCAAATTTCTGGAAGAGCTGCTGAGTCGGGGCTACATCGACTACTAACATTGGGGTTTGACGTCAGGAAGGTCAAGTATGCTGCGGGGATCGCCCCAATCGCCCCGCTTGTCAAGGACGATCTGAAAATGATGGGAATGGTCAACGACGCTATCTTCTATGCGGGCAAAGCTACATACACCGCCGATCTCGAGGGAATAGATGTAGAAAGCCTCCTAGCTAAAATCCCAGCATCAACCTCCAAAGACTATGGAACCCCATTCTACGAGCTTCTGAAGAAAGCTGACTTCGACTTCTATAAGATCGATCCCGCCCTCTTCTCAGTCGCAGAGGTCACAATCACCGATGCAAAAACTGGGAAAGAGTATCGCGCTGGCAAGGCGGACTTCGATTTGCTAATGGCCTCATTCGAGCAAAACACTCTGGTCTTAAATGAACTGGAAACTAAACAAATGAGCCCAAATTAAGAGGAGACGCTTCATGAAAGATCTCCATCTCAAGCCAAAGCCTCAGCCTAAAATTCCAATCGAAGCGGAAGTGATAACCCCTGACAACTTTGCAGGAAAAATCGCCGCCGAGATCGCCAGCCTTACCGTGTGGAAAGGAAACAGCCAAGCCAAACTCGGCGACTTCTTCGAGGTGAACGGAAACGTCCCATCAAACCCAAGTGAACTTCGCATAGTTATCGCAGGTGATGCCTCTCGGACAAAATATATTGGCGCGAAGATGAAGGTTGGAGAAATCGTGGTTGAGGGCAATGTGGACATGCATGTTGGAGATGAGATGGAGGGCGGACGCATAATTGTAAATGGGAATGCTGACTCATTTGCAGGCACCGCGATGCGGGGCGGAGAAATCTTGATCAAAGGTAATGCTGGAGAATACCTCGGAAGCGCATATCGTGGCGACTGGAGAGGTATGCGAGGCGGCGCAATAACCGTAGAGGGAAATGTGGGAAACGAAGCGGGATCATGGATGCGCGACGGCTTAATCATAATAAAAGGAAACACAGGAGCATTTACAGGTGTGCACATGCACGGCGGAACAATACTGATTGAAGGCAACCCTGGGCCGAGACTCGGCGCCCAAATGATAGGGGGAACCATAGTGGTTCTGGGGAAAGCTGAGAAGCTTCTGCCTAGCTTCAATTACAAGGAAACAGTTCCAGAAGTAAAAGTCGGAGAACGAGTACTCAAAGGCCCATTTCTATGCTATATAGGCGACCTTGCAGAAAACGGAAAAGGCCAATTATTTCTGCAGAAGGAGAAGAACAGTCATTTACCGCTATAACCGGATAGGAGTCGGAAACAATGAAGAAGATCAAGGATGTTATCATTTTTCTGGACACAGATAAACATGTAAGCCCATTTGACACGCTGTTGGTAATCGACAACTTTCCACATGTAGAAGTCCACCACTACAGTCAAGTTGAGCCCTCTGATGCGCGTGGATTAACCCAAGATGCCATGTTCCCAAGAGGTCCCGAGGGAGCAGCCCACACTAAACTGTTCATCGGAGGCTACGACTTCGATAAGGCGGAAGCAATCCTAGAAACTGTGAAGTCTACCATGTTTTCTCCGTTTGAGATGGCAGTCATAATGGATCCTAGGGGCGCTAATACGACGGGTGCTGCGATGGTGGCGAAGGTTTTATGGCTTCTAGATAAGAAACGGCTGGGAGGATTTGAACATAAAAAAGCGGCAATCTTGGCAGGAACTGGGCCAGTGGGGCAGATATGCGCTAAGCTTATGGCGATTGATGGCGCAGGTGTTTCAATTACTTCAAGGCAAGAAGCGAAGGCAAAGGCGGTTGCGGAAAAACTGAACAAAAGCCTAGGAGCCAACAAGGTTCAGGGGCTTCAGGCATCTAACCCGGAAGAAACCGCTGTTACCATTAAAGACGCTGAAGTCATTCTAGCCACAGGCGCAGCAGGCACCCAGCTCCTACCACTAACCATACTGAAAGAAGAGGCAAAACAATGCAACGTTCTGGCTGATGTAAACGCAGTTCCACCCTATGGGATTGAGGGACTCAAGCCAAAAGACGAAGGAGTAGAAGTTATACCCGGGGTCTTAGGCGTAGGAGCACTCGCAATCGGTGCATTAAAAAACAAGGTAGAAGTTGAACTGATTAAAAGGGCGTTAGCATCCTCAAAAGGAATTTTCGATCATACGATCGCGTATCAAATTGCTAAATCATTAGCTAAAAAGAAAAAATAGGAGTTGCCATTCAAGGAGAGTTTAACATGATTATAACTGAGCTAAAATCGCTGGAAGAAATCACCGACGCCATCAAAGACTACCATAACATCCTAATAGCTGCCTGCGGAGGCTGCACCACAGTTCACAAAACTGGCGGCAGAAAAGAGGCTGAAGCGCTGAAAGCCGCGCTCGAAAAGGGGAAAGCAAAGTTCGATGTCACCCTTGTGCCACGCCAATGTGACCGCCAAATGGTCATCAGCGCACTTCAACCATTGATCGGCAAATACGATGCTGTAGTCTCTATGGGATGCGGGGTCGGCGCGCAAACTATAGCCGATGCCATCGGAGCCAAGCCTACGATTCCCGCGCTCAACACGAAGTTCATAGGCATGTACGATTCCAAGATTGAGGAGTTCTCTGAAATCTGCAAGGCATGTGGCAAATGCATAATCTTTGTCTACGGCGGAATCTGCCCAATCACCCGATGTGCTAAAAGCCTCTTGAACGGTCCCTGCGGAGGCCAGGCTCATGGAAAATGTGAAGTGGGCGGCTGGAAAATTGACTGCGCCTGGATCCTAATCTACACTCGACTAAAGGCTCAGGGAAGGCCTGACGAGTTTAAGAAGTTTAGACCCCCATGGGACTTCCGCACTTCAAACAGCCCCAGAGAACTGGCTGCGAGGTAAAGAATATGGCACGCAAAATCTACAGCGACCTGATGAAAAGCCTGAGTGAAGGCAAATTCACATTCACTGGCGAAATTGAGCCCCTAAAAACCACCAGCCTAAAAGAAATCATCGAAGACGCTAAAACTTTGAAAGGATATGTAGTCGCAGCAAATATTACCGACAGCCCTGCTGCGTTAGCCTACATGAATTCTCTAGTGCCATCCTACATAATTCAGAAAGAGGTGGGATTAGAGACAGTCTATCAGATGACATGCCGAGATAGAAATAGAATAGGATTGTTCTCGGACCTGCTTGCTGCAGGCGCGCTGGGAATCAAGAACGTACTAGCCATAACAGGCGACCACACCTCACTGGGAGACAACCCTGAAGCTAAGCCAGTTTTCGACCTCGACTCACAGCAACTAGTCTACATGATCAGAAAAATGGTGGATGAGGGCACAGACCTAACTGGACATGAGATAGAGGGGCCTCCCAAATTCCATGTAGGAGTAGCAACACAACCAGCCATGCAACCCCTTGAGCCCGAGATAATCAAACTTGAAAGAAAAGTAAACCTAGGCGCCGAATTCGTGCAGACCCAAGTCGTATACGACATTGAGATCGCGAAACAATTCCTCAAAGAAACAGCCCACATCAAAGCACCCATCCTGATAGGCATCTGTCCCTTAAAATCCACAGGCATGGCAAAATGGATGGTGAAAAACATGCCAGGCATAGTCATCCCAGACGAGGTTATGCGAAAATTCGAAGCTGCCGAAGCAAAAGGAAAAGACGCCCTCATGCAAGAAAACATCGAAACCTTCGGAGAAGTCATCAAAGAAATAAAAAAGACAACTCACGCTGCAGGCATACACCTAATGGCTATAGGCTTCGAATGGATCGTACCAAAAATAATAGAACGCTCGGGAATCAAGCCATAGAAAAAATTCTAAATGGCGTTTATCTTTTCTCTCAGACTTTTGGCTGTCTCTGCTGGATTTGCAGATTCGAATATAGTTCTTCCGATGATGAGGTAGTTGGCTCCGGCTTTGAGTGCTGCCTCAATGTCTCCGCCTTGAACTCCGACGCCTGGCGAGTAGATCGGGATTTTTGTTCCGAGTGTTTGGTGGACTGCTCTGATTTTCTCTGGATAGGTAGCGCCTACTACGGCTCCATCCGCATTCCATTCTAACGCTTTTTCTGCGAAGATTTCGTATTGTGGACGGGGCTTGCCTATTTTGGGGTCGATTACTTTCTGTCCGTATCCTTCTTCAGCGGCTTTGTGACTCATGTAGACGAGCAGTATAACACCTTTCCCGCTTCGGTGGGCTAGTTTGAAAACAGGCTCCATGCCGTCCTTCCATCCAACGAAAGGGCTTGCTGTGACAGCGTCGAATCCCGCGTTGAAATAGTGTTTGGCTATGACTTCGTTTGTATGCCCCACATCGTTGATTTTACAGTCCATTATGATGGGAAGGCCTAGCTTGTGGGCGAGTTTAACTATTTTCCCTACATTGTGGAGTCCTAGAGGAAGCACTATTTGGCGGTTGAGCTTTACTGCGCAGATGTAGGGGGCGGTTTCTTGTAGAATTTCGAGACATCGGGCGAGAAGTTGTCTGGGTTCAAGTTTAGTGAGATCCAATGCTAGGACTATGTTGGCCTTGTTTTTCTTGGCAGCATCAGCTATCCAAGTTCTATACTGTTGCATAGACGATCGTTATTTGTTATGCGACTAATCCTAAAAGAGTTTTAAGATGGGAGCCCACACGATAAATAGGGCTTGCAATGTCTGCACCTTCGTCGAGAGAGGCTGTTGCAAGTAAGATTGCTGGAGAGATTATTCTCTCAAATGAGCCTGGTGTGACGATGCGGAAGTGGCGGGAGCTGTTCAGTATCTCGCAGACGAGGCTGGCTGAGAAAATGGATGTTTCACCCTCAGTGATTAGCGATTATGAAAGTGGTAGACGAAAGTCTCCTGGAACTGGGTTTGTGAAACGGTTCGTCGAGTCACTTATATCCATAGATGAAGAAGTTGGAGGACGCCTCTTAAGGGAGTTCGCACGCGTGGTAAACATTCCAACAGGCGCGATTCTAGACATCAAAGAATTTCCCCAGCCAGTTACAGGTAAGAAAATTTGTGATGCGGTTAAAGGCGAGGTTATAGCGTGTCCAAATTTACTTGAGAGGAGCATTTATGGTTACACTATCTTGGACAGCATTAAGGCGATTATATCTCTTCCAGATTTTACGCCGATTTTCGGCATAACTACCGAGCGGGCGCTAGTATTTACGAACGTTACTTATGGGCGTTCCCCAATGGTGGCGATCAGGGTTGCTCCATTAAAGCCGAGGATGGTGATACTTCATAAGCCAAGCGATACAGATGAGCTAGGAGTCAGACTTGCAGAGGTAGAGCAGATTCCGCTGATAGTATCAAGATTGCCCAGCGCAGAGTTGCTGATTAAATCATTGAAAGATTTGTATCAGTCCATCGTCAGCCAAAAGCCCAAAACATAAGCATTTAGTTAGGCTTAAAAGCTGACCAACCAATCTACAAAGGCATAAATTGGAAAGGGACTGGCTCTTGATAAATTCCATAACAATAATCGAAGCCGTCATCGCACTTGCTGTAATCGGAGTTATTTCCTTAAAATCCAAGCTCCTTGACTTAAGCGGTATAATCGCTAGCTTCGTTGTGGGATTTTTAATAATCGTGTTCGGCGGGTGGACATGGTTTATTATTCTAATGATTTTCTACGTTATGGGGATGGGAGCCACTAAGTTCAGGCACGAACAAAGCGGAAGGAAGAAGTCGTGGATGAACGATCTGACTAGAACGTGGTGTAACGTTGCCGCAAATGGAGGGATGCCAGCATTGTTCGCCTTAGCAGAGGGATTCGTGCCACTCGCGATCTTTACAGCTGGCTTCATTGGGGCAATAAGTACTGCAACATCTGATACGCTTGCTACTGAGATAGGCATGCTATACCCACATAGACCCAGGTTGATCACTAACCTGAAGAAAACGGTGCCGGCAGGAACCTCAGGTGCGATTTCTCCTTGGGGCGAGGGGGCAATTGTATTTGGTGCATGCGCCATAGCCTTGGCTGCGGGAGGATTTGGGATTTTTAGCTGGCCTTTCACAAAGGTCGTAACTTTGGTTTTAATCGCGGGAATTATTGGCAGTACGATCGACAGCATTCTAGGAGCTACAGTACAGGCCAACTATAAATGTTCAAGATGTGGAAAGATCACTGAGAACAGAGTTCACTGTGGAAAACCAGCCAAATACATGAAAGGAATCCGTGTGATTGATAACAATGTTGTAAACTTTATGGGAAGCCTAACTGGTGCGATAGTAGCCATGTTATTGGCATCATTTCTCTAACTTGAATCCAGCTGAGCTTTCAATTCCTCTTGGGATTTTTCCTTGACTCTCTATTAGTAGTGCGCGCTCACTTTGACATATTAGGACTAGAAGCATGCAATCAAATTCAGTGCGTACTACTGACGAATATGCTTATTTGACCAGCTAATATGCTTATTAATTGAGTAATGGCGTTTTGGCGCTGTCCTTTAATGAAGATGTTTAGAGTATTAGCTTACTTACTGCTTCTTTTGCTATCCCTGAACATCAATACTGCTGGAATCGGAGCAGCTTCCGCTATTTCCTATGAGCAGCCCTTATACGGATTCGCATGGTCAACACGCGAGATTCCGGTAACTGTGGAAAGATCTCCGGAATACGCACGAAATGCTGTACTTAGCGCCATGCAGACCTGGAATCTGGCTCAGACATGGTTCTCTGACACGTATGGGGTGTCAAGCAGACCGTACAGATTAGTTGAGGTCGACCAGATTGGAGAGAGCTACGTAAACATATACTTCAATCAAACCCAGACGAGGGATGATTGGGGCTATACATCGTATCATTACTGGTATGATTCGTCTGGCGTCTTTTACAAGATCACCGTCTCGATCAGCCTAGACTTAACACTATGGTCGGGAAGAAGTCTGAGCGTTCTAGAACTCCAAGCGCTGGCGACACATGAACTCGGACATGCTCTCGGATTAGCTCACACGACTTTCTCAGAGATGGATCTAATGAACCACTTTAGCCCAAACCATGAGGTCACGGTACCCTCAACACTCAACCTTTACGCCCTCGCACTGCTCAGTATGGTGACTTCAAGGAGTAATATGCCAAAGACTCCTGTAACTCTTCCAGAACCTATCCCGTACCACACTCCGCCTGAGTCAGCCATTCCGGAAATGTTGTCTCCCGCCATTCCTCTCGTCATATCCCTTGGAATTGTGGTCACTCTAATCAACCGTAGAAAAACAAGAAGCCCTAAATAAAAAGCAGGGGCGTGCTGATGAGAAGAGGAAGCTAATCTTTCGATTCTGAGTTTTGGTTTAATAATTCTTTCACGCCGTATATTATTGGTGGATTTTTTGATTAAGGTAGGTTGCTGCGGCTTTCCAACTTCAAAGAAGAGGTACTATGAGGCATTTGATCTTGTGGAGTTGAATTCGACTTTTTACAATTATCCGAAAACTAAGCTTGTTGAGAAGTGGCGAACCGAAGCCCTAGGAGGATTTGAGTTCACGGTAAAGGCGCACCAGGACATCAGTCATAATCACATGCTAGACTTATCGGAAGAGTGTATAGAAGCATTCGAACGGATGAAGTCTATATGCGAAATTTTGGATTCAAAAATACTACTAGTTCAAACGCCTAGCTCGTTTAGACCAACTCCAGAGAACATGAAACGTGTGAGGAGATTCTTTAGCAGGATTGATCGCGGAAGATTAATGGTTGTCTGGGAAACTAGAGGACCTGACTGGGATCTTCCAAGAATGAGGAATGAGCTTGGTAGATGTCTTAAGGAGCTTAATGTGCCCCATGTGACAGATCCATTCAGATCCATGCCTACTTACACGGGTAAGACAGCCTATTTCCGTTTACATGGTCTTGGTGCGAGAATGTACTACTATCAGTATAGCGATATGGAGCTAAAGGAATTGGCTGCTAAGGTTAAACCGTTTGAAAAGAAGGCTGAGGCTGTTTACGTGCTCTTTAACAACCTATCTATGTTCGAGGATGGATTACGATTTATACAATATCTCAAAACAGGCACCCTTCCAAGCGTTACGGGTGCTGTTGGATTAGAGTCTGTGCGCGTGTTAATTGAGCACACCCGGTATCCTATCCCAAAGGGCAAACTTTCAAAGTTGTTCGGATGGAGGCTGGTAGACTGGAAGAAGGGAGAGCAAATACGGTTGGATGAACTTCTGAAGAAAATTCCAGTAAAGACATATGGTAGCGCGTATGAAGTCATAGAGGAAATTAAGAGGATTATGTAAAGTTGGAGGAAATGGGCCTGTTGGCGCCATCATACTGACGAGACAGGCGGCTCACATGTGTTCTTGGATGAAAAGCTATGTGTACTATGTGGAATCTGCGCGGTCTGTCCTAAAATGCCCTGAAAAATTCATAAATAGAAAACCTATCAAGAAGCTAGGTGAATACCCTCATCTGGCAGCTGAATTTCTCCTAGCCTTAGCTTACAAGTCACAATCCTAATCCTAAAATACTGAGCCATCTCACCAATTGTTTAGAGGATCGCATATTATGAGTAAGGGCAAACATACGGGTTACAAGTCTGTTGGCGACATCATGCATGGTCCAGTAATAACCGTAAAAGACGACGACTCTCTAGAGAAAGCTGCACGTACACTAGTAACTCACGGCATAACCGGTGCGCCCGTAGTAGACGAATCTGGGGCAGCGTTAGGCGTAATCAGCAACCTCGACCTCGTTAAGATTTGCGGGAGAGAGACTCCTGAAGATCTTAAGAAAATACGCGCCAAAGACATAATGACCCCATTCGTAATCTCAGTTGAACCTAGAACCTCTGTTTACAAAGCAGCTGAACTCATGTCAAAAGAAGGCGTCCATCGACTGTTTGTACTCGGTAAAATGAAAGAGAAAGAGGGCATTATCTCTTCATTCGTTAAGGTGAATGTGCTCGGGGTCATCTCAGCCAAAGACGTACTCAATGAAATCACTAAATTTGTGGCGCCGATCAAAGTAGAAGACATAATGCACGACATCACCTTAGTAGATGAAAACATCTCAGTTAGTAAAGCAGCAAAAATCATGGCTAAAAAAGAAATCGGATCGATTATTGTTGCTAAGAAGAAGAAGCCTATAGGGATAATGACCGAGCGAGACATCCTAAAGAAAGTCACTGCGGGTGGGCTTGACCCTAAGACTACAAAAATAAGTCAAGTTATGACCGCGCCTCTGACAACTGTTTCAGCTGAAGCAAGCCTAGAAGAAGCCAGCAGGCTTATGCTTAGAAAACGCATAAGACGTCTACCAGTAACTAAAAACAAAAAAATTGTCGGTATGATCTCAGCTAGAAGCATGGTAGGCGGGTTCGCCCGCTATTTCCGTGGAAAACCAGCGCTTGCCGCGAAGAAAGGCTGATTAGACTAAACTAAAACCGTAGTCCACATAAGATGGCGATCATCAGAGAGGCGGCTGTCAAATCCGCTGAGGTACCAGGATTCAACTCTCCTCTAGCTTCATGGAGAACAATATCTAATCCCAGCAGTGCCCCTCGCCCCGCCCTAGTCATTAAGCCACCCAAATCCAAGATGTTCTTAGCTCTCTTCGAAATCCAAGCAATTCTCCGCCTCCCAATCTCAATAGCTCGCTTTATATCAGAAGCCTCCTTCAACCCCACCTTACGAGCGATAAAAGTATCCGGAAACCCAGCGAGGACTGTTAGGAATGTATGCACAGTAGCCGTATTAATATCACCAGTCTGCCTGAACACTTTAGAGAGTGTCGGATAACCCACTTCAAAAGAGATCCTCATACCAGTAGCCCACTCGCTGGCAATCGTATCCCATTTCGAAGAAATCTTCATCACATCGTACAGTGAGATTTTTTCCCCAAACATCTTCTTCCTTGCCTCTTTGTCGTATAGGTCAGGCGCAGCTATACCGCTGATCCGCCCAAGTTCCTGAACTGAACTCACCATCAGAATGGCATCATAGACTTCTGCAGCATCGTGAGGAGTAGTCTTCCTCGTAATTTCCCTAACATTTCTACGCAGCTCCTGGGCAGTTATCCTCCCTCCCTCAACATAGGTCTTGCCAGCTGCAGCTGCCAGTGGAATGAACAGTAAAACCACGCCAAGATGAGTATTTCCTCCCTTATGCAGCGCCTTTACATCCGCAATGGCCTGTTTCACATATTTTCCAACGCCAATCTCAGAAACTTCTATGATGCCTCTTCCTGCTTTCATCCCATTTAAGGCAACACTCCTTAGCGCTGGGCCCATCGCTGCCGCGCCTGCCAAAAAATGTTCAAATCGCGTATCAGGAAGATCCATCGTCCTATGGACGTTACCCGGCTTTGGCCAACCACTAACTTCGAGCATGGCAGCAAGCTGAGCAGCCATCACTATCTGGTTTACTCTATCCACATCTGGCATTAATGATCGCCAATTATTCAATACATATGAACACTTAATGCACGTTTTAACGCTGGTACATTTACCTTTCCAGCTGAAAAGACATTTCCAGTTTTAAAATTGTTAATTGTAATAACTGCTGGCGCAAATATGCCTAAGTCTATGTCATAAAATCCGTGGCGTGCAGATCGGAATACCTCACCAAAAGACTTCATGTAATCTCTTGAAACACTGGAGGGGACTTCCCTAACAATACCCTTTAATGTCTTGTCATCAGAGTCCGCAATGTAAAAGGCTACTCCCCCATAGCGTATTGAATCGTTCGTCCTTCCCATGGCCTGTGAGGAATCGGGATGTACTGGCGCTATAGGCGCATAGCCTGAACCGAAAAGTATCTTTGTCGGATCGAAGCCCAAGAGCGTAACCTTATGGATACCTACTTCCACAACACGACCAGCTATCTGTACTGAGCCAGCTATACTCGAGGTTGGCACTATGATCCCGTATAGATTCTTCGGATCTACGCCACATTGTTTGGCAATCGCCACAAATAATTCGTCTGGCGGGAATACAGAGGTTTCAAGGACAATGACCGCTAAATTACTGAGATCCCTATAACCTATTTTTCTGTAGATATCTCCCGGTGTGGTTATTGTGTAGCCTTTTTTCTTGTACGCATCTTTCTTAGTAGCCACCGCCCTTGGCAATGGCCTATTAGGCGCAAGCGCTCTTGCTGGGCCCGAACCGATCACAGAAGTATCTTGGATCCACATCTCCCAATCACCTAGCTGAACACCTAGCGTGGCTAATGCGGGATGGTCTGTAGAAACATGTACTGCTGGTAGGCAAAAACAATCATAGTCTATTGTTTTTAAAGAAACCTGAGCTAAGTCGCCTAGTGTAATCCTTGTAACATAGAGACCCGCTTCTACGCTTCCCCTTGCTTTAATTCCGCAATCGATCCCCAGAGCCCCACATGGCATGACGGTTACTTTAACTCCGAGTTCCTCAGCCCTAGAAATCATTTCTTCAACAATTTTGTACGCTCTTTCATTGACACTAATTGGCGCTTTTTCTAGATCGGCCATCCTCTTCCCTTCAACGCTTCCACCAATGGAACAATTATGAAAGTGGCAAGCAGTGCTTGCAAAAGCCTAATAATGGGATAGTAGAATGGGCTAACCACATAGAGCCAGCGAACCGTGTCTACAGGAAGCTGAAAAATCCATGCATACACTGGTGGAAGAGCGAAAACTAGTACGCCTAATGCAGAATCAGCTTGGTTTCCAATAAACGCTAATAAAAAGAAAAAGACAAGCAACCTCCCACGGGACGAGGAAAGCCTTTCCGCAAACTTTACTATTGGCAAAATCAGTAGCCAAGCAGTCACCTTATCAAATGTAGCTAAAACCGCCACATAGTAATACTGGTCAATCGGCTGGGAAACAGGAGTAAACCAAAAAGCCACATTCAACACGCCTAAAATAATAAATGCGGCTAGCCATCCACTTGTATTTCTGAATTTACTGGAAACCCTTGTGCTCTGCAAGATGAGTCCCGTGGTCAATGCGTTTATCGCTGGATTCAGAAGGAATGGCGCACTTGTGAAGCTGGCGCTTCCAGGAGGCAATGTCCAAGCAAGGATCGCTCCTAGAAAGCCTGCGAGAAACCCTAGGTATGGTCCTGCTATAACCCCGAAAACAGATGCCATGGTAGCTTCTAACTCGATCTTGGGTTGAGGAATTCCGACTATTGGAACCCCTGGTAAAATTGATGTAATGTAATAAATTGCCGCTAGGACGCAAATTAGCGCTATGTCCTTTGTCGATAGTTTCAAGGCTTTTCATGTAGTGTAATTTTTTACATATCAAAGTATTTAACTACATAGCCTACATTATGGATTGAGAATTCCCCTAACGATCGAGGCATGAGTATTGGAGAAACTTTGGCCCTGTATTCTACCGCTACCGACAAAATCAACCCAACAATACAAGGTTCTATTATCGGTTTTCAAATCAGACGTGTCCTTTGAGATCATGAAATTATTATCCGTTGATAAACCAGTCTACCAGAAAGATCTGATCGAAAAGCTCCGGAAGCATTCGAACAAAACCGTTATCGAAAGCCTAAAACGGCTTGTGTCAGCTGGAGTTCTAGAAGAAGGCATGGAGAAACTTTCAGTCAAGGATAAGAATGTTTGGGTCAAGTGGTATAAGCCCTCTTTCATCGGAAAATGGCTCGTCCTTCTCTTAATTCCTCCGAAAAAAATTCCACTCGAAGAAGTAGAACAAATCATACGAGAACTCTTCACCCTATACGTGAAAAATGCAATCGACCTCTACAGGAAACACAGAGTTAATCCAGAAGTTGTAAAAGAAATCTTCGAAGAAACATATAGAAAAGCGATGGAGTAGAAGCATGGCTTTTTCAGCCCAGAGTCTCAGCAGAAAAACTAAGAACATCGTCACGATCTCGGTTTTTGCAGCACTGCATACTATACTGGATATAATTCACGGTCCCTGGAGACAGTGGAGCGTCTACCTCGAACCGCTTGAAGGCATGACGTTAGGACCTAAGATCGGAATCGCCGCCGCTCTTATCGGAAGCGTAGTCAGAGCTGCACTCACAGGCAACCCCCTCGCAATCTTCGGAATTGCCGCTGAGCCCACAGGAGTCGCAGTTGCCGGCTTCCTTATAGGTGGTTACTGGTGGCCAGTAGTCTTGTTATATGCCATAATGCTCGGTGCCTATTTCATCCATCCATATGGCAGAATCCTACCCCTCTGGACCATACTCGACATACTCGTCGCCTTGGTCTTAATCTATCCAACCGCAAAACTCGGCAAAAAACTCCTAGCAGACCGAAAAAACATCAAGAACCTCACATTATTCGTGCTGCTCGCATCATTCGTAAGCACTGTCACCGACTCGCTAGTCAGAGTATTCCTGCTCGTCCCAGTTGGGCTTTACACGCTGTTTTTCCCCACTTTCGAAGTTCTCTACAATGTGTTTGTGCTGGGAGCCGCAGGATCCTACATTGAAGATGTCATGGTAACTGTGGTTTCTCTGATGATTAGTGTGCCAACTCTTCTAACCTTGGAGAAAAGCAAAGTCGTCCGCTGGCCCTTAAGCTGACCTCTTAAGGCTCCTCAACCGCCCTCGTAACTGCCTCATAGGACGTCTGAGCTACCAACGGCTCAGCTTTACCTAAATCGATCAGCCGCCAAGTATCAATGAACCTAAAATTCTAAGTCAGCTCAGTTAAACGTTTACGATTTTAGACCCATGTACAAAAGACCCAGTAGGTAGAGCTATTTTAGATGGTTTAGGAAAAGGCGAATCGCTTCAAGACTATGTGGTTAGTGTTTATGTGGGAGGTCGCAAATGGCAAATTGAAGCCCACCCTAAACCGCAACTTCGCCACTAAATCAGCTCCAATAAAATTAAAGCAACAATAACATATACTCACTCTCATATGGGTCGAAGGATGTCGGAAACAAAGGCCAGAGCTATCATCGTAGTTCCAGTGGTCGTTGTCATAGTCATGGTGGCGTTCCTTACGTTAGGCTACCTAATGACGATTGCTTTTCAGATGCCTTCGAAGCTTAACTTTCCGCTTCCAATCCGTTTGATTGGTCTCCTGACACTTCTGTCAGGTCTCCTTTTCCTTAGCTGGATCTTCAGATATAGAAGGCCTGCAGATACCCTCGTCTCCACATATGTGACGTTCTTGAAGGTGAGGCGGAGAGTCCGTTTAGAGGAGCGATCATTTAGGATCGAGCCCCTTGTGGTGAAGGGCCCATACAGGTATGTTAGGCATCCAATGTACTCTGATGTTGTGCTATTACTATTCGGCTGGTGGCTGTTGCTTGACTACACCTTTCTACTCGTCTCGACAATACTTCTTCTACTATGGTTCAACTATGTGTTAGCCCCCTTCGAGGAGAAGGAGCTCAGAGCCATCTTTGGCGAGGACTACGAGCGGTACGCAAAGAGGGTCCCTAAGATCATCCCCTTCACCACCCGCGCGAAAGAATGATCCAAACGACGGTGGAACTTTTGAGCCATCGTATTAAATAAAATAAAGAACAAGTCCCATGTTTTCCGTTTAGGGTAGAAGTTTTCACAATCGGTTAAGCTCTTCTTCGAACAATAACTATGGGTCTATGCTCAACGCTTTCAAGCATTTCCCAGGTAACCTCAGTCAAGCCCACTTCGAACCTTTCAGCTATATCCCACGCAGTCCTACCTGCACCATATTTGCGAGCGTGGTGAGCAAGCTCAGCTACATCCAAAGCCTCTTCAACACTAAGATCGCAACCCACAACCGCCAAAGGAGTAGCCCTACGCTTCAGCCCAAACATCCTCCCAAAAATGTATGCTAAAACCCTCCAACCCGAATGAATCCCCCTCACCTGGCTTCGACGCGTAGCCAAATGCAACTCACCCAACGAAAAAGTCTCATCAGTATCCACAATCATAAGCCCTACTCTCTTCTTCGTCACAACCCTCACCTTCCTCAAAATCTCTAAAGCAATTCTCTCCGGATCCCCCAAAGGCAAACACGCAAAACAAAACGGCAAATTACTCACATCAATCCCGCCCTCCGAAAACGGCTTCAATGCATGCAGCAAGCCAACATGCTCTAAAGCCACCTGCTTATGCGCCGCACCCTCCCTAGGATAGGCTCTAAACTGCCGAATCATCTCACCCCTGAGATGACAAGCCGAACCCAGCAAATACCCCCAAAGATATCGAACCCAACAATAAGCAAGAAACTTGGCAAAAAAACCAGGCTTAACTCTGCTCTCATCTACCAAGTTTCCCATAGCGACTGACAAAGCCTTCTCAGAAACAACAATCACATCGCCATCTTTTAAACGGCCTTTCACAGCATCCACAATAATCCGCGCATAATCATCCCCAGGACGCCAGTACCTTGTCTTAACCGACTCTACAATGAAGCCTATTAGAAATCACCTCTTCAACACACGATAACAATAATTAGAATAAGTGAATTTTCATCCTCATCCATCCTCGCTAAATAAAGGCAAACGCGGCGCTTATGAGGTAGTACGGTGTATTGAGGCTACGCTATGGCTAAGGAAGAAGTCAAAGTGACACGGAAATACCAGATCACCATCCCAAAAAGCATTCGGTCGGAATTTGGAATAAAAATAGGAGACAAACTCGTTATAAAAACAGATAAAGAACACATCATAGTCGAAACACCGGAGAGAATATCCGACCCAGCAGAATATCTCTGGAATCTGTCAGAGAAACCAATAAACGTAGATGCCGTCAAACTGGTCGAAAAATCCCTACCTAAGGTCCCCTTCCTTCTAAAAAAGCCAAAGCGATGAAAGCTCATATGAAATGGAAGCCTATCTTGACACGAACATCTTCGTATACGTCGCGTTAAAGCACCCTACACATGGCGAAAGTTGTAAGGAAATATTAGCTGACAATGCTTCACGTTCCAGCTCAGGAAATACTCATTTGATCCGACGGCAACTGCTTTGGCATATACTTATTATAGAAAATACTGATCAACACCCCAAAAATCAGCGAACTCACCAAACCCACCACCAAACTAACCACATAAAATACAAAACCATAAGAGAGATTAGCAAACCCAAGCACCACATCTAAAACAATCCAAATGACAACGCCGAAAACAAGCCCTTTGAATAGCGAGGTCCCTCCAGGAATCCTCTCATAACCCCACCCATAAATCCCACCAACAATCAAACCCATGGCAACCCCTACCAAGAAGACAAAGAAAGAACCCGAAATCAAAACAAGAGCAAAAGCCTCCTCCACACCAATCTCATAGCCCGCCGGAATAGCAGCAACAATCAAAGGCAAAATCAGCTCCCTTAACCACAACAACTTGAAATAGTTAGCCACAGCCCCAATCACACCATAAACCACACCCGCAACTACTCCAGCCTTGATCCCAACAGTAACCCTACCCAACCAGACCACAACCACCTTCGTATATTATCAGAAGAAAATAAAAATAGCTACCTTTTTTCAGCCCACACAAAACGAAGAATTCTACTCATTTGTCTGATGTATGAGAAGAATT
>Ga0209314_10000253_pt1 | contig 23596 bp, 21 predicted proteins | sample I19B2metaG_FD_184146 | JGI IMG/M metagenome (GOLD analysis project Ga0209314, IMG submission 184146) | Lake sediment bacterial and archeal communities from Gulf of Boni, Indonesia to study Microbial Dark Matter (Phase II) - ​I19B2 metaG... | ecosystem: Environmental > Aquatic > Freshwater >... | reverse complement strand
CCTTTATTTCTGCGTCCATCTTATGGGTCACCTTTACAGCATTAGGGAAGATACAATGGGCAATTACGCTTACCCGGCTATTTGATTGCACATCTACCCTGAGTACAATCTCCTGCAGTCCCTCCTTGGGCAAAACACCAAAGCAAAGATGAACTGGATAGGCAATTTTCCTGCCTTCCTCTACAGAAAGCTCAGCCATAATCCCGTTTTCTTTTTGCTCCGCTCTTAACTTTATTCCCTGGACTTCGTTTGCCTTTAGCAACCGGTTTTCATGGACTATGAGGCTGGCTATAGCCTTGTTTTTCAGGTTGGCTTGATCCCCACCGGCTTTATCGTAAGCCTCTAATATCTCTTCGTATTCTCTGACCACAACCATTGTTTGAACTCATTCAGAGGGTATATTGATATGGTCACATGTCTGGCAATTGCTCTTAAACCACCGGCACATTTCCTGCGGCAGTCCAGCGTTGATTATCTTCCCGGCACATATTATGGATACCTTCTTAGCCACCCTTACCGCTTCCTCTCCATGGGTAATCAAAAGCACTGCCGAACCATGTTTACTCATTTCGACTATGCCGTTCATAATATGAGGCAAGGAGACGACATCTATCCCGGAGTCAGGCTCGTCTAAAATAGCCAATTTCGGCTTCATAGCCAAAACAGAGGCAAGCTCCACCCTTTTCCTCTCCCCTCCGCTTAAGGTTACATCGACCGCTCGATCTAGATATTCCGCAGGAGGGAGGCCCACCATCCACAGATAATTTTCGACCTCACGTGACTCTAAATTCCGGCTCAGCTTTATATAGTCTCTTATGCTAAGCCCTTCAAACCTTGCCGGTTCCTGCCAAGCCAGGGTTATCCCCTTTCTTGCCCTCTCCGAAATCGTGCACCGGGTGATGTCCTGACCTTCAAATATTATGCTCCCCTCGAAAGGATAACTTATCCCCATTATGATATTAGCCAGGGTTGTCTTTCCGGTCCCATTTGCTCCCAATAAGCCATGTATCTCCCCCTTCCTCACCTCCAGACTTAAATCATCGATTACAGGCTTACCATTCAACGTTAGTTTAAGACCTCTTACTTCTAACATTCGTTCCGTCTCCTTCACGGTCCAAGACGGTCAATTCTTAGGTATTTTGAAGGGCCTTCGTCTCCTTCATGACTGGGTTAGAGCCCCTCTAGTCTCAATCACGAGCGAGGGCGCTATCCATGGCAGGTATCACAACTGGTAGCCGAGCATGTGCTGCAAGGGGAGCCGCCGCCAATTGGCGTGGATACACCCTCGGCGCTTTTAGAAAAGGAAGCAAAAGAGGAGAGCATTCGCTGGGCGCTATTATGACAACGGGGACAGAAAGCTGTTTCCTTTGACTCGCTCAAAGGACGAAGTAGTTCAAATCTTAAATTGCAATGAGGACAACAATACTCATAAAGAGGCATTTCTCCCTCCCGGGTCCTCTCTAAAGGATTCTAAGCATATTTTGGAACAGGGAGACAACATGGCCAGAATTTTGCCCCTCGGCTATCCTTTTAGACAGCGATTACTTCCTTGACCCCAGGCACTTCCTTCTTGAGGGCACGTTCAATCCCTTGCCGCAAGGTCATAGTCGCCATGGGGCAGCCGCCACAAGCACCGGTGAGCCTCAGCATGACCACACCTTCCCTCACGTCTATCAACTCAACATCCCCTCCGTCAGCCTGTAAAGCGGGCCTTACTTGGGCAAGCGCTGCTTCTACCTTTTCCCGCATAATTTGCCTCCTCTTAAGCCTTTCATAGTGTCATCCTCTAATGAAGACCCCGGCTTATCCTTTGGATTTCCTCTCCATGGGAATCGCGGATAATCACCTCCAGGGGCATCCTACCCGGTAACGAATGAGTAGCACAGCCAAAGCAGGGGTCGTAAGCCCTGAAGGCCATCTCGATCTTATTGAGCAGCCCTTCGCTGATCTTCTTCCCACCCTTGATCAAGCCCTGGGCTGCCTTCTTAATAGACATCGAGATGGCAGCATTGTTATTGGTGGTACCTACGATAAGATTGACCTTTTGCACTATACCATGTTCATCGGTGATGTAGTGATGAGTCAGGGTGCCGCGGGGTGCCTCTACTATGCCCACTCCTTCGTCCGGGGTGGCGGTGGGAATAGTACGATAGTTAGGGCCGGTGATCTCCCGGTCAAGGCTCAACTCCAGAAGGCGCTCCGCAGCGTACAGAAGCTCGATAACACGGGCCCAATGCGTAGCCAGGGTGGCATGCACTGGCTTGCCACCGATGGTGGAGTACATACGTTCGTATTCTGCCTGAGCCAATGGGGTAGCCATGCCATCGGCAGCATTAAGTCGAGATAAAGGCGTTGCCCGATACACACCGCTTTGAGGCCCGTCAGTAAAACCTTTCCAGCCGACTTTCTTCAGATAGGGGAACTTGAGGTAGCTCCAGGGTTCCACATGTTCGGCAACATGCTCCAGGTATTCTTTGGGAGCATATTTGGCAAACTCCTTGCCCCCAGGATCGACCACACGCACTTTGCCGTCGTAAAAGTTGACCTTGTTATTCTCATCCACCAGACCCATGTAATAGGTACGATGGAGGTAGCTATCATTCAGGATGAGGTCTACATAACCCTTATTAGCCAGAACTACATCGTCCAGTACCTTGATGGTGAGCTTAGCAAACTCCAGTAGTGATCTAGCCATTTCCTCGATGTGCTGCCTCTGCTCTTCAGTAAGACCATGGCTCATCCCACCAGGCAAGGCTCCACAAGGGTGAATCTTCCTTCCCCCTACTATCTCCACAATCTCATGACCCATCTCCCTGGTCTTGATAACCTCTTTGCCTACCTCAGGTACCTTAGCGATGACTCCCAGAACATTGCGCACCGCCGGGTCAGCTTCAGGACCCATGACAAAATCAGGACCGCCCAAAACGTAGAAGTGGGTGGTATGGTCAAATACATAGAAAGCACTATACAAAAGCTCGCGCAGCTTCTTAGCCGTCGGTGGCGGGTCAATATGAAAAACATCATCCACAGCTTTCACCGACGCCATATGGTGAGCTTCAGGACACACACCGCAAATGCGCTCGGTAATCTGAGGCATATCTTCAACAAGACGCCCCTCACAGAATTTTTCAAAGCCTCTCAGCTCAGGGATCTGAAGGTAGGCATTAGCTACTTCACCAGCATCGTCGAGGAAGATCTCAATTTTGCCATGACCTTCAAGTCGAGTAATAGGGTCAATGCTTATTCTCTTCATTGGATCCTTGCCCTCCTTAGCAGCGACTCAGCCAGACTATAGCGATAGAAGGTTCCCACTGGGTCGCGGATCGACTGAATAATCCTGTTGATCTCCTCAGGGTCATTGGAATCGATTATGGAGGCTACCGCGCTCAAGAATTTAGCCCCTTGGTCAATGACGCCTTCCATAGGACCATAGCAACCAGTGCAAGGCATACTGGCCTTGGGGCATAGGGCACCGCAGCCCTCCCGAGTAGCCACACCAGCACAAAGAAGCCCCTGCTCCAGCAGGCATTTCTCAGGGTCAGGCATAATTTCATAAGGGCGGTAAAACGCCTTCACCTTTTTCTCCTCCTTGACTCGAGGGCATTCTTCACACAGTGCTCGAGTGCCAGCGCCCACCACGCTCCCCGGTGGTGGCAGCTTCCCTTGGATGATGGCTTCCAACACCGCCCAGGTCTGTTTTCCTACCGGGGGACAGCCAGGCATAAAATAGTCTACCTCCACTGTCTGACCAAGGGTTTTCACCGTATCGTAGAACTCGGGTAAGGTCAGTTCTCCCTCCGGCACCTGATAGCTGGTCTGGGGAAATGTGTGGTTGGAGTTGTCTGTTGAGGGCGTCTCTATGTACACTCGATTAAATATACCCTGACGATTGGTCAGGTTGGCCAGAGCGGGAATGCAGCCTTCGTAGGCGCAGGAGCCATAGGCCACCATTACTTTCGATTTGGCTCGCAGCAGCTTGGCAATGTGCTCGTTCTCTGAGCTTCGAATGGCGCCATTGAAGAGGCAGACATCTATGCTCTTATCAGCCATCTGCTCCACATCGTGGTACTTGAAGTCAACGGCGACTGGCCAGAAAACGATGTCGGCTACCTCAGCAAGTTGGATAATCTTGTCCCCAATCTCTAACGCAGCAATCTCACAACCACCACAACCGGCAGCCCAGTATCCTGCGATCCTCAGTTTTCCCATAGTGCTTTCCCCCTCCTTTGAAAGTAACTCTAACTAAATCTCCTACAGCTATCACCCTTGCTGAGCAACGGGCCCTAGCTTTTTTAGCTTAGCTGTCATGTCGTTAACAATAGAAGCGAAGCGATCACCCTCCGAAGCTGAGACCCATTCTAGCATAAATCGCTCTTCTTCAATGCCGAACTGGGCTAACATTTTCTTCAAAAGTGCCATGCGACGCGCCGCTTTATAATTTCCCTCTTTATAATGGCAATCACCGGGATGGCAGCCCAAAACAAGGACGCCATCTGCTCCCAGTTGAAAAGCCTTGAGTACGAAGGTGGGATCAACTCTGCCGCTGCACATTACCCGCAGCGACCTCACATTGGGGGCAGACTTTATCCGCGATGTCCCGGCAAGATCAGCCCCTCGATAGGAACACCAATTACACAGGAAACCCACAATCTTTGGCTCAAATTCCGCCATCGCTACCTCCTTCAGTGACTAACGTCCAGAAACTTCATACGTTTCGTACATGAATAGAATCTCTTCATGCCTTCCTCATCGCATTGTATACATGAACCATGGCATCTCACCTTCGGAAGACCGGCGTCGTAGAGGGATGTCCAAGCTGGGGGTGTATTCTCATTGGCATTACTTCGCAGGCAGAGCACTCCCGCTCCGAGAAAAGTTTAGAATCCTGAGCACGGTCTCGCCTAAGAGGGCTTTGAATGCCTTTAATACCTGTGGCATGTTACTCGTATTCATTTTACATCGGCACGCTTTTTCTCGTCAAATTGCCAAGTTGCCAGATTCTTTTAGTAATGCCCTCGCCCTTCCCAAATCGGCTAAGGTATTGATGTTGAAGAAGCTCAGCTTCTTCGGATCGAATCTACCGATTTCTGCCTCTTCCACATATCTTACCCTCACTTGATCCAGAAAATCCCTCACCTTGAGTTTGCCTTGTTCAATCTGCTGCTGAATGGGAACGAGGCAATTCTTAGAGTAGATAGCATGAAGTGGCTCTAATTCATCTTTAATCCTGGGAAGGATGACATCATAAGTTGGCGAGACTTGTATCAGATAGCGTAGCAAGGAAGGATTTAGGAAGGGCATGTCACCGGCAACAACAAGACTATGGAAGGATTGGGCTGCTACTAGACCAGTGTAAATACCACCAACAACACCCTTGCCTGGGTAGAGGTCGACTACAACCTTTATCGATGGCAAGGTAGGCTTAGGTTGCCCTTGGGCAATTACAACCAGAATCTCACCACTTACCAAGCTAAGGCGATCAATAACCCTCTCCAGCAAGGTGTGATCACCAACCATTTCCGACAGTTTATCTCGCCCCAACCGTAGTCCTTTGCCACCAGCAAGCACAATGGAGGTCATAGCTTATCTCCTGACCATTATAACCTGCGTCTCCCAATTCTACATCTTGGAGTTGTTTTAACCATCCTGCCTGTCATTGTGAAAATACGGAAAAGGAATCGACACCCTCACCCTGTCCGAGGCTGTCCGAAAACTCCAAATGCAAAAAATTTCTCCCACATGAGAGCTAAATAGATGCCATTTTCGCATAATATCTCCCACCAGAATGGCTAAAATGGCACATTTGGATATAATATCTCCCACTTTGTCATGTCAGACTACCATCTTCGGACAGCATCGGGAATACATGTCCTCACTCCCCTAGCGGGAGGGAGTTAGAGGGAGGGGGATAGAGAGTAATGTGCCTAAGCTTGCCTATTTTCATCCTTCGTGGTGCCAATACTTGGCAGATAGTGGGTAAGTTGCCCGACGTCGGGCAACTTACCCGATGTGACGTTTTTAGTCCGCCCCCCTTTGGGGACGACAGAGATTCTTCGTCGTCCAAATGAATTTGGACTCCTCAGAATGACATTGCTAAACACCCTCACAAGTCCTTCCTTGACACAAGAATCGTCAAAAAATAGAATTAGAAGTCTCCAAGGTTCAGGCACTTAGGGTGTTTATTACTATTGCCTACGACAATTATGCCTATGAGCCACGGGTAAGGGTAAGCTCAGGGTTTGCCTGCCTGGTGAAGACTGCTACTGACACCCTTCTTTTCGACACCGGGGCGCACGGTCCCACCCTTTTGTATAACCTGGAGCAGCTCGGCTTTGCCCCTGAAGAGGTAAGCAACATCGTCATTTCCCACATTGATAGTGACCATGTTGGTGGTTTATTTAAATTCTTAGAAAGAAATTGGGAAACCAAGGTTTACATCCCTCGCTCTTTTCCCGGCCCTTTTAAGGATTTGATTACCTTGCACCGGGCTAAGGTGATAGAGGTAGCCAGACGGAGGCAGATTTGCTCCGATGTAGAGACAACTGGAGAAATGGGTCCCTGGATCAAGGAACAGTCTTTAATGCTGAGAACAGAGAAAGGGGTGATACTAATAGTGGGCGATGCCCACCCTGGGATCATCAACATTATCAGAAAAGTTAAAAGGCTTACCAGGGATAAAGTACACCTAGTCGTCGGCGGCTTCGGTCTGGGCGGAAAATCACCGCAGGAGCTGGAATCTATAGTAAAAAGCTTTGTTCAACTGGGGGTAGAAGGAGTAGCACCATGCCATTCCAGCGGTGATAGAGCAAGAGAACTATTTCAAAAGGAGTACCGGGAGAATTACATCGAAAGTGGGGCGGGAAGGGTGATAATATGTTAGCCGCGCAGAGTGGCTCCCACTTCTTGAGAGAGTTTAGCCAGGATTTCCCTCTCCACCTTTTCTAGCTCTTCGTCGGTCAAGGTGTGCGTGGGTGATTGATATACTATCCTGAAAGCCAGAGATTTCTTGCCTGGGGGCACTTGCTCCCCAGTATAGAGGTCAAAGAGGCTAACCCGACTCACTAAAGGAAAACTACGGATAATATCTTGCACTTTTTTGGCCGGCACTTCTGTATCTACTACAACAGCGATGTCCCTCACCGATCCAGGGAAGCGAGAAAGAGGATGATATTTGCCCCCCAGGCTCACACAGGGAAGTAATTTCTCTATTTCCAGCTCGAAAAGAGCCACCGTCTGGGGGAGAAGGTCAAAGCTCTCCACTACCCCAGGATGCAACTCCCCGATAACCCCCACCACATGGTGATTGACGACTATTTTTGCCGCTCGACCGGGGTGGAGAGTTTCTTCTTTTTCCGCTTCAAAATCTGCTTCGATTCCCACTCTTCCCAGCAGGGTCTCGATCACCCCTTTAGCATCAAAGAAGTCGAGCCAGCCCTTTTCACCGAGCCAGCTGCGCTCCACCCGAGGTCCGCTCAGCACCCCAACTAGCATCTGCCTTTCCTCAGGCAGGTCCTTTTCTCTGGGCAAGTATACCTTGCCAATCTCAAAAAGCCTTATCCCGCCCTCCTCGTGTTTCTGGTTGGCAGAAAGGAGGGCAAGAAGATTAGGGCGTAAGCTGGTACAAAGATACTCCTGCTCTGTAGTCAAGGGATTAGCCACCCGAAGGGAATGCCCTGGAAGAATTATCTTAGCTAGTCTCTCCTGACTAGTCAGCGAATAGGTAATTACCTCCTGAAATCCGCAACCCACCAGGAGGTCACGCAATTTTTCCCTAAAGCTTATTAGCGGGGCAGGCTGATACCGGGGTAATTGACTACTGAGCATAGTGGCGGGGATGTAGTCATAGCCAATAATGCGGGCTAGCTCCTCCACTAAGTCAGCAGCCCCCTTCACATCCATGCGCCAGTAAGGATTAGTGACCTCTATTTCCAAAGAGTTTGTCGGCTGACACTCAAACCCCAGGGAAGTGAGTATCTCGACTATTTGCTCCCTTTTTAATTCAATACCTAATAGGCGTTTGACCCAAGAGGTATGAAGCAGGATTGGCTTTACTTCCCTTCTCCCTGGGTAAACATCAATGACGCCCTTGGCTGCTTTACCACCAGCTAGCTCCAGTATCAATTGAGTAGCCCGCTTCAGCGCTGGCAGGGTGAGTTCGGGACTGATCCCCCTTTCAAAACGAAGGGAAGCCTCGCTGCGCAGCTTCAGGTTTGTGGAAGTGCGTCGAATGCTTACCGGGTTGAAATTCGCCGACTCCAGCAATACTGAAGTGGTTGGGGCAATGACTTCGCTGTCTGCCCCACCCATAACCCCAGCGATAGCCACAGGAAACTGACTATCAGAGATAACCAGCATGTCAGGGTTGAGAATTCGCTCTACTCCATCGAGACTGGTTATATTATCCACCTCTGAGGCACGGCGGACAATAATCTGCCCTCCCCTGATCTGACGAAAGTCGAAAGCATGGAGGGGCTGCCCGTATTCCAGCATGACATAGTTGGTGACATCGACAATATTGTTTATCGGTCGCATACCGCAAGCATTTAATCTCCGCTGCATCCAAGGGGGGGAGGGAGCTACCTTAACACCCTCAATTAAGCTGGCACAGTAGCGGCGACACAGGTCAGCATCAGTGATCTCCACTGACACAAGCTGCTCTATCATCGGGCCTTCCTCTCGGTAATGAGGAGGTTTAAGATGCATCTCCTGTCTAGTTAGAGCTGACACCTCCCTGGCTATCCCTATTACAGAGAGGCAGTCGGGACGATTAGGGGTAACATCTAAGTCAAGGGTGGCATCACCGAGGTAATCAGCTAGAGGAATACCTAAGGGTGCCTCCGGGGGCAGCACCATTAGCCCCTCATGCCTATCGGAGATTCCTAGCTCCTTCTCCGAGCAAGCCATACCTTCAGAAACTATCCCTCGAATCTTTGCTGGTTTAAGTTGAACGAGTTCTCCGGTATGACCATCAATAAGCTGAGCACCAACCCGAGCAAAGGGCACCTTATCACCTACTCGAACATTAGGAGCACCGCAGACCACTTTGGACTGTTCTACACCTAAATCTACCGTAACCAGCTTCAGGCGATCTGCATTGGGATGAGGTTCTACAGCAGTTATCTGGCCGACTACTATGTTATCCCAAGTCTGGCCAGTAGACTCAGTACCCTTGACCTCGGTTCCAGACATAGTCAATCTATGTGCCAAATCTTTAAGAGGCAAAGTGATATCAACATAGTCCCGAAGCCAATTAAGAGAGACCTTCATTATTTATTTCACTCGAGAAGAAACTGAACCTGCTTAGAATTGCCTCAAGAAGCGCAAGTCATTGCCATAAAAGAGGCGGATATCCTCAATGCCATACCTGAGCATGGGGATACGCTCCACCCCCATACCAAAGGCAAAACCAGTATAGACTTCAGGGTCGTAGTTCACTCTTTGTAAAACCTCCGGGTGAACCATCCCTGCGCCTAGAATCTCAATCCAGCCAGTGTGGCTACATAAGCGGCAGCCAGCACCATGGCATACTAGACAGTCGATAGCCATTTCCACCCCAGGCTCAACAAAGGGGAAGTAGTCACAGCGGAAGCGTGCTTTTCTTCCCTCTCCAAAGAGGCGGCTAGCAAACTCAAAGAGTGTCCCCTTAAGGTCGCCCAGAGTGATGCCTTCGTCTACCGCCAAACCCTCAATCTGGTAAAACATGGATTCATGAGTAGCATCAGTGGCCTCATAGCGATAGACCTTACCTGGAACTATCACCCTTACCGGGGGGCGTGTCTTTTCCATCACCCTTATCTGCATCGGTGATGTATGGGTGCGCAGCAGCATAGACCTTTCATCGTCCTCAGTGTCTATCCACAGAGTAGCCCACATATCACGGGCAGGGTGATCTTTAGGAATATTCAATGCCTCAAAATTATAATAATCCCACTCTACTTCAGGACCTTCCACCACCTGAAAGCCCATAGAGACAAAGATGTCACAAATCTCTCGCATTATTTGTGTGGTGGGATGAAGGCGACCTAAAGAGAGGGGATACCCAGGTAGAGTAATATCAAGGCGGGTTTGCTCCAGAGCAATAGCCAGGTCTTGTTCTTTGAGGGTCTTCTCCTTTTCCTCCAGGCTGATTTCTAAAGCCGCCTTGACCTCATTAGCTGCAGCTCCTACTGCCCGCCTTTCCTCTAAAGGCAATGCCCCCAGTCCTCTCAGGATAGAGGTCAGAGAGCCTTTCCGGCCTAGATAACGAACCCGCCATTCCTCCAGTTCTCTAAGGTTAACTACGCTATCGAGTTCAGCAATTGCCTTGGCTTTGAGCCGTTCCAGCTCTTCGAGCATTGTTTATATGCCTACGTCTCACCCTTAGCCACTGCCACCAGACGTGAGAAGGCAACAGGGTCCCTGACAGCCATCTCGGCCAGCATCTTGCGGTTAACTTCTACCCGTGATCTCTTTAAGCCATTTATGAAGTGAGAGTAGGACAGTCCTTCTAATCGGGCAGCAGCATTGATACGGCAAATCCAAATCCGCCGCATGTCTCCCTTGCGCTCTCGCCGATGACGGTAGACGTAGCTGAGGGATTTAAGCATCGACTCATGTGCTCGCTGATAGAGGGTATGCTTCGTCGCCCGGTGTCCCTTGGTCAGCTTTAACACCTTCTTATGCCGACGCCGAGTAACTATTCCGCCTCTTGCTCGTGGCAACGGTCCTCCTTTATCTATAGGGCAAAAGCCGCTTTATCCGTCTCTCGTTTGAAGGATGAACCACCACTTCCTCTGAATACTGACGCTTAACGCGGTGCGGTTTCCTGAGGCGGAGGTGGCTTTTGCCTATCTTTGAATGCATGATCTTGCCGCTACCGGTAATATGGAAACGACGTTTAGCTGACTTATGCGTCTTAATCTTGGGCACTAGAGGCCTCCGCAACTACCTTTTTGGTGAACTTAAGTGGCGCAAAAAACAGACTCAATCTTCTCTCCTCTATAGCTAATGGCTGATCAACAACAGCCTTATCTTTAAGCTGATTCAACACCACTTGTAATACCTTTCTACCTAACTCTGGACGAGTGATCTCCCTTCCTCTGAAGAATATCGTCACTTTAACCTTGTCTCCCTCGTCAAGAAGCCGCTCGATTAGTCGAATTTTGGATTCGAGGTCATGGTCTTCGATCCTCGGTCTAAGCCGAACCTCCCGCACAAGGGAAGCCTTCCGGCTCTTCCGTGTCTCCCGCTCCTTCTTCGCCTGCTCATATTTATACTTGCCATAATCCAAAAGGCGACACACCGGAGGAGCAGCGGTAGAGGCCACCTCGACTAAATCAATGTTATGCTCCCTGGCTATCTGCAATGCCTTGTAAAGAGGCATAACATCTAGCCGCTCCCCCTTTTCCCCAATGAGCAGAACCTCTTTAGCCCTAATCTTCTCGTTAACAGGCAGCTCTTTAACTATCTTATCTTCCCCTCCTTAAAACTTAACCTATCTATAGCATATCATACTACATAAGTCAAACCTACACCTCCCTGGCAGTTACCCACTTTGCGCAAAAACAATCATCCGTCGTGACAGGAGTCACGATGCTACAGCTCCCAGGAGAGGCTGTCCGAAAACCTCATGTAGGAGTGTTTGTCCCCGACCCTCGTGGTCTCCCGAAATTGTGGGTAAGTTGCCCGACGTCGGGCAACTTACCCGAGTGGAAACAGGGTAATTGCCAGTTCATAAACCGTTTGACCACGGGAAATACTTGCTTGTATACTGGAAAGCAGAGTCCAGCGAGAGAAACTGAGCAGGCTAACCATAAAAGATGCGCCTCGAAAGGGGGAAAGCAAAGTGGAAACAAAGGTAAAACCCAAGGCAAAGGCGAAGAGCAAGCCATTACAGGAATTCCAAGAAGCCACCCAGACCCTGGCTAATCCCGCACTGCAAGAATGGAAAAAACAGGGAGGCAAGGTTGTGGGATACTTCTGTTCCTACGTGCCAGAGGAGATCATCACTGCCGCCGGATTTCTCCCCTTCCGAATGAGAGCGACAGGCAGCACAGAGACGACGCTAGGAGATGCGTATTTTGGGCTCAACAATTGCACCTTCACCCGCCATTGCCTCGACCTGGCCTTCAGGGGGAAGTATGACTTTCTCGATGGGGTTGTCTGGGCCAGCACTTGCGACCATATCCGCCGAGTGTACGATGTCTGGAAGATGAGAATAAAGGGGCCCTTCTTGCACTATCTCAGCCTGCCCCGTAAGATAGGCGAAGCACAGGTGGACTGGTATGCGGATGAACTAGCGATTTTTAGGGAAAGCTTAGGCAGACACTTCGGCGTGAAAATCACCGATGAGCGTCTGTGGGAGGCTATAAAGCTTCACAACGAAACGCGCCGCCTGCAGAGACAGCTCTATGAATTAAGAAAAGGGAAGAAACCGCCGATTACCGGTGCCGAAACACTAGCGGTCATGGTAGCTGGCACTGCCATGCCCAAGAAGCGATATAATCAACTCCTGAAGAAGCTACTGGATGAGATAAGCCAGTTGGAGGGCAACACTGATTACCGAGCCAGATTGATGATTGTGGGTGGCATACTTGATGATCCAGGGTACATCAAGGTAATTGAGGACCAGGGCGGCCTGGTAGTCACCGATATGTTGTGCTTTGGCACCAAAATCATGTGGAAGGATGTCACTGAGGGGAGAGGTGACCCCATTGCCGCCCTTGCCCAATACCACATCGGCGGCCGCCCCTCCTGTCCCCGCATGTGGGGGGATCACCCACAAAGGGCCGATTACGTCAAAGATATGATCAGGATGTTCAAAGTGGACGGGCTTATTTGCTCAGAGATTAAGTTTTGTGACTTCTGGGGAGGCGAGGGGTTCATGATCAGCCAAGACCTTAAAGAAGAAGGAATTCCCACTCTCACAGTGGAAAGGGAATACCTCTTGAGCGCTGTTGGCCAGCTGAGAACCAGGGTTCAGGCATTTCTGGAAACCAGAGGGAGGTGAAATGATGACCAAGGCGATGGAACGGCTACAAGAGAGACATGACTTCTTCGCGTCTCTGGTAAAGAACACTGAGGAAAACCCAACCGAGCTGTCTAACATTTGGTTAGGTTACTTCAGGATGACGCTGGATAAGTTCAAAAGGAATAAGCAAGCTGTTGAAAAGGGTGAGCCATTGGCAGCAGTCGTTTTTCCTGTAGCACCGGAAATATTTAGCGCCATGGATATCCCCACTTATGTTATTGCCGGGGAACCGCTAATGGGGCTCGAAGACTCTACAGGATATATTGATGAAGCCGATAGAATGGGTCTCGCCTCTGGCATCTGCACGCTCCTAAGAGAGAATGTATCTCTGGTGGAGCAAGGGCTTGTGCCGCTTCCCACGGTGCTTGTTTCCACGACGCACCCTTGCGATAGCGTGAATATCGCCTATCAAACAATCGGCGCTCTCAAAGATTGGCGCAAGGTTCCAAAGTTCGGTGTTGACGGACCCTACTTGACCGATGAGCGAGCCCTGGATTACTATACCGACGAGATTAAGAGGCTGATATCCTTCCTCGAAGAGCACACCGGGCAAAGGCTGGATATTGATCGACTTCGCGAAGTGCTAGAAGAGTCCAACAAGCAAATTGAGCTATGGTGGGAATACAAGGAGCTGAGAAGGGCAGTACCGACTCCCCACACTCCTGAGGTGCAAATGATGCCATACTTTGTAGTCCACTTCTGGCAGCCCGGTGACCCAAGGGGTACTGCCTGGTTCAAGGAATTGGTTGCTGATGCCGAGGAGCGGGTGCGGGCCAAGAAGGGTGCCATACCCAATGAGAAAATCAGAGTAGTATGGTTTGATTTCCGCGGCAATTGGAGGTTTGAGTTAGGCTTCTGGATGGAGCAAGAGTGGGGGGCAATCGTCGTTGATGATATATGGAGTCATTGCACCATGCCCAAGATAGATACCTCAAGCTATGAGAGCATGATCAGAGGGGTAGCTGAAAGGTCACTGGATCACATACCTATGTACAGGCAGTTTCGAGTTCCAGCTGAGTGTTACTTGGATGACATGGTGCGAGCAGTCAGAGACTACAAAGCAGATTGTGTCATCTGGCCAGGTCACATGGGTCACAAGGATGCAACAGCGCTCACTGGCCTCATAAGGGATACATGCCGTGAAATAGGGGTCCCCTTTCTGGGTTTCTGGAGCGACCTGTTTGATCCCAGAGTAACCACGGTCGAAACTATGAAGAACGAGATATCTCAGTTCTTCACCGCCATGGGGCTGGGTTAGAGGCATCTATCAATGTTGCTCATAAGCGCAGGGACAAAACATGGTGAAAAGGTAGTATCATCGTTGGAGGCTGTGAGGTAGGTTCTGCCACTAGTAAGGCCATCGTCATGAAAGACAGCCCCATCGCCTCCTACATCATTATCCCATCTACTACCAGGCCTGAGGTGGCAGCACGCATAGCTATGGATGAGGCGATTAAAAAGGCTGGCCTGCAAGATGGTAGCAGCAATCCGGTTTAAAGCTAACCAGTTTTCATAAACCATTTGACCATGGGAATACTTACTTATATACTGGTAAATGGAGTCCAGTGAGAGAAAACTAACGGGGGTAACCATAAAAGAGGCCGCCTCGAAAGGGGAAAATAAAGCGGAAGCAAAGGTAAAACGCGAGGCAAAGGCGAAGAGCAAGCCGTTGCAGGAATTCCAAGAAGCCACGCAAACCCTGGCTAATCCCGCACTGCAAGACTGGAAAAAACAAGGGGGCAAGGTCATAGGGTGCTACTGCTCCTATGTGCCGGAGGAGGTTATCACGGCTGCCGGCTTTGTCCCCTTTCGAATGCGCGGGACAGGCAGCACTAGCACCGAGTTGGCAGACGCATGTCTCAGCAGCATCAACTGCAGCTTTTCTCGTCACTCCCTCGATATGGGCCTTCGGGGTGAGTATAGTTTTCTTGATGGCGTTGTCTGGGTAAACAGTTGCGATCATGTCCGCCGCATTTATGATCACTGGAAGCGTAAGATTGTCACTCCGTACCTGCACTTTTTGAGCCTCCCCAAGAAAACGACTGATGTGCAGGTGGGGTGGTACCGGGACGAAATCACCACCTTTAAAGAAAGCCTAGAAAAGCATTTTGGCACACCGATCACTGAAGAGCGTCTATGGGAAGCCATAAGGCTCCACAATGAAACACGGCGACTACAGAGGCAGCTTTATGAACTCAGAAAAAGGAAAAGTCCACCCATTACTGGTGCCGAAACGCTAGCTGTCATGGTAGCTGGCAGTGCCATGCCCAGAGAGCACTATAATCAATTGCTGAAGAAGCTACTGGATGAACTTGGCCGAGCAGATGGCCACGCCAACTATCGAGCTAGATTGATGCTGATAGGCGGCATACTGGATGACCCTGCTTACATCGAGGTTATTGAGAGCCAGGGTGGTCTGGTGGTGACCGATTCCCTATGCTATGGCTCCAGAATCATGTGGAAGGATGTTAATGAAAAGGCAAGCGACGCTATTACAGCCCTGGCCCGGTACTACATTGCCGAGCGCCCGCACTGTCCCAGAATGTTCGACCGCCAGCTGGACAGGTCTGCCTTCGTGATGGACATGATCCGGCAGTTCAAGGTGGATGGGGTTATTTCAGAGCGACTAATGTTCTGCGACAATTGGACCGGTGAGGCGTTCATGGTCGGCGAGGATCTGAAAGAGAAAGGCATTCCCTACATCAGGCTCGACAGGGAATATATCCTGACCGGCGTCGGCCAGCTAAGGACGAGAATCCAAGCATTCCTGGAGACCATGGAGAGGTAGACAATGGACAAGAAAGAGATAACGCAAAAGGAATTGGGATTGGAACGCTACTATCAGGAGCGAGATTGGTTCAATTTTCTCTGCCAGATGCTGGCGCAGGACCCGTCGGAGACGAGTCAACTCAGCAAGGAGATAACCGAGATTACTGTAGCGCGATACGACGAAATAATACGCTGCGCTGAAGAGGGCAAGCCGTTCATCATGGGCTACTTCTGCGCTGCCCCAGAGATATATGAAGCCATGGATCTCCCGTGGTATATGATTATGGCCACCCCATTCCTGGCGGCTTCAGCCCCCTACCTTCTGGAAGATATCGATGCCGCCGAAAGGATGGGGCTGGGAACCGATTGGTGCACTGCCTGCCGACTGACACTCTACTACATAGAGGCTGGGCTCACGCCAAAGCCAAACGCCCTTATTGCCCTGATTCACCCCTGCGACGCGGCGACAATGCTTCACCAAGGAGTGTACCGCAATAAACGGTGGCGCGACGTCCCTATATTCGCCATGGACCCGCCATATTTTGAGGACCAACGAGGTATAGATTACTATGCCAGAGAACTCAAGCGAATGGTGGCTTTCCTCGAAAAGCACACTGGACGCAAGCTGGATATAGACAGGCTGCGGGAAATTTGCCAGGAGTCCAACAAACAGTACGAGCTGTGGCTAGAATACGCCCAGCTAAGACGGGCGGTGCCTTGCCCACATGGGTGGGCAGTGGGAGGGCCGCAGTGCTTCGCTATTACCCAGGTCTTCCAGGCCGGTAGACCCAGGGGTACTGCCTGGATGAGGAAGCTGGTTGACCATACTGAGAGAATGGTGAAGGAGAAGAAGGGTCCAGTGGCTAAAGAGAGGATCAGGTATTTCTGGTTTGATCTTTTGCCCTTTGGGTGGGTCTTTGAGTTCCTACCGTGGTTGGAGGAGGAGTGGGGGGCAGTTATGGTCATGGATATGTTTGGTTATACACCTTACACACTGATTGACACCAGAAACGAGGACACCATGTTGAAGGGCATAGCCAAGAGAAACCTGTATGAATCACCCATGGTCAGGCAGGCTCGAGGTATTGCTGACTACTTCGCCAGTGACATCACCCGAGTAGTGAAGGACTATAAAATAGATTGCGTCATCTGGCCTGGCCACATGGGCCACAAGGATGGGTCTGCCAGCACTGGTATCATGAGAGAGGTATGTCGCGACCTTGGGGTTCCATACATACACATAGGACTTGACCTCTTTGACAAGAGGTATACCACCCCGGAACAGTGCAAAGACAAGATAAGCCAGTTCTTTACCGCCATGGGGCTGGGATAGATGCGTCTATCAATGTTGCTCATGAGCGCAGTGACAAAACAGGAGGCGAAGAGAGAGTATGATTGTTGGAGGTTGTGACGTAGGTTCTGCTACTGGTAAGGCTGTCATCATGAAGGACAGCACCATCGCTTCTTACACTATTATCCCATCCACTACCAAGCCTGAGGTGACAGCCCGCGTGGCTATGGATGAGGCGATTAAAAGGGCTGGTCTGTCATCGCTGGAGGGCCTGCAGTACATTGTGGGCACAGGCTATGGTCGACTCAAGGTCCCTTTTGCCAACGAAAATATCTCGGAGATAACCTGCCATGCCCGGGGTGCCTACTGGCTTCTTCCTACGGTGAGAACTGTTCTCGATATCGGCGGGCAGGATTGTAAGGCGATATCCCTAGATGACAAAGGCAAAGTCACCGATTTTGTTCTGAATGACAAATGCGCTGCTGGCACAGGAAGGTTTTTCGAGGCTATGGCCAGGGTACTTGACTGTGGGCTGGAAGGGCTTTCCTCGCTGTCCCTCCAATCGAAGAGCCCGGCCACTATTACCAGCCAGTGCAGCGTCTTTGCTGAGTCCGAGGTAGTAACTTTGGTCAATGAGGGCGTCAATTTGATCGATATTACAGCCGGACTCCATAATGCAGTAGCGAGCAGATTGAATTCCATGCTGAGAAGGATTGGTATTGTCGAAGACGTGGCCCTGAGTGGCGGATGTGCCAAGAATGAGGGCTTGGTCAAGGCACTGGAGGAAAAATTAGGGGTAAGCGTAAAGAGACTACCTGAGGATCCCCAAATCGTAGGAGCTATAGGGGCAGCACTCATAGCCAAGGAGAGACTGAGCAAGCAATCCTGAACTAATTCCATCATATGACAGACGACGACAGCGCCTGATAGACGCGAAAAACAGCAATTGAATGCATCTCCTAACGTTAACACCGGCGTTGATTATTGTTCACCCTGCTCATGAGGCTAGCATAGGCGAACCGCCATTTCAGGATAGAAGTCAGGGCTGCCAAGAGGAAGCGCATTATGGCAATCTTTGATGTCTATGTGAAGAAGCTGTCTGAATACGTGGGGGAAATGCAGGGAAAAGGGAGGCAAGTCAGGGAAACCGATTGTCCCACCACGATCAGCAAGCTGTTAGAGGGACTACCCGTTCGGGTTGGCCCCCAAGCCAGCTCGGGCCTAATACTGCGGGGAGATACCTTCGCTGAACTGGGAAACCCAGAAGCAGGTTCGTGTGCCTTTCTTCTGTGGACAGATAACCCCTCTTTGATTAGAGACGGCAAGATTACCCTGATCGGACCTGATATTCAGGAATCGTCAGGAGCCAGCCTGCCCTTCGGTCAGGTTTTGATGGTAGGAGGAGTAGGCCTAGGCAAGGAAAAACATGCAGCGCTGGAACAGAACCAATATATCGCCGACCAAATAGAAGGATACATGATCAGGAGCGTATCTCAGCTCATGTGGAGCAGAGTGAGCAAGGATGCTGCGAAAAAGGGTTTTTGTTTTGAGACCCTGGGCAGAGCACTGATGTCCATCTTCAAATCGGAGGTTCCCGAAGTACAGGTAATGGAAATCGTTTTTGTCACCTCGGGCAAAGAAGACCTGCAACCGCTGGATGACATCGGCACACAGGTCCGGAAGATAGCCAAAGACATCGTCAGAGAAAACTGGAAAGCTAAAGGCATTGACCTCCTTGAGTGCAACTTTGGGTGGGATTGCAGCTCTTGCCCGGATAAGCCAGTGTGTGATGATATTAAGGAACTGATCACCGTGCGCAAGAAAAAAGCCAGAAAGATTAAAGCCGCTACTGAGGCATAGCTTGACCAGCACTGCTAATGTCATACGTTTATTCTCCTCAAAGAACAGAAATCTGCTAGGTGTGGGTATTGATGTCTGAGTCTATTACACCGAGCAAGAGGCTAATTGCTGTATGTGGCAAGGGGGGCACGGGGAAGACCGCACTTACCGCTATGATGACCAAAGTTCTTCTGGAGAGTCACCACGCTGGCAAGCTGTTGCTGATTGACGCCGATCCTGCTATGGGCTTGCCTAATGCCCTTGGCGTGAAGGTTAGACGAACCATGGGCCAAGTTCGCGAGGAAATCATCAAGACCGCCAGGAGAGGCAAAGAGGAGGAAAAGGTCCAGCTAGCCGACATGCTTGACTACATGATTTTAGAAGCCCTTAATGAAATAGACAGCTTCGCCCTACTGGCTATGGGACGCACCGAAACGCTAGGCTGCTTCTGCCCCATCAATGACCTTCTCCGAGGAGCCATAGAAACCCTCTCCAAGAGCTTTGACACGATCATCATTGATGGCGAGGCAGGCCTGGAACAAATAAACAGGCAAGTCATACGCCGGGTAGATACCCTAATTATTGTTAGCGACGCTACATCTAGAGGCATGCAAACCGCAGCCCTGATAAAGAGGATGGTACAAAACGACAAGGTGATCCAGTGTGAAAAGATGGGGTTGGTTTTTAATAGGGTGCAAGGCAACGAAGAACTATTGAAACAACTGGCCCAGGAGATAGGACTAGAGGTTTTTGGCTACATTCCCCAGGATGAGAAGATAGCCTACTACGATTTGATTGGCAGACCTATAATTGAGCTTCCCGACTCACCCGGGCTTGCCGCAGTTCGCCATATTGTGGAGAAGAGCATTTTTAAGGAGCGCTTCGGCGGGCGCCCTGGCAATTAGCTCCACAGACCTGCACCGTTAGTAGAGAAACCCCCTACTCAAAGCTTAACCTATCTATGGCATAACACCCAGGAGAAGCTGAACTTGCAGGGCAAAGGTTGACACGGTAGATAGCAACTCGTAAAATGAGCTCACTACGACAAAGTGCTTTGAAGGGCGTGAATAAGATAAAAGAAGGAGGCGACAGTGCAATTTAAGAACATCATCTTGGAAAAGAAAAACAGGATAGCCAAGATTACCTTGAATCGACCCAAGGCATTAAATGCCATAGACAAGGATACCCACATGGAATTACAGGCAGCACTGAGGGACATCGAAGAAGACCCAGAAATGCGGGTAGTGGTCATCACCGGTACTGGTAGAGCCTTCTGCGCTGGTGCCGACCTGAAATATATCAATGAACTCCTTGGTAACCCCCAGAAGATGGCTGCCTTCGGTCAGCTTTTCTATGACACCTACGGCATGATTGAAAACCTGAGCAAGCCAGTAATAGCAGCCATAAATGGTATGGCCCTCGCCGGGGGAATCGAATTACTTGAGGCATGCGATATAGTCATCGCTTCTGAGGAGGCTCGCATTGGGGACCAGCATGCCAACTTCGGGCTTGTCCCTGGTGGAGGCGGGACGCAGAGGCTACCACGACAAATAGGACTGCGAAAAGCAAAGGAGATTTTGCTCACCGGGGACTGGATAACAGCCAAAGAAGCAGAGGCGCTGGGGCTGATAAACAAAGCGGTCCCGGCTGACAAGCTTGAGGAAGCGACAATGGAAATAGCGCAGAAACTGGCACAGCGAAGCCCCATGGCCTCAAAAACCATCAAGTTCCTGGTAAACCGTGGGATGCAAGTCGACTTGTACACCGGTCTGCAACTCGAGAAAGGAGCTTTGGCAATTCACTCCTCAACTGAAGATATGAAAGAAGGCGTTAATGCTTTCCTGGAGAAGAGGAAACCCGACTTCCCGGGAAGATAGCTTTGAATAAGACATTGCTAGTTCACGGGTTGGCTCCATAAGTCCCTTTCCCTGACACGGGAGGGGGACTTATGATATTGGGCAATAAGGGTCTTATGTTCAAGCCAGTAAGCAGCAAGATAAATTTCCCTAAAGTAGAGGAACACATTTTGCACCTCTGGAGGGAAAGGAGCATCTTTGAAAGGAGCGTTCAGCTTCGTAGCGACGGTCCCCAGTTTACCCTTTATGAAGGACCCCCCACGGTCAATGGCAATCCAGGCATTCATCATGTCCTTTCTCGAGTATTTAAGGATGTTATCCCTCGCTATAAGACAATGAAGGGGTTCTGTGCTCCTCGTAAAGCAGGTTGGGATACCCATGGTTTGCCTGTGGAGCTGGAAGTGGAGAAGGAGTTGGGCTTCACCAACAAAGCCCAGATTGAGCAGTTTGGGGTGGCCCAGTTTAATGCCCGTTGCCGGGAAAGTGTGCTCAGCTACCTCAGAGAGTGGGAGGAACTTACCGAGCGCATAGGCTTCTGGCTAGATATGAAGCACCCTTACGTCACCTTTGACAACTCCTATATTGAGTCCTGCTGGTGGGTGTTGAGACAGCTTTGGGATAAGGGTCTAGTTTACCAGGGCTATCGGGTTACCCCTCACTGCCCCCGTTGTGGCACCTCCCTTAGCTCCCACGAGGTCGCCCTGGGCTACAGAGATGACGCTGAAGACCCTTCAGTCTATGTCAAGTTTGAGGTGTCAAGAACCAGCGTGCAGAGCTATCTACAAAGATTTGGCGCCCATCCAGATCTGCCGACTTACCTACTTGCCTGGACAACCACCCCTTGGACACTGCCAGGCAATACAGCCCTAGCAGTAGCTCCAGATGCTGATTATGCCATCGCGGAGGTAGATACTGAGGGCCACAAGGAGCAGTTTATCTTGGCCGAAGCTCTCCTCAAGAACTCCCTTACTGACCCATATCGTGTCCTCGGTACCTGCAAGGGAAAAGAGCTAGTGGGCGTGCCACCACAACCTGTGCAAAGCATACTGTACAAGCCGTTGTTTCATCTGCCTGATGAGCTGTACAGACGTTGGAGTTTTGTTCATGGCCTCGGAGTAGCTGTTGGGCCTGGGGGGCTTGTGCAGCAGAGTCCTCACAAAGAGGAAAACTTTTGGCTTATTGCAGAAGATTTCGTATCCTTAGACGAGGGCACCGGAATCGTCCACATTGCCCCTGCCTTTGGCGAAGTGGATTATGAGGCAGGCGGTCGCCGTGGCCTTTACTTCGTTCGGGACTACGTGGATTTGCAAGGAAATATGAAGGGCAATCCTCTCTTTGAGAGAAAGTTTGTCAAGGAGGCCGACCCCCTCATTCTACGAGATCTCAAATTAAGAGGGTTGCTTTATCGGAGCGAGACCATTCGCCATACCTACCCCTTCTGCTGGAGGTGCGAGGCGCCCCTCCTCTACTACGCCAAGCCCTCCTGGTATATCAAAACAACCTCCGAGAAGGATAGCCTTATCAAAGGGAACGAGGAAATCCACTGGTATCCCGAACACATAAAGTATGGTCGCTTTGGAGATTGGCTGGAGAACAATGTTGACTGGGCTTTCTCCAGAGAGCGCTACTGGGGGACACCGCTGCCCATCTGGCGATGTCAGGGCTGTGGCAGGGATGAATGCATTGGGAGCATAAAAGAGCTAAGGGCAAAGAAGGGACTCAAAGCAACAGAATCAGCTTCCCAGCTTCTCACTGGCAGGCTTGACCTGCACCGTCCGTTTGTGGACGACATCTTTTTCGAGTGTGAAAAATGCGGTGGAAGCATGCGTCGTGTCCCTGAGGTGCTAGATTGCTGGTTTGATTCCGGGGCCATGCCTGTAGCGCAATGGCATTACCCCTTAGAAAATCAGGAGCAGTTTGAAAAGAGCTTCCCGGCTGATTACATCTCTGAGGCAGTGGACCAGACAAGAGGGTGGTTCTACACCCTTCATGCCCTATCTACCTTACTATTTCGGCGTCCCTGTTTCAGGAACGTCATCTGCCTGGGGCACATCGTTGATGCCGAGGGCGAGAAGATGAGCAAGGCCAAAGGGAACGTGGTTGACCCCTGGACAATTATCAATAACCAGGGGGCGGATGCACTACGCTGGTATATGCTCACCTCCTCTCCTCCAGGCAACGTGAAACGGTTCTCTGCCGATCAGGTAACCGAGGTAATGCGAAGGTTTCTCTCCACTCTATGGAATACCTACTCCTTCTTTGTCATCTATGCTAATATTGACCGCTTTGATCCCAGTAAGGCTGAGGTCCCTCGATATGGCTCTGACCTAGATAGGTGGATTATGTCTGAGCTTAACCAGCTTATTCTCCAGGTTAGCGAGGCACTAGACAACTACGACCCTACCGGAGCAGGGAGAAGGATTGAGGAATTTGTAGACCAACTTTCTAACTGGTACGTCAGAAGGAGTCGGCGGCGCTTTTGGAAGAGCGAAAGCGATGCCGACAAGCTGGCGGCCTATTTCACCCTTTATCAATGTCTGGTCACCTTATCCAAGCTTCTGGCCCCCTTCACCCCCTTCATTGCTGAGGAGCTCTATCAAAATCTAGTCAGGTCAGTCTATCCCGAAGCCGACGAAAGTGTGCACCTTTGTGATTTCCCTGTAGCCGACCAATCTAAGATTGACAACCTTCTGGCTACTGACACTCAGCTAGCCATAAAGGTCTGTAGCCTGGGGAGAGCAGCAAGGAGCAAGGCAGGCATCAAGGTGCGTCAGCCTCTGGCAAAGGTGGTGATTAAGACTAGGTCAAGAGGGGAAAGGGAGAGTCTGGAAA